>Ga0131853_10019682_pt1 | contig 12280 bp, 6 predicted proteins | sample TergutLab28metaG_FD_92764 | JGI IMG/M metagenome (GOLD analysis project Ga0131853, IMG submission 92764) | Labiotermes labralis P1 segment gut microbial communities from Petit-Saut dam, French Guiana - Lab288 P1 (version 2) (version 2) | ecosystem: Host-associated > Arthropoda: Insects >...
GGTTCCAGTGTTGGATGGTCCTATTTACAAAAGAATATTTCCCTATATCCATCCTTTGCCTCCTACTCCTAATTTTCCTTTCATGATCTACCCTGCTCAGATAGTGTGGCCGTTCTAATCTGTTACCAATGGGCTTCCACGCGTGTTCCCCAGAGTACGCTTTGAAGAGGGCACATATGCGTGATAACTTTCTATGCGACGCCAAAGTTTCCCACTTCGGACTGTTCTTACGATGTGCAAATTTGGCTGCTTTCTTTTGCACCCTGTCTAACACACTTATTTGTCCCTCCCTGTATGGATCCCAGCACGCGGCCCCATATTCAAGAATTGGACGTACAAGTGACATGTACGCTAAACTTTTGGTATTACACATAAAAATAAAAAATAATGCACTAATGTTCAATTTCTAACTGTGCAAATGCTAGCTGACATGCTAAAAGCTGATATATTTTGTCACTATTAGTTTAAAAAAGTCAAATTTAAACACAAAAGAAAACAAGTATACTGCAGTCCATCTCACATCTTTCTTCTATATGTTGTTGCTTAAAACACAACACTCTACACTCTTCAATAAATCTAGTTGTTGACAAAGCTCTGAGTACCGTGATATGTGATATGTGGAAGCACAGTACCCATAACTGCCTTTCCAAAATTTCAAATTAAAATAAGGTCATGCAAATCATCTCTGTTCAAAAAGAAATGTTCTTGCTTTGTTTTTTTTTCACAGTCTCACAAGATGTTTCATACTGAATCCTACATAACAAAATGTAAACAACTAACTACATGGGACACAGTCTAGCTTGAAAAGCGAAGAACTTCTCACCATAAAAAAAAAAAAAAATTATTACAGTGTTACATACCAGATGTATGCCAATACATAATATCCACCCAAGTAAGTTGCAAGCAGATACTCTTAAGTAATGACTTCGTGTACTTGGTCCATCATCTGGTATTTTACAATGATAAAAGAAATGAAAAATAAACAATAAATAAAACATTATGTTTTGGGGACAGGATTAGTCCCTTACACCTACTTGGGTGAGGACCACCAGCAAAAGCTACTCTCAAACTTTTCATGTTCTATGTTAGAGAAAAATTACTTGGAACCAACAAGATCACAGGTCCTGTAGCAATATTACATGATGTCATATCAAGTCTGGACAAAACAACAGAACGTCCGCAGAAATGAGCAACACCATTATGACATTGTTACGAAACAGCATATAATAAAGGTCTGTACACACTTACATAAATAGCTGTTTGGTTCCCTTCCATGGTTCATTGGACTGAATTAGAAGACTTTTCTTTTTACAGCCATCACACTGACATTCTTTTACAAGGGTTTCTGGATCTGAAAGATAAAATATAATTACACTTCAAGACTGTTCATGCTATCACTGAGGTGCGATGAGAAACACTCATTTGGAAGTGAGGTAACAGAAGGCAGGCCTAGCATATCAAAAGAAATTGTGGAATTTGCAAACAGTTGGAAACATGTTGACATCATTATATAGCTATATGTTGTGCTCCTCTGTACAGGAACAGAAAATCAGAAGACATCTGACCAGTAAAGTATTTAAGCACCTGGCGACTTAATACTTACTTACACAAAAAACAAACAAGTTGGGGCGAGGGTGCGGGGGGCAAAACGTTTGACAATCATCTTCATATTAATTAAAAAAGCACTTACAACTAAAAAAACTGAAGACTGTAAAAGCACCCACATGGACTTAAACTGTGCATAATTTCGATGAACATCAATCTTCGGACAGCTGAACATATTCTTAAGTACTTTCTGTCGATACATACTCAATAAAGCCTGGGATTTAACTACACTCAACTGTACAGAGGACTGACGTGTAAAAATACCACATTTACGTTGTATGTCGGGACAAATACATACATGCTTATGAGTGGATGGCTATTTATTTAATTTAACCCACGTCTGAAAACCGTTATTCATACTACTAACCTTAATTCAATTACTTGGCAATTGAATTAAAAATATTTCAGTTCACTAACTTTCATTAAGCTGATCGAGGTGTACTATTCAAACGGGACTTTAGGATGCTTATAATCACAATGCAACAGTAAAATTCAAGCAGCCCAGTTATGTCCCATGCTTACCTTGTTTTCTTTTACGTGGCCACCAATAATACGTCCCTGGAAGTAAGAGAAGAGCAAGAAATGAGAGGAGGAAATAAAAGAATGTTCCTCCACTCTCATCGTATTGAAATTTTTGTCCTCCCATATTAATTCACAAAATATTATTGCTAAGTACGATTTGAACTAGAAATTCGACCAATCGACGTGCCAACACAACCACTTACGTATCTCTCTACAGCCATTGCAGCACAGATATATGCATTGTGGTAGGTCAACACATGCATTTTGGCACGGATATCAGAACTTTGTTGCTCATATCGACGTTCAACACTGTAAGATTTTGCGGATGGTGTATACCATTCGGATAAGACTTTGCCCATCGTGTAACACATACATTAACACTATAACACTACGTTTCGGAAGCCGGTTGTGCTTCCATCTTCAGGGAAGAAGCACCTAATCTATCGGACCACTTAGATAAAGCTATCCTAAGGGGTCCAACAGACAAGGTGCTTCTTGTCTGAAAAGGGAAGCAGAGTCGGCTCCAAACGTAATGTCATTGTGTTTATGTGTTACACGATGCACAAAGTCCAATGAAGACGATTGTATCTATAGCATATCGCCGTAAGTGGTCACTGTGATAGCAGAAATTTGTCAATAGATTTCACTTCTGCGACTGATGCTTCTACGTGCCAAATATGCTAGTGTCCTGATGTCAAGGGCGAAGAAAGTTGTCCGTGAATTCAAGCTTCCGCCGCGAAGCGCATGAGAATACTGTCGTTGACGTTTTGCAGTGCAGTTCCGGTTCTGCCTAATACGGACATCCCTACTGCCAAAATGATTGCGCAAGGACAACCTCAGCCCAGCAATGAGTAATGCAGGCACACATGCACCAAACGCTGTCGGACGGATGGACCAGTTGCCGGTCAGCTGACATGAAAAATGGGGAAGGGAAACAAATACCCCCTCTCGTACAATTAAAGGGTGACCTCCAGGAGAGACTGAGATATTGCCTTTCGTTTCCATCGTTAGAAATGTTGTGTTCATGTCGCCATGCGTATCATGTTAAGAACTTCCCGATGATCCTGTATAGGAAATACAAGAGACTTCAATTAGTTGGCTTGGGGTAAGGTACATTGCCCCCCACCTCAACGCACAAGGTGATGACACCCCGAGGCGACTGGCTGGTTCACGTGAGTTGTGCCAGCTCCATTTTAAGCCATCAGTTACAACATGATGATCATGCAGAATTCAAAAATAAAAGAAACATTACTGATTTTAATACGCATATCTGTAACACCAGATTAAGCAGGACACATGGCTTTGAGTTCTACTAAAACTCCAGTCGTGCAGTGTGGGATATTGCATCTTTTTTTACAGATTGGTTTCCATAAAATTTCAGAAATCCTACAAGAAACAAAACACAAAATGCTACTTCTGTTTTGGCTTAAAAAATTTATTGGCTTTTAATATTTAATCAATTTACACTACCTCAATCATACTAATGGTTACAGCTCAACTACGTTTTGACCTGTTATAATCAAATCTGTATTACAATACTTACAGCTGTATATTACATGGGTGAATCCTACAATGATGGTAAAGGTCAATCATTCTTTTAATATAAAGGCTGCCTTAAGCCCATAATACAATTAACTTTTTGCATCACTTAGCCTTTACCTCTTTTTTTTTTTTAATGTGAACTTACATAATAAGCAAACACAAATAACATTTTAAATGTGAAGTTGTTCATTACATACATTATCTTGCTGTTACTTCTGAACTTTTGCTTACATTTGTCTTACAATTTCCAAGGGTTTAAAAACATTTTCCAAATGCTTATATGTGGCAAGGATGTAAAAACTGACAAGGGATTTACTGCAGAGACTACAAACGGAAATCAAACAGCATTAAAAGTTCTTACACACTAAACCTGGCCTGCTATAATATTGGTTTTCAAGAAAAATTTTAATCCTGGTTTCATGAGAACTTAACCTTCCAAATTCCACAAGATAAATACTGTACATACACCAACTGTGGCAAAGTGTGTCTTTTCACTTGTAACACATAAAATAGTTGCACTGTCCGATCACATCTTGAAAATTATGCAAACAAATAATAAAACCTAGTTAATGGGATGTGATCCACACCCCAATACTAATGTAATATGTATCTCTATTAAGCATGATTTCAGTGAGGACTTTATCAGCATTCTGACATTTACGAAATACAAGATTCCAACAGAAATGGCACATCAGCCAAAATATTATAATAGTATATTAGTCCGTGCAATTATGACCACCTCACTGCTGAGTAATGTGTACGTACTAATTAAGAGAGTATTAAAACCACGTAGAAATAAATCTAGAGTTGTATGGTCAAGTACACGTAAGTACTTACAGACCAAAGCCCAAAAAGTGGTTTCTGAAAGTTGTGTACTTCTGTAGTTGGTTCTGAAGACATGCTTCAATATCTGGCATACTGTGAATATGAAACTTGTAAGGAGTTTCAAATGAATGTTGTAGCTGTTTTCAAAGCGTACTAACTCAGCTACTCAAGTATCACCCCAAACAAAGTGCACTGACAAAATTTTACAAAATTCACATTTGATATGACATAAACTTTCTGAAATGTATGATGCACAATCCACTTTTCACTTTGCTTTGTCTGCAACAGTATCATTTTCAATCCAGACAGGGGCTAACTTTCAGTTACCATTTGGTGAGTATAATGCACATTTTAATAATTTAACTTCAATGGTCTGAATAACACAGGATTGATATTACAAAAGAAACAATACCTGTAGAGACAACAGTATAAAGCAAGTGAAATGGTGGTCTTTCCGAATAAAAGGTAAGGCAAAATTAACTAACTACCAGTCTTCTCAGTCTTGTTAGTTTGTCTTTTTAACCATACTAAACAGCAAGAGAAGTTTCATCTCAAATATAAACACTCATCAAATACAAATAAAAAACAAACACCAGGGGGTGGGCGTCACAAAAAAAGAAAGGACAAGAGAACAAATCAAGTGGTTTTGCTTAAACTGAAAGATGACTGCCAAATTACAATCTTCTGCAGACACTAACAGATCACTATTACAATAGTCAACATGTGGTAAAAATTGCATATTCCCAGAGTTGTAGTTATGGAGGTTAGAAACTTGCAAATGTACAAGATGGTCATATGGTAGGTAACATATGCTCATATTTATAGCCATAAAATTTACAGTTCCAACAGGGCTTCTACAGTCCAGTTTCTCTTGAACAAATAGCTGAGGTCTAATTTTATTGGTCAATAGTATGGACTTTTATTTAATTACTTTCCTCTATATTTACTTTTCATTTTGTCCTACAAGCAATACAGTATGTTATAGCTGGATATACATTTTACCAGGTAACATCTGTCAAACCTTGCAGGGAAGATCACCAAACATACCATGTTAACCTGGGTCCCTTACAAGGGCCATTTTCTGCAAGTTATCATACGACTGTCTCGTAGCTTACAAACAGATATCATATTCACACACATGCCACTATAATCAATCAAAATTATCCTTTTCATCTCTCTTCTTACACAAAAAATAACAGTTTTCAGTACTTCCACATCAAAATTTTGAACCTCTCGTGTATGTGATATGCACTAACAAACATATATACACCAACAATACAAAACATGTATCTACACTGTGTAGGAGACAACCACTCATGATTGCAAGACATTGCTTTGCTCTGTACTTAGTTTGTGGGAGGAGCAACATCGCTGTGACAGCTGACAGCAATGCAGCTAGTCCAACTGGAGAATTTCCATAAAAATCATGAAAATCCATATGAATGTGGTAGAAAAATGTGCAGTTACACCTGTTGTAAAACACTGACCAAGCTTTAAGTAAAAAACCTTTCACAAAAATCAATCTCATCATACCATTTTGAGAAGTTTTGACTGAACGTTTCTGTAAAAATTTGTTAAAAAGCCTTATCCAAATACTGTATTTGAGACATGAGTACAATCCGTGTGTGTACCTTTCCTGCATAATTTACATCCATAAAGTTCCAGGACTGATCCTCCTAAAAATAGGTGACTTCTTGTACACATTAGCAGCAAATTGAACACCTTTTCTCAACTTCCATGCAAGGTGGGACAGGTTCGTTTCTCTCCAGTTGAGTGTTGATGTGTGTGCACATCTATGCATCACTTCATCATATGGATGGAAGAACACAACAAGAACACAAAGTTATGCTTCAAGATGAAGAGTTGCCACAACTACAACTGTCATATTAATCACATGGTGATGCAAAACAATCAATCATACATAATAATTACTTTCACAGAGCATGACACTTGAGGAAGATGCCAGTTTGGGACATCCTTCCACCTCATACTCTACTGGAATCCTGCTGATTGTTCCATCAACTACTGCAGAGTTGGCAGAAGATGGGGTTTGCATCGGATCAGAATAGCATTCCATTACATACAAAAAATTGAAAGTGTTACGTCCAATACAAATGCATTAAATTGAACCTTTGTGAAAGATTTCTCCTTCTCATATCCCATTCTTAAAACTGTCCAATTCAAGCAATGGCAAAGGACCTACACATAACTCATTAATTCATAACTCACTATTTTTTACTGAATATGACACTCACGCAGTGACAGCTGACAAAACAGAAACAGGAGACTCATTTTGAAATCGGGCTGACTGCATGAAATAAAGGTAAACTGTTCCTACAATTATCACTGGGAAGGAACAGTCTCATCTGTTTCAAAATAGTCTGCACTCAGCTGCTCAAAATGAAGCCACTGTTTTGACTGCCATTCTTGCCTGTTAAAAGTGCGGTGTTCCAATGGGCAAATTGTTGAGTTTTGTAATATCAATGTTAGAAAACATTCACTGTCATCTTGAACTAGGGGTATTGGACAAGTGGTATTCTCCTCCTGCACAACAATGTGAGACCGCATGTATGTACTCCATCCAAGATTTTCTGGCAAAACAGTTATGCCAGTGCCCTTCCACATGTATCATATAATTTCTGATCTACTTCCAAGAATCTTTTCCTGACTTCCAAAACTGACACAAGCACTGAAAAGCCACATGTACGAAAACAATGACGCTGTTAAGAGCTATAACAGTGCAACTGTGCAGTATTCCAGAAAATGCCTTCTATGACCATTTCAGTATCATTTAGAAGTGCCACCATGCTATCAATGCAGCTGGACAATATTTAAATTGCGATGCACGACTGGAATGACATTTACCATACTGTAAGAATGCTGGCACCATCAGCCCTGAAGCTTTATGGACTTCAGTCCTATTACATACTGGCAAACATTTTGATGTTATTGTCCTACACCAATGTCTGCTAACTAAATTATAGAAATTATTAGACAAAAAAAAAAAAAAATTACGTGAGCCAACTATGCAAAATACAAAATAATTTACATTTCTATTAACAGTTGATGCGGATCTTATTGAAATGTATTTAGCAATAACTGATTCTAAAAACTTTACTTTTAGGAAAGATTTCTCAAAATAGAAGGCAGCCTGTTTCTTACAGTCTCACAATAACACTTTCTGAATCATTCAGAAATATATTTCTAAATTACAACCTATGATTTTCTGATTTATGTTTAACCCTTTGCCAACTTCCTGTCAAAACACTAGTGCACGATGCCATCAGTACATGCACTTTCTAGGTATTTACACTATAAATAAAAGTATTGTAAATATGCACACTCCTTTATAATGGTATTACTTCATATTTTCTTCAACATTGAGGTGCAAATTTTTCATATCAAGGAATGTTACAACACAACACTGGTTCTCAAAAGTAGTGACATATCTGGTACTTCCCAACAAATGCATGTACATCAGTCCACAAATATGTGTGTCATATTTTCCGACATTAGAGTCCTGCTACACTGAATCAGTCATGTCTTTGTAGCAACACGGGACATACTCATTAGTCCAGGTTGGACAACTTATTATCATGATTGAGAGGTAAGTATTGTCCAGGTCACAAAGAGGTCCCACAGGATGCAAAACATTTGAAGGTAACTGTACTCTACAGCTGAAACCCATTTATCATCACTGATGATGTCATCACTCTCATAACCAAATTCTTCTTTTACTACACTGCCACATTTTCCTCCACAACACACATATGCATGGAAGGAGCTCTTGAATCCATGTCCCTACATCCCTGTGCAATTAGATCACATAAATACTCATGTAATCCCAATATTTTACCGACGGTTTCTGTGAAACCAACACCCAAAGGCACATAACATGACATGCCAGTGCAGCCTAAGCTTTAGCTTCTCCAGCAACCACTGACACAGGACAACCAGTGCTGCTAGCACTGAAATGAGATACCTTCTCCTGTGGCTGCTTTACTATATTACAGGGAACAGTGCCCCCATTAATTTAATACATTCTGCTGAGCTAGGAAGAGCAAACGGTTAAGCAGTTTCAGACATCACGATTTGTTTCATCCATTTTAAATTACATGTTTAAAACATGATAATTAATAATCTTTAAATTTGTATTAACTTAATACTTTTAAATTTTCCTACAAATGTAAAAATTGTGAAACTGCATCAGTTACTACTGGCAATTGTGTTTGTCAAAATAGCTAAGCAACTGTTAATTTAAAGCAGGCTTCCTCCCTGTGAAAGCAGTATGTGTAATGCACAAAAGATACCCCCCCCCCCCCAAAATGGTGACTGTTTACCCTGTACATGATTCAGTAATAAATGGAATGACTGCATACTCATGATGTACACATTGGATATATATCACTTGCTACATCTAACCATTGAACATAAATGTTTACAATAACAATACTTCTCTATACCCAGGGAGTTGCACTGACTGACCAGTTTTTGCCAGCTATCAATTAGTTTAAATTGAATTATGAAGAATGATATACCATGCAAAGTAAATGTTCATACACATTACACTTTTAAAATTAGTACAACCATTACAGATTAAAAAGCATGTTCCAATACATATCTAATTTCTTTTGCTGTAATAAGGTATCAATACACAGAACCATTATTTGTTACTTAAACATTCATTATGGTCTACAGTACTTCAGTCTGAAACTTGTAAAAATATATTATGTTCATTTTGTTCAGAATCAACTCCCTGTCTGTATCACAATGTGGCAAGAAAAAACATGCAACTTAATATGATACCTGTGATATCAAACTTTCAGTTGTACAGATTAGCTCTGTATGTGGTGTTGTGTATCTCCCCTACAACTAACCCCACAAGCAAACACAAAACAAATTAACTTATAAGTAAAGAAAAAAAATAATAAACACCTCATAATGCACACAACATGCATGCTTATTACTATACTTTCAAAAATATGCATAAAAGAGTATTGGGAGATGCGGGTTGTAAAACAGAAGTACAATTACAAAATCCCATGTCAATTCAACAATACATAACGTCCATGGTACCTTTAAGATGTCTTTCACATATTTCTAAAAATGGAATTTTTGCCAACAGGTTTCTTATGAAATGCACAATCAGTCCTTAAACCCATGGGCATACTAAGTTATGTCTAATCAAAAATTTCTGAATAAAATACATTCAAAGATTCCAAAATAATGCCTCAAACTTATGAAGCATGCCAGTGGGATCAAAATGCAAACAAAAGACTTAAAATTCCATACTGGTTGCACAATGAACACCATGTCTTCCTATACATAAAATACTTGACAGATCTGTACAAATGCTATACGAAATCCTTACTAAAAATATGTGACAATGTATGAAATATGGTTTTTGTACAGTTGGGGCCAGAATCTAAGAGGCCCTAGAAAACTTGTTGATCCACCTTATTAAATATACACCAAACAGAGGTATGTTTTAGATAGAAGTCACAGACCTTATGCAGATATATATTTTGCAATGTTATGTGACAAAACAATATAACAAGCTACTTGCTGCACCTCCAAAACAGGATGCTTGTTACTGACTGCATCATCTTATGCATGCCATCTGTAATCAGACTTCCAGGTTCTTTCAGTTTGATTACACCTACATCACATACGAAGAGAAGGAAAACACCTTGAACCATCACCCTTCTTTTTACAGAGCTGTCTTAGAGCAAATGTGTCATTTGTAATTGCAACTCTAACCAATTTGGTCATACACACAAAAAATGCAATTCCTGAAAAATGTGGGGTCACCTTCATATCGTGCACAAAGTTAAAACACATTATGTACAGGTGTTTTACATAAAAATGAAGACTGTGAAAAGGAGTCACCTTACATTCGGATAAATACAGCAAATTGATATCATCCATATCAAGTGCACTGCACAGACAACACATCACCTATATTCTGCTCTAGAACTCACAACATAACTGCTATTAAATCACTCCACACACACTAAATTATTTCAAATTTCACTATTTTATTTTAACCATTCTTATCCTATATTTTGTTACATTATTCAAAAGCAAAAATTTTAAATGAAACTATGTATTTCTAATATTGTGGAGTGATAGTGACACATTTAAATTGTATTCATGTACCAAAAACATCGTGAAGATGGTCGAATCACTGGCCGAAACACGGTGAAAATATTGTAAATAAAAATACATAATAAAATTAAAGCACATTTGTTGGTCGTTTATACATTTTATACATACCGGTTTGTTTCAATCCACTAATGAACTGGATTTACACATTCATATAATGATCACAAAATCAACCACTGTAGCAAGTAAATCATATGCATCAGAACCAACAACATACCTGCCTGAACTATTCTGGAGTCAGTGTTACACTGCTTCCACAAACATGTATGCAGGCATAAGTTTTGTAAATTTCAGTGGTATGTTAAAGGAATCCACTCTTTTGGGATATCCTGCTGTGTCATCAAGTCAGCAGTTATTATGTCTTGCAAACTGTAATTTCCTTCACAGTAAATGACGCATCGAATATGTCCGGAAGAAATAAGGGTTTTACTGCCCTGTTGGACATGTTCTCAGCTGTTCTTACTCAGTACTGCTGTAATCAATGAATGGATCTTGCAGTATACAAATGTTTCTCTGATAAAATGTGTGGTCTGTTTTCATCTGCACTGGACAAATACCAACCACGTGTGCGCACTTCTTCAGAGGTTTAAAGTTATATGTACCTGACTAGGGCTAGGTGTGTGTTGAACTGTGTCAATCTCTAGATTGGTGTGTGCTAAGTTGCATAGCTACAAAGGCCATGTTAGTGATTTTGAGACTGTTAGAAATGACTCACACCAAGATCTTTTTCTGGCAATCCAGCTCACCCAACTTCCTATTTGATGAGTACTGTGGTTACACCTGGCTGTAAAACAGATGGCATGAAGTTGACCGCTCACCCCGCACTCCAGTACCAAGGTTAATAAAGAGGGGACCTATACATGTACTCCCCCTATATGCCTTCATGGGGTTGACAGTGACAGTAAAAACAAAGCTGCAGGCATGGCACATAAAATTATCTGCACCAATACTCATTTCCTGTTGAAAATGGGAATTTTCTCGCTTGCAGTAACAATATATGAAGATCTCTCCTCTGAACTAGGGACACCATTCTACATGACTGATATGTACTTACAACTTCTGTAAATCACAGCCCAAAGACTCAAGTGAGTGTGTAGTTCTCCAGGAAAGCATTTTCATGAGGCTCTGAATTCTGCTACTACATGACGTTCAAAGTTATCTTTTGACCAAGGGGAATACTGAACACAAAAACAAACACAGTATTCAAAATGACAATTAAACCAAGATGATGAATAATGTCCAAAACTCTAGCCAAACCTACCATCAACACACTGGTCTAGCATTTGAAAATCCTGCCAGAAGGAATAGCTGACACAGTCCAATTCATCGACTGCCAAAAGCACCCAAATTCATATCCTTGGAATCCTACAGAACACTATAAGTGATGTGCATATTTTGACAGAAAACAGATCTATTCATGGGCCTCTTTCAAATTACAAAGAAGTACAAGTCTACAATATAAACACAGAAGAGGAAACTTTGTGGTCAATGTGCAACAGCACTATGCACTGAAGAATATTTTGGGGGGGGGGGGGGGGGGCAAAACCCCCCCAAAAGAAACGGCAATTTCTTTGTGGGGGTTTAAAATCCAAACCAATCTTTAAAATCCCCTTCCTGAGGA
>Ga0131853_10019683_pt1 | contig 12280 bp, 9 predicted proteins | sample TergutLab28metaG_FD_92764 | JGI IMG/M metagenome (GOLD analysis project Ga0131853, IMG submission 92764) | Labiotermes labralis P1 segment gut microbial communities from Petit-Saut dam, French Guiana - Lab288 P1 (version 2) (version 2) | ecosystem: Host-associated > Arthropoda: Insects >...
GGCTGGCCCAGGATAGAGACAGGTGGCGGACGCTTGTGAGTGCGGTAATGAACTTTCGGGTTCCGTGAAATGCGGGGAATTTCTTGACTAGCTGCAAACCAGTTAGCTTCTCAAGAAGGACTCGGCACCATGGAGGAAGTAAGTATGAACGTAAATGCAACCACTGTTTGTTGTGAGAATCATTCGTAATAGATAAATTTACTTTGGAGGTAAGATGCGCAGTTTTTTAATTTTTAATTCAATGGCATCACACTTATGGTTACCACTGTGCTGTAAAGGGCTATTAAACGGTTAAGCAGAACAGAATCTGTGACCAGTATGCCGACATTACTATCTCGGTGCTTTATGTTAAATGTATTAAAATTTTGGTAGAAAGAGACCAGTCGATAGCGGAACGGAATGGCATTGGATAGTAGCAATATACTTTCAGAGTGACAGTGCCGATTCTTTGGAATCTCATCACTGTTAGACTGTTTGACAGGCTAACGTGAACAAGGCACTGCATTTCATGTACCATGAAAAGGAAAATTTCTTTATTACTGAAACAATCATCAGATTGCCAAAAATAAAGTTGGTCCATGGAGGTCTGTGGTCTTATTATGTACCCAACAGTTTGTAACTAAATTATGGTATGGGATTCAATGCTTATCCATTCACTAAATATGTTATTTTATGTTGTTACGTTTAGTCGAAAATCATGTATATTCACACTGTCGTTGATGTTTAGGGACGGGGATTGAGGAGTTGAATCCCTACGACTCGCTATTAGTTACGTTTCTATTGACAGTCCTTTTAAATTTTTGAAGAATATTGTGTGACATGCATTATCATCCTGCAGCGTGTGCACCACGCTTCTTAATTATCTCAAAAACCGTCAGACTTTATGAAAAGAATATTCAGAGCGTATAAAATATTACTTATTTGTCGAGTTTCAGATACATTTTTAACGTGGCCGCCAAAACCAGGGTTTTGTCAGTGCACACCAACTACAAAAAAAAAAAATATAGGACTGAACGTAAAAGTTGTACTTCATTTATGTTCAGAACTTGTGTTCGAAACACAATTCTGTTCGGTACCTGTATGGTGAGCTGAGTATACAAAAGTATAGGTTTAATACAGAGTGTCCGTTATTGTTGTTCGACCTTTAAAAATTTGGAATTTTTCGACAAATTTTAGTGAAACATCTGAGTGTCACGTTTAATGAAACCCATTCAGCGGTTCCAGAATTATTACACGAGAGTCATGCGTGGTGAATCCAATAGGAGAATTTCGTGAATATTTCTTTAAAAATACAACAAAAATAAATATATACTGGTGGCTCAGCACTGTTTCGTTTCGTCACATTTTTGGAAAATCAGATTAAATAGGTTGAAAAATATATTTCTGATCACAGTGACTGCGCGGTATAGAGCGTGTGTCATCTACCTCTCAAACACAAGGATTGTTGTTTTGAACCCCGCTCAGGACGTAGAAGTATGCGTTTGTGTGTGTGTGTGTAATTTTTGAAGTAGATTCCTTCCCTCAGCAAGGGAATTCTACCAGATATCTACAGAATTAAGAACATAAAAACGCAAAACGGAGTACCCTGGGCTGTAGTGACTTGAAAACCCGTAGAGAAAGGTACGAGAATTTTTTAGACCAGGAGATCGAAATGCAAAAGTCATTGTGAAGAAATGATGGGAGACGGATGAACCTTAGTTTCCTCTAATTTCTGGACACATTTTCTTGAGTCAGACTACACAAGGGCTTAGATGGGACTTTGAGGGACACTTTCTTCCTATAGGATTTAATCTGAACCGTTTTACCTTCCACAGTGAATTCTTAAAACTAAATTTGAGACTTAGGTTATACCTACTTAACTATATTGCGAAATTCTTTTGCCATGCCAAGAAATAAGGAGTGTCATGGAATGGAGAGGGGCTACGGAAACTACCAAGGTCCTATTTTGTGAATTTGCCCTTATAATAATCAAAATACTGAAACCATGATGTGGCTTCTGTATGGGAAAATGCAACGTTGTCTTGAGAAATGTCATGACGTCATTGTTTTGCTGTCTTCTTTTTTTCTGTGGAAATTAGAATGCACGCTGGCGGTTCTGACTCATACGCAGCCAGGCTGACATGAGATCCTGTTTCTGGGGGACTCACATGGCAGAATCACCATACCACGACTTTTACAACTTACTCATTGGGGAATCGTTTTACCAAATTTCAGAATGCTGATAGGTAACTGATTGCATGCAAACATATATACAGAGTGGGCCACGAAAAAGTAGCCCGCCTTCCGTTTTGCAAGTGTCCTTGTGATATTCTCTCTGGCGTTAGTATATTGCACAGAGTGTCTGAACAGTTAGTCAACAGTCGTGCTGTCACCATGTTGAGGTATACCCGATGTAACATAGTGATTTTGATGGCTGCAACTGCGTGGCTGATGTTGTCCTTCAGTTACTGTATCGTGTGCGGATTTGATTCTTATACCGTGCTTTTCAAGTGTCCCCGGAGAAACTGAAGGACAACATCAGCCACGCAGTTGCAGCCATCAGAATCACAATGATACATCGGGTATACGTGAACATGATTAGACGTGCGCAGCTGTTTATTGATGTAGGAGGCAACCACTTTCAACATCTTCTATGATGGTATATCCTTTCAGCATTTGGCTACTGTATTAATTTCTGTATTTACGCTATGCTTCGGACCCGGGCTACTTTTTTCGTGGCCCATTCTGTATAATAGAACCGGTTAGGATTTAACGAAAGGTAATTTCTTTGATAGGTACAAACGTTTGGGGAATTTGTTGCATTTACCTTGAGAATAGAAGAGTGGGACACTAAAACCAGAGGCATCGGTTTTCTCCGAAGCGTTGGTGCCTGTCACAGGACGAGACTTGGTTACTGGACACTATATAGACTGAGACACTGCAGACGTTCAACTGATAACTCCGTGGAGAAGAATTCTTCTTGAAAAGCGAGTAATATGTGCTTCCTCTGCTAGTCAAGATTGTTTGCACTTTCTGGAAACAGTAAGTTCTTTACCTTGTTCTCAACAGCCTACCACTTCTCCCTTACTACAACCACATCAATCCAGTCTACCCCGCCCCACCCTATTTGTTGAATGTCAGTTTTAATATTATCCTCTCTAAGTCTATGTCTTCCAAGTGGCTCTTTCGCTCAGGCTTACCACCAAAACCTTGTATCCACCTCTTCCTAATACGTGCTACATGCCCCGTCCATCTTATTCTTCTCGTTTTGATAATCCGAATAATATTTAGTGCAGCCTACAGATCATGGAGCTCCTCATTACGCCATCTTCTCCAGTCCCCTGTTAGCTCGTCCCTCTTAGGCAGAGGTAACATTGTACTGGAAGAGTGTCGTAAAAGAAAATAAATAAGTAAATAAATAAACAGCACATTGTCACTTTCCAGAGGACCAGAGTCTTTCTATCCATCGACGTCACAACTTCAAATCTCTCATTCTGGCGTCATAACATGCTCTTAGAAAGCATTGTAGTATGCTAGTTGTATGTTCCAACATTTCAATATGAAACAAGATGGCAAGGATTTCCAAGAAATTGTTATGACGCCAAAATGAGAGACGTGAAGGGGAGCCGGGGTAGCGCAGGCGATATGGTGACTAGGATACTTGCTGGACAATGTAGATTTCGAATGCCGGTAGGGGAAAGAGAGTTTTCTCTCCTCCAAAACGACCAGAACGACTCTGGGGCTCACCCAACCTCTTATTCAAAGTACAACGGTGTTCTTTCCCAGGTCTCAGGCAGCCAGGGCGTCGTGTTGACCACTCAGCTCCATCTGGTACCGAGATTAATAGTGACTGTAGGTCTTTATATCGTGGACAGGGAGAGATTTCCCTCTTTACCTTCCAATGATCGAACGGATTTTAAGTGCGATTTAAGATGTACAATTGAGCTTGGCATATTGCCATATTTCTACGTCCTCTAACCTCATTTCCGAGGTTTATTATTTGGATAGATGATAAAACACTGTGAAAATGAGAATGGAAAACTGCAATGCATTGCGTAATGCACTAGGCTGCCCACAATCTGTGTACTTCGGCATTCGCTACTTCATACATTTCATAAGGTTTTACTACCTGGTACTGCGGTTATTATCTTTACCACGACTTTTGTCATTTCTGTGGTTAACATATCGTTACCGTGGTTACCACATTTCGGTTGCTGCCCAGTGCGTAATATTTCCAACTCAGAAAACCACGTGTCCGCCACGTTGCTGTTAACGACTGTAGGTAGCGGTTAGTTAAGAATTTGGAGTGACCTCTTGTGGCATAAATTTCATATCATCCACCCTGACGATGGAGGCAGCATGTTCCTCCTAAACAGTGCCACTTAAATACCAATGTGCACGCTGTCACATACTAGACGCAGGTATTATTCGTAGTCAGCTCAGTCAGAGCCACAAATTTCATGTTCATACAAAAATTCATCAAGTTCTCTGTGGCGCTTATCAGTAAAAAAATGCGAATGTGCGGCTGGACAGCCGGATGTACTGACGGACAGATGGAGACAATCATTCGCATATTCGTTCTGGTCTTTCCCGTTGTGCAAAGGACGCATAATAAAGGAACTCACTTATGGCACTCTTGCATCCGCGTCAAACAGCAAGACGGAATGGGAATTTGAAAGCAGGAAACTGCGTCGACAGACACACACGCTTTCTGCGGTTTGATCCCACCCAGTGAAGGGGGCAGGTGTGGGTCCAGAGTGGTGTGACAGCGGCGGATTGCAGCATCAGCTGTCAGACCCTCTGTGTCTGCATTCCCAACGCCGCAACTCTTCGTGAATTCTATTTATTAACTAACTCAGACCGTAGCATAGCTAAGAGGGTTACGTGCCGTCTGTCACCGCTGGTTTAGTCCATGCATAACGCATGTGCGATGTGTGGTGGACAAAATGGCAGTGGGACAATAATAACTCGAATCATTCCGTATTCTTCTGCGAATTATTATTCCAGCAATGCTTTTGACAGTGTTATGAACAGGAGCTGATAAGATTAAGCCTATTTCACAAATCATGTAAGAGACTCATCACCGCTAATGCAAAGTCCACAGCTGGACAAGATCCTGAGCCGGTTTCATCCACCTCCCATTCTCACAAACTATTTTCGTAAGATACACATCTAGCGTTTTCCCTTCATCATCTTCTCAGTCGTTTGAAATGGTCTTCAAAGTGTTTAGGGCAACAAAAGTGTCCCGCCATTCTTTATTTCGCCGTTCTAGCTGCTTGCCCAGTCCTTCGTAGCCTCCGACATTTCACTAAGCTAACAACACCAGGTTACATTAATAAATCTCACAGTTCCTTGTTATATCTTAAAATGATCACCAAATTCTTTTCTGTAGCGAACGAATTTCCTGGCATGTATGTCCCTTCCTCGGAACAGTAGATGATTCATACGTTGGTTTTCTGGGTTGTGACACCATGTAGTCCAGTAGTTGGGGACCAAATCTTGGGAGATATGAACTGACTGTAATTTCGGTTACCCGCAAAATACCAAAATATGTGTCTTCAAATTCGTGAAAACCTCAATTTTCACTTCAGAGACCATGCTTTACAACCATAAGAACAAATGAAAAAATTATTTGCTTCAGCATTTTGGAGAGTGGATGACATGATAACTGTTATGAGCTAAATAATATTGATCACATTTAGAATTTATTGATATCATCACTAAATCTTGCTCATATCCGTGCAATTATGTCACTGTGTTACGTAAATATCTGACTAATGCACCAATTTATGTTATTGCCTCTCTATTCACGCTGTTACATTCCTGCATGAGTTTCACAAATGCCACGTAACGAACAACACGTGCTCTTTAGTCTTATATTTACATGTGGACACATATTTTGTTGACCCAGCTGACGCAATGTATCAGTACTGAGGATGGCGTCTGGAGTGCTGAAACCTGAAGGAGTTTAACAATGTGACTAAAATGGTATTAACATATATTAGTGCATTAGTTGGCTTTTTAAGTAAAATAGCATCATCGCTGTAATTTATATATATATTTTTTTGCATTTTTCTCAGTTTTTGAAATAAATTATCTGGGACATCACCTATAGCTGTAATTAAAATGGCCACATTAAGACCATTCTGAGTGATATAATAGGACTAATTACATTAAATGGATTTAGAGTGTTAGCAATAGAGCGCGAGGTGGTTTTGCATTTGCGTTTAACAACTCCTTGTTAAGTTTACACGCTATAAGGCATCGGGACAAGGACTGGAAGAAAGCTGCTATGACCTATTGCAAAATATAATACCGCCATGTTCCTTGAGGGACAGAAAATCACGAAAGAGCAGTAAATATATTCAGAGGCTGGGGCTGTAATCGAATCCGAATTTTCTCGAATACAAAGTAGAAGTTCCAACAACAGCACCATGATGTTATGTAGCATGCACAAGGAAACGGGAAAACGTAAGGGACAATTTGACCAACACATAGATGGAAGGTTAACGTAGATACGGGCGTTACAGGAATACGTTGGAGATGTTACCTGGATTAAGTCGCTTGGCGTAATCAAAATTTGTAAAACCAGCTAACTTATAAGATAGCGTATGGTAGATAACAGTTGTCGCTTTTTGTAGTGACGGCGATGAACCTTCAGGTTCCGTACCAACAGCTGAATACGCGTATGTTCCAAATGTCTAGAGGGTGCGCGTGTAACCCGAATCCTGAGATTCACATCTCTGTCACGCTGCATTTCCGGTCTGACCTGGCGCTCTCAATGGCAGCCATTCATAGCAGCGGCGCCCTTGAGGGAGTTGCGGTGAATCGTCCGAGAATTCGAAGCTCACAATTTCACTTTTGTACACGGTTACAGTAACAGTGATGTCAGATGCGGGGTTCTCACGACGGTGTAAATTCACATTGTGGGCTTCTGGGTTATAAGGATTCCACGTTTATTACCTGAGGATGGAAGTAGAAGGTGCATGCGAAACGTCGGTAGGCATATACCAAACTGTACGGCATCGCGTACAGAAAGACAGTAATGTTCACAGTCACCGCTGTGACAAAGTCACATCGCATGAAAGAGAATAAATCATTTTTCTCGTGTTATCCTTCGAAAGATCCGTTACTTCGGGAACTGGAATATCTACTGTGTACGTAGAAGAAAAACCAGGGAATCATGTAGAGGGACAAGGATAGGAAGAAACATAAATGGAGCAGGAGGAGAAAAAGAACGTGGGAGAGGAGAAGAAAAGGGGGGGGGGGTGTTAATCAGCGCGGCATTAATGCTCCGATGATGTTGGCACCGAAATGACGTCAGTCTTGGAAATATCGTCATCGGGCCTTAAAACGTATTCGATCAGCTGCCGCACGACAGTCGTGCCAGAGAAGTTGCCGTGTTGGAAGGCGCTGCTGAACCAAACTAACAGAATGAACACGTGGAAATATGAGGGACGGTCTTAAGTTCACAATGCGTATGTTTGGGGTTTTTATGTTTAACTATAATAAGAACAGTTCCGATTTGATTATAGTATTTTTTACCAACTTCATGCACAAATTCTTTATTTTAATACATTTACTATACTCCTCTACATGTTTCGAGCACTATTATGCTCATCTTCAGGAGGACAATTGTATTAGTGCAGCATCTGGTATCGTCACTCTATTTAGGTGACCGTTCAGTACACAGGTTACGAGAGGACTCTCGTAACCTGTGTACTGAACGGTCACCTAACGAGAGTGCGACGATACCAGATGCAGTGTTAATACAATTGTCCTCCTGAAGATGAGCATAATAGTGCTCGAAACATGTAGAGGAGTATAGTAAATGTATTAAAAATAAAGAATTTGTGCATCGAGTTGGTAAAATAAAGACTATAATTATATTAGGATGCACGGTCAACAAAATATTAAAAAAGTTCCGATTCATTTGTCCTGCTAACCCACTACAAATCCCACTCGTCCCCACCACATTTGAGGCATTTATAGGAACATGGGATATTTTATATTCCCTGTTGATACCAGTCGGTGTTCGTTGTTATCAGCATTATGTCACAGATGTTTCCATGTCTTGAAAATCTTCATATGTGTGGCCTCCAAGATATTGTTTCAGCGCTGGAAGCAGATGGTACTTGCTCGACGACGCATTCCCTTGTTACAATCACAATCAGTATAGACTCTTCAGTGACCAAACTATACGCAATATAACCTTATTTTCTTACCATTCGTCGTAAGGCAAAGTAAACGAATCATTTGATGATGAATTCGTACTTACAATCACTGTCAACACAACTTTGTTGATGGTATATTTATTATTCTTCTTCTTAATTAGGTAGCATGTTGCGACCAAACTTGGTCATCTTCAGGCTACCCAGTAATACAAAGTGTATTTTGTCACAAATATATAAAATTACGTATTTAATGATTGAAAATGTAAATTGAAAATTGAGATCTCATTCAGTTGATACATAATTTTATTACTGTGTAATATAAAACATTTTGTATTATTGGTCGTCCTGAATATGATCAATTTGGCCGAAACTTGTTGTCTAATTAATTTATCACCGTGTCCTAATACTAGTTTACACTAAAAAATGTCAAATACGTTCACAGAATAAAGGACAGCCCTGATGACGCTTCCAGTTCCTCAGTTGGACAGCCCTGCGACCACGGCACTGACGCGATTGCGCATATGTTGCTGTGAGAGTAACATTCCGTGACGACACAAGGAGAGAATAGGTGAGTAAGAAGGCCCACATTGTTACTAACAAAATCGGAATTGCAAATTGTCAGCTGAAAGTGGCAATTCTAAAGCAGCACCAACTCCTTTAAATCTGAATGGGACTATGTTGTGTTTGCCAAATCATTAAATGTGTATGACCAAGTCTATCGAAGTAAGAATTTCTGTACACGCACAATATCCTACGTAATTTGAAAATCTCTTTAAATTCTGCTGCACGTGTTTGTACAAACTGACGACACTCGATTGAGAAATAATGGGAACTAAGCAGTAGTGCTAACGAGATTTTTTCCGGTAAAGGTTACAATACCGACTGAAGAACAGCTTCCACTGCTGCCATCTGCTGCTCCCATTCATAACTATTCCATACATTTAACACAGTGTGACATATTTACCTTTACAAAGAGCACCTGTGAACTCGTTAATGAATCTGACTTCCGTGTAGGAGGAAGAATTGTTCAATTTTTTATTTCCTCGGTGACTATAAACTTCTCAAGGACTTAGCTCCAAGAAGTCAGTGTAACAGGATATGTTCAGTTGGGTATCCAAGTACACAGTGCTAAACGTTCACTGCTATAACACGTATTGGAAGGCGTTCGAAATTTTCGCCGGGAAACCGAAAGGTAGGGGCTTCGTAAATTACACAAAAATTAACTCAAACAGAATCTCGGTTTATTACACAAGCTTATCATTCGACCCTAACTAGAAACAACTCTTTACAGTTCACATCTTAAAAAACATTTTAGTTTTATCCGGACGAATTTCTTCAAATTGTGTGTTTTCGGCCTCCTGATGGATCGAAATTAACGCTGACATCTAAGGGGTAATGCGATATATTTATGCATAAAGTGGAGCATTATAGTAGCCGATTTGACAGAGTGCGCGAGACTTGGCACTAGCAAATTGTTTCACGCACAAGCGGAATGCAACGGCTCAAGGGAGATAGGACTAAGCCTTGCAGATTGTTTCCCCATGACGTAGGGCATAGGGCGTGCATAAGTGTGATTTATTTTTGTTCCTTTTGCCACGTAGGCCGCTCTTCCTATATTTATCGGTGTATACGTTATTTATGCGGACATGAGTAGTTTTCTTTTTTCACTTGCAAGCCGTCCGTCAGGCTTCGCTGCAGTCGACATGTAAGAGAAGGTAATTTATATAAATTCTGCTTACTAAGCGGCACTGGAAACGGAATAAAAATAATGCGTGCTTTCATGTGAAATGTGAGCTATCAAAGTTGAGTGATAGGACATCTCTGGAAGCAGTATCATGCTAAACGCATGAGATTTTGTTAGCACTAACAGTCCCGAAAACATCAGTCAACAGAACCACAGTTCCTTCACTGAAAATGCTGATCAGATGCTCAAACGTAAGTACAGTGTGAACACAAGTAAACGTATTCGTTCGGTCTATAAGACGATAATCACTTTACCTTTCGTATTATACTCGAAACGTCCAGTTATGGAATCTCAAAGGAACATAGCCATAAGTCTGTATGAGGGGATTAGACTGAAGCTTTGATCTGTTAAGTTCAAAAGTGCAAATCCAGTTTCATAACGTTTAGATTCAGTGGGGTGTTCAGTACAATGTTTTCTGTTTGAGCACAGTTTTAATGGGTTTAATTAATATTTACGAGTTCAGCCACTTGCAGGCTTGCTTCATTACTAAGCTCGTAGTTCTGATACTGAAAATGGAAAAGGATGACTCCATTTGTACGCCTCTTTATTGTTTTTTTGTTCTTCTATGCGCTCCACATCTTAATTTATATAAAAAATACAGTGTTTCATGGCCGAGAGAAAGAGTAGGAACACTCTACTTTAACTAAGATTACGAAATTTTGCGATCTGACACGGTATATTTTGATACCTATCTACCAAACTACAAGGAGGCATATCTCAAAAGACCGTAAATCTTGGCATTGGCTGTAGTGAGAACCTCAAATCCCACATAAGCAGTTTGATTTCAACCTTCGTGTATGTACGCTTGCTAGGAATGAGCGCGCATCACAGGTTTATACCACCGTCCGCGTTCCGAAATGCAAACCGCTGATGAGTGACGTGACATGACAAAATAAATAAATGAACATCAGTAATTCGAGCCCTACATCAGACAGAAATAACAAACTGCGTTGTTTATCAGCGCTGTCCAGACTAAAAGCAATCCGCTGGCTTCCTAGTTACAGACAGAGGCCACCAGGGGCATGGAACTTGTTTGGTGTCTTCACAACGAAATTTTCCAAAAATGTGCCCATTATATTCACGTCTGCCTTCTCTTCTCGTGTAACAACCACACAGCGCTATACGGCTACCAAGTCTCTAGTCACTTAACTAATTAACTTAGCCACCGCATATAAGATATGAAATTCTAACGGCAGTGGAGATTCATATTGTGATGTCCTGGGCTATTATACTGTGCAGTCTGGAATGTGGGGACCCAACGCCCAGAAAGAACATCCTGCTGTCATCTCCATCTTGAGCGTGCAGCTATTATTTCCCTCCGACGCACTGGTACCCACCTATTATGCTAAATGATGTCATAATCCAGAACGAAACAATGTTTCCTTTACGTGAAAAATTCTGACGCTAATAAATATGAAGAATCAACTGGCCACAGACAGCAACACCTACGTTCGTTTACCGTAAAAGACTGAGATATGACCGAGAGACTTCATTGGAGGTAAAGCGGCCGGAGGGTGGAACTGGCAAACGACCTATAGTAACTGAACTGTATAGGTCTCCTATTCCGGGAAAGCCAAGATATTTTTCTCTTCTACAAAATGTCCAGACCGATTTTGGGGCCCACACAACTTTCTATTCAAAGCCGACCATTCACATTCACCTAGTGCCCAGGATGAGTGGAGCTAAACCGCCACTCCTCCACATGCCTTCATAGCTTGCACAGGGACACATTTACCTATACCTACACACCTTAAAGTTATGTATGGCAGAAAGACAGAAGGGTCACTCCAAAACTGCCTCACAGATCCATTCATGCAGGCAACTGCTGCCATCTTTTCATTACTTATTATTTAATGGTTCATAACGGCAAAGTAAAAATTAACGAACTCCAAGAACAACCTGTTAACTGTTAGGAAAGAACAAATATAACATTCCAGCAGAATCCAAAGTTTCATAACCATGTGAACAGGAAACGAATTATATCTCATCCAGTATCACTGAACTGCATTCCACATACTTAAACTGACGGTCACTTTATAATTCTATGAGGCAGCAAAATGGTTCAGTCAGACTTCATTAATGGAGGAAAAGAATAAAAATTATGTTAGAATACGCACAGCAGGAAGAAAATGAGGTGGAAGAAGCAGGAAAGACCGAGAAGAAGCAGAATAACTGGAACAGACGAATCATCTCACTTCCAAAACCGTGTCTTGAAGTCCAATAAGCCTATTTACATGAATATTAGACACAAAATTGTTTCAGTGTGAAGTCAGCCATTTGCCTCCACCTGGTGCCAATATTATGAATATGGGGGGGGGGGGGCCATTTTTTTCCCTTCCCCACCATTTGAAAATTGGGTCTTTTTTAAAGTTTTATTTTTAAA
>Ga0131853_10019684_pt1 | contig 12280 bp, 10 predicted proteins | sample TergutLab28metaG_FD_92764 | JGI IMG/M metagenome (GOLD analysis project Ga0131853, IMG submission 92764) | Labiotermes labralis P1 segment gut microbial communities from Petit-Saut dam, French Guiana - Lab288 P1 (version 2) (version 2) | ecosystem: Host-associated > Arthropoda: Insects >...
AACGCTTCAAGATTCTTGCAGAAAGGTATCGTAACCGAAGAAAACGGTTCGGTCTGCGCTTAAATTTATTGGCTGGTATTTGCAACTTTGAGCTAGGTGCTTAATTTCGAAAGAAGTCTATTGAAGATTGCGTTAACAGTATTATAATGCAGAAAACAAATTTCAGGTTTAATGTTATCGTAGCGGACGATTGCTCTACTGATGGAAACCTGGAGATTATTAAACGATGTGCCGCCGAAAGTGATTTGGAATTTATTTACATGGATAGTGAGAAAAATCTTGGACTGCGCCTGAATTCAAGCAAATCTTTTTTGTTTTGTAACGCAGAGTACATAGCTTTTATGGAGGGCGACGATTTTTGGACAGATCCATATAGGTTGCAGAAGCATGTTGACTTTTTGGATAATCATAGAGAATGCACAATGTCGTTTAATAGGCGTTTAGACGCGTACCAAGATAAAGGTATTATGTTAGCACATACTACCGTTCCGGACGATGGCTTTGAATATGTGCCTACCGGAACGATTATTTTGCAAGGTGGGCCAAATAATTCAACCTGTGTATACAGAAAAACAACATTGGACAGGATTGCCGCGGAGTATGAATATTTTTGGCATAACTATAGATCAGACTGGACAATGCAGATTATGGCCAGCACACTTGGTTTGGTTGGTCTTTTAAAGGGAATTATGAGCGTATACAGAATACACAAGACGGGAATTTGGTCGGGAGCGGACGTATTTGAGAGAACGAAAAGACATTTGAGAGGGATAGCTGTAATGGATGAAATTACAGGAATGAAGTTTTCAGCGGCATTTGATGAGAGGCGTAGATATTGCTATACAGAGCTGGACTCAATTGTGGCGGCAAGAGAAAATGAACTACCGAAATTACGGCAAGATGTTTTGTCCGGGGAAGATCACAGTAAGAGACTTAGCTTGCGGCAAAACCCGAGAAATGTTTGGGTCAGCGAATTAAACCCTCTTATAACCTCAGCGGAGAATGAGATTATTATTTATGCAGATGGGGATATTGTGGCCGCGGCAGGGCTAATGACGCAATTAATGCGCGATTACGGAGATGTTAAAATTGTGTATGTAGTAAGCGAAGATGCGGTTACGCAGGGCGAATTACTGTTCGGAGTTCCTGTTGTCGCACCGGAACATCTTATCAGATACACATCAAAAGCCTGCGTGATTGTGATGCCGGGAGCAAATAGCCTTGCAATAACCTCTAAGCTTAACAGATTCGGCTATTATGATGTGTGCTATTATAACGAGTGGGCGTCGGTTATGTCCGGCGTGCTTGATCGCAGAAACGCGTTTATCATCAATAATCGCGAAATGCTGGACAAGTTGTTGGAAGAAAACGACAGAGGCATATCAATGGTGCGCCTGTTTTTGCAGCACGACGAAAAGTCTCTTAATGTCTTTAACGCGAAGCTGGATTCAAGCTTTTTTGGGCGTCATCTTCCGCTGGAGGATGTGTGTGAAGGCAACCAATACTTTGTAAGTGATATAATTGAGTTTTCCGATAAAGAAGTGTTCGTAGACTGCGGCTCGTATGATGGAGCTGCAACTATGGAATTTATACAAAAGTCGGGGGGGGGGCATGAGTATGTTTATGCATTTGAACCATGCCCCATTCAATATGAATATGCAAAAATCAGGATGGAGCATCACAAGATAATGCGTTACGATCTGCACAACCTTGGGGTATATGATAAGGTTGGGGAAGTATCGTTTGACATGTTGGGCGCGGGCTCCGGCAAAATTTCCGAAGGCGGAAAGACTACAATATCGGTGACTTCGCTGGACGCGTTGCTTTATGATAAGGAGCATCGTCCCACCTTTATTAAAATGGACATAGAGGGCGCGGAGATGGAAGCGCTTGAGGGCGCGAAGAAAATTATAGAGCGAGATCGCCCAAAGCTTGCGATCAGCGCATATCACGGTTTGCCCAATACGCACTTGTGGGAGATACCGCTGTGGATCAAGTCGAACTTTCCGGACTACACAATATACTTTAGGCAGCACGCCGCCTTGAATGAGACGGTATGCTACGCTGTTCCCTACAAGGTTAAACCGCAGGTACCTAAAGATTCCGAAGTTCGTATTTTGCAAGAACAACTGAATTTTGCGCAAGATCAGGTGAATCGATTTGAAACATCAACGTGCTGGAAAATTACGAAGCCGTTGAGGGTTGTTATGAACGCGATAAGGGCCATAACCGGGGGAACGCGTGAGTGACATAATGAGAGGTGTGATCCAGTTTGGGAGATTGTTGCGAGCAGCCTTTTGAAAAGACGGATTTTGAAGGCTTTATAAAAAGCAGGTTTGTCGAGTTTGAAACAATTAAGGCAGGGGCTTCGGGTTGCAAAAAATATATGGTTCGCGATGCAAGAGGCCAAAAGTATTTTGTGCGTCTCTCACCGCTTTCCGAATTAATTCGAAGAAGGTTTGAGTATGAAGTACAAAGCACAAATCCAATTTGTGAAGCATTGATGCCTAAATTAGAAGAGTACGGCGTGCACGAAAATATGGTTTTTGCTGTATACGAATGGGTGGAAGGAAGGACACTCAGATCTGCCCTGAAACAAATGACCAAACATGACAGATTTACAACAGGGATGAAAGTTGGCGCTTTGTTGAAGGATCTTCACTCAGTTTCATATGACGTTGTTTCTGATGATTTGGTTGATGAAATTGCCTCTATTATGGAAAATAGAATTAGATCCAAATATGGATGGGTACTAGACTCACAACCTCGGTTTGAAAATTTAGGGAATATTCTTTGTGGGCGACTTAATCTGCAAAGTATATTAAAATGTACTAATATTTCGGGGGGGGGGGTAGTATTTACTCACGGAGATCTCCAAGCTTCAAATTTAATTTTTTGTGGCACGAAAATTGTCGCAATCGACTTTGAAGTCAGTGGCGTCAGTTCGCCTTGGCAAGATTTAGGTATTATGCTTTGCAGAGCTTTATTTGAATGCGAAAGTGATCTAAGTTATGCTGCGGGTTGCCTTTTCGGATACACACAAGAAAAAATTGAACTACAGAAACATGAATTGGTGCAGCATATGATTCTGGAAAGCTTAAACATATTGCTGTATATATATAATTATCATCGTATTGGTACAGACGGCACGGAAAAGGCTCTTAAAGCTCTTGATAAGATTTTTTCAGTAAACAAATTCTTGCTTGATGCATCGGACAATTTTGAAGTCTTTGAAAATGCAATGCAAAACGAAATAAGGCATCACTTGATGCTGATGGAGCATGATAAGTACGATCTTTTCGAACAGTTGCAACAAGCGCAGATACGAGTGAAGCAACTCGAAACATCGACTTGCTGGAGAATTACGAAGCCGTTGAGGGTTATAATAAATGCAGCAAGAGCAGTCGCCGGCCTACATAAGTGATGTGGAACGGGCTAAAATAATAGTTGAAATTGCCGTCAAATTGTGCTAGTATGTTTTGAATGATGACAGGTTTCAGTATAGAGTGATTGGCGGTACAGAATGACAAAGAAGCATTTCGCAGGGATAGCGTTGATATTGTCAGTGGTGTTCTTTATACTGTTTTTGATGTACCTGCCGATAGAGGTCGCGGGGCATCGCCCGGGCAATGTTCCGTTGTTGATGATAAACGCTGGGTTTTTGGCCATAACCGCTGCGATTATGGTCGTGTTTTGTTTGATTGTAGTTTTCAGAAGAGACTACGTGGCGAGCCATGTTTCTACGCTTAAACGCTTCAGGCACCTTCTGCTTCTCATGGTTAAGCGTGATTTTGTAACTCGCTATAAGAGAAGTGTACTTGGAGTTTTGTGGTCTGTGCTTAATCCTCTGCTGACCATGTTGGTGTTGACCATGGTTTTCTCGTTGTTGTTTAGTAATCAAATAACGAATTTTCCGGTGTACTTACTTAGCGGGAAATTGATATTCAATTTTTTTTCAGAGTCGACAAACAGTGCGATGAATTCAATCATAGGCGGTGCGGGCATCATAAGGAAGGTATATGTGCCTAAGTATATATTTCCTGTGTCTCGCGTGTTATCGTCTATGGTAAACGTATTGTTTGCGTTTGTGGCGTTTATGCTTGTGGTGATTATAACACGTGCGCCGATTTATTGGACAATGCTGCTACTGCCTGTTCCAATACTGTACACGCTCGTATTTTCTATGGGAATAGGGATGTTGCTTTCGTCAGTGGTTGTGTTTTTTCGGGATATAACGTATATATACGGGGTGTTGATCACATTACTTATGTTTATGACGCCCATCTTCTATCCTGTGGAAATTTTGTCGGATCGGGTATTCCACCTGATACACTTAAACCCGATTTTTCATTTTGTAAGCTACTTCCGTGACCTTGCGTTACACGGGGTAGTACCGGGGTTGTGGGCGAATATAATATGCCTTGGGTTTGCGTTGGCGGCGTTGTGTAGCGGGTTGTATGTAACAATGTCTCAGCAGGACAAGTACATCCTTTATTTGTAGGAGGCGGCGATGGAAAGTCCGATGATATCGGTAAGAGATGTATCTATGATGTTTAATCTTACCAGGGAAAAGGTTACCGGTATAAAGGAGTATGTGGTCAAGGCATTGCAGCGTAAAATCGTCTATGAAGAGTTCTGGGCACTAAGAGACATCAGTTTTGATGTAAGGCGCGGTGAAGTTGTTGGTGTGATGGGTCTTAATGGTTCGGGAAAGTCTACGTTGCTCAAGCTTATCGCGGGAGTATTCAGGCCGACTCATGGCAGTATTGTTGTGAATGGTAATATAGCGCCGCTTCTGGAGTTGGGTTCGGGCTTTGATCACGAATTTACCGCGAGGGAAAATGTTTACATGAATGGTGCTATGTTTGGTTACCCGCCGTCCTACATGAAGGAACGTTATGAGGATATCATGGACTTTGCGGATCTGTGGGAATTTGAGAATGTGCCTTTGAAAAACTTTTCGTCCGGCATGTCTTCGAGGTTGGGGTTTGCCGTGGCCACAAGCGTGCAACCTGATATATTGATAGCCGATGAAATACTCAGTGCCGGCGATTTTCGTTTTGTGCAGAAAAGTCGGGATCGTATCGGGAATATGATAGCTAGCGGAACCACGGTGCTGCTGGTTTCGCATTCGGCGGGCACTATCAGGGAAATGTGTTCAAGAGCCATACTGCTGCAGAAAGGTAGATTGGTGGCCATGGGTAATGTGGATGAAGTATGTTGCATATACAGAGGCGGAGATGGAGAGAGCGGGCATGATCAGGTTCTTTAGAGAGATCAGTTTCCGATGATAACTATTCTAATGGCGACATACAACGGGCAGAAATATGTGGCGGAACAGATAGAATCTATCCTTATGCAAAGCCATCAGAACTTTAAATTACACATAAACGATGACGCATCTACAGACAATACCCTTGATATTCTCCAAAAATACGCTTCCCAGCATTCGAACAAAATAATGGTTACACAAAACTCTGTCAACTCAAGAAGTGCTAAATATAATTTCATAAACATGATGATAGGTGCAGAAGACGACTATGTGATGCTCTGCGATCAGGATGATGTTTGGTTGCCGAATAAAATAGAGCGCACACTAAGCAAGATGGAGGAAATGGAGCTGAAATATGGGACAGAGACGCCGCTACTTGTTCACACAGACTTGGTAGTGGTGGGCGAAGATATAGGTCAAATAATATCACCATCATATCGACAAGCCATGAATTCTGACTACGGTCGGGTTCAACTTAGGGATCAGATAATTCAAAACACATTAACAGGCTGTACAGCCATGTATAACAGAAGTCTCGCAAAGTTTGTTAATGCTAAGCCTGATTTTTTGGTTATGCACGACTGGTGGCTTATGCTGGTGGCTTCGGCCTTTGGGAAGATTGGCTCGCTGGACGAGCAGACAACTCTCTATCGGCAGCATGGTAACAATAGCATCGGAGCTTATGACGTAAGGACGGTATCATATTGTGTCAGCAAACTCAGAAGATATACTGAGATAAAGACGGCACTGGACGAAACGTATTTGCAAGCGCAAAGCCTGCTGAGTATGTACAGAAATAGGTTAAGCGACGATCAAGTAGAGCTATTGGAAGAGTATTGCCGAATTCCAAGTATGTCTAAAACCAAGCGCATACAGACAATTTTTCGACTAGGAACCTTGAAAAATGGTATCTTGCGCAGGATAGCTAACATAATTTTTGTATAGGAGGGCAAGATGAAAGGTATTGTGCTTGCAGGCGGTTCGGGAACACGTCTTTATCCACTTACAGCGGTTACGTCAAAGCAACTCCTGCCGGTATATAATAAGCCGATGATATACTATCCTTTGTCGGTTTTAATGTTGGCTGGGATCAGAGATATATTGATTATTTCAACACCTCAGGATCTCCCTAACTTTGAACGTTTGCTTGGAGATGGTTCAAGTTGTGGTATAAATTTGAGTTACGCTCAACAACCAACGCCGGATGGGTTGGCTCAAGCGTTTATAATTGGCGAAAAGTTTATAGCCGGTGAGCGTTGCGCCTTAGTACTTGGGGACAATATTTTTTATGGCAGCGGATTGAAGAAGCATCTTCGCTTGGCTGCGGAAAAGCTGGAAAGAGCCACAATATTCGGATACTATGTGGATGATCCTGGACGCTTTGGTGTAGTCGAGTTTGATAGGGCTGGCAGGGCTGTGTCCTTGGAGGAAAAACCCGAAAATCCCAAGTCTAATTATGCTGTAACAGGCCTGTACTTATATGACGACAAGGTCTGTGAATATGCTAAAAGCCTACGGCCATCCGCCAGAGGAGAATTGGAGATAACAGACCTGAATCGTATGTATCTAGAACGAGATGCGTTGGATGTTGTAACCCTTGGACGAGGATACGCATGGCTGGATACGGGTACTGTCGATGCACTTATGCAGGCCGCCGATTTTGTCAGGGTAATTGAAGGTCGTCAAGGTATCAGCATATCGGCTATTGAGGAGATTGCGTACAAAAATGGTTGGATAACAGTTGACGAGTTAGTAAAAATTGCTGAACTTTACGGGAAATCCATATATGGGCATCATCTGAGAAACGTAGCTGCGGGGAAAATAGTGTATTAATTTGTGAGGGAAATCGCATATGACAGTAATAACAACAAGCATTGCTGATCTACACATTTTAATTCCAAAAGTATTTCAAGATAATAGAGGCTGGTTTATGGAAAGCCTTTCTTACCGCACTTTGAGAGACGCTGGACTGAATTATGAATTTGTTCAGGACAACCATTCGTTTTCTTTGAATAAAGGAGTTCTTCGGGGCTTGCACTTCCAAAGAGGGGGTCACGCCCAAGCAAAGATTGTGCGTTGTATTAGGGGTGCAGTGTTGGATGTTGCGGTAGATCTGCGTAAGAGGTCTCCGACATACGGCAAATGGGTTAGCGTCGAGCTTTCCGCAGAGAACAAGAAGCAGTTGCTTATTCCGAAAGGATTCGCACACGGTTTTCTTACGTTGACCGATGATACGGAGATTCTATACAAGGCCGACAATTACTATGAGCCGACATCTGACACAAGTATTCGTTGGAACGACGATGACATCGGAATTGACTGGGGCATTGATAATCCGATACTTTCCGACAAGGATCGAGTTGCTCCTATGTTAAAAGACATTGATGCGGGTTTTGTATATGGGGTGAAAGCATGAAGGTACTTGTGACGGGCGGAGCCGGTTTTATCGGCGGGAATTTTATACACGAAAGTCTTCGCGAACATCCCGAGGACATTATAATTTGTGTAGATAATCTTACATATGCTGGTAACATGGAAACACTGGCACAAGTTAGGGACAGTAAAAATTTCTGCTTTGAAAAAGCTGACATCGCTGATGTCGCTGCTATAAGAGATATATTTTCCAGGCATAGACCTGACTGGGTTGTAAACTTTGCCGCGGAGAGCCATGTCGATAGGAGCATTCAGGATCCGGGTATTTTTCTCAGGACAAATGTGATAGGCACAGGCGTGTTGCTTGATGTGTCTCGTGAGTATGAAGTTTCGAGATACCACCAAGTATCTACAGATGAAGTATATGGCGACCTTCCTCTGAACAGACCCGATTTGCTGTTTACGGAAGAAACACCTCTCCATACGTCAAGCCCGTATTCAGCATCTAAAGCGGGAGCCGACTTGCTCTGTTTGGCATATGAACGAACATACAAAATGCCGATAACAATATCGCGCTGCAGCAATAACTACGGCCCGTATCATTTTCCGGAAAAGTTAATTCCGCTAATGATCATTAACGCCATTAATGACAAACCCTTGCCCGTTTACGGGAAAGGCGAAAATATACGCGATTGGCTGTTTGTGCGGGATCATTGCCGCGCCGTTGACATGATTTTGCGTTGCAAAAACCCAAGCAAGGTATACAACATCGGCGGAAACAGCGAACGCACAAATATTGATGTTGTAAAGACAATTCTTCGCGAGTTGGAAAAACCGGAGAGTTTGATATCGTACGTAACAGACCGTCTTGGGCACGACCTTCGCTATGCAATTGATCCTTCGAAAATTTCGGAGGAACTTGGGTGGAGTCCGGAAACAAATTTCGAAGATGGATTGTGCTTTACAATACGCTGGTATATCGAAAATCAACAATGGTGGAAAAATATTCTCAATGGCAAGTATAGAGGTGCTGTATGATACTTGTAACAGGTGCGGCAGGTCAGTTGGGCGTAGATGTTATTCGGGAATTAGTCAAGCGCAACATCAAGCATGTAGGTACGGATATCGTTGATATGGATATAACTGATGCCGAGTCTGTAAATACTTGCGTACAACTACATAAACCGCAGAGCGTGATACATTGCGCAGCGTATACCGGTGTCGATAAAGCAGAAGATGAGCCGGATATATGCTACAAAGTAAATGCTAAAGGGACAGAAAATATTGCCCAAGCATGTCGTAATATTGATGCTGAAATGATATATATTAGCACCGATTACGTTTTTGACGGAGAGAGCAGTAACCAATATGAAACAAACGATGTTAAGAATCCGCTTTCAGTATACGGAAAGAGTAAGTTAGCCGGCGAGGAAGCTGTTATACGACACATAGATAAGTACTACATTGTCAGAACCTCGTGGGTATTTGGGGCGCATGGAAACAACTTTGTAAAGACGATGCTGAAAATTTCGCAAGACAGAGAAGAACTTAACGTTGTAGGCGATCAAGTAGGAAGCCCCACATATACGCTGGATTTAGCAAAGTTACTTTGCGATATGGCGATGTCGGGTAAGTATGGTACTTACCACGTAACAAATGAGGGGTTTTGTTCTTGGGCAGAATTTGCAGAGGAAATAATGCGTTTAACCGAAAGCTGCTGTAAAATAAACTCAATACCATCAGAACAATACATTACCAGAGCAATAAGGCCAAAGAATTCGCGGTTGTCGAAAAAAAGTCTCGACAGAGAGGGATTTACAAGGTTACAAATATGGGAAAGCGCACTTAGAATATATATTCGCAAATTAACAAAGAGGAGCAATATATATGATGGAATCTGTAGAAACATTAACGAAGATGCTTACCCAAAGGAGGAGAGTTTTGACTCAGTTATGGATAAAATTAATTCATAGCTTGAAGACAGATGGCTTTTTTATAACCAGTAAAAAAGTTTTTATTAAAGGCAAAAAGTACTTACTGTATGCAAAGCAGTCCCAGGTAATTTCGGATAAAGCAGCGCAGAATGACGTATGGGATGTATTAGACAAGTGGATTGATAATGTTCCGCATAAGTTCATAGATATATTTCATGTGCCTATGGGTTGGAATACCCCGTTGTTTCAGCGCTTTCAACACATTTCGTTGCAAGCCGGGACAATTGGGGGAGTGTCATTTTATGGAGCACATCCGTTAGTAGACACTGATGTAGTGCTATATAAATTCGTTACTCCAACACTCTGTATTGTGAATTTGGATAATTTTGATGTTAAACAGAAATTTTTTGAAGTGTTAGATAAAAAACAAGGGTTGAAAATTGTACGTCTTCAGTCAATTGATTTGGCTACTAGGATCGAAGAATTAGAGAGCTTGCTTGAGAGAAGCTATTCGATAGTTTATGAATATATCGATGAAATAACACCGCAAATTACGGGGAACATACCGAGTTTTGTTTTTGATCGTCATGAATATGTTTTAGGTAACGAAAATATTTCTGTTATTGCAACATCAGATAAATTATACAGTCAGGTTAAGAGATATCGTTCAAGAAATTTTGAAATGATAAATAATGGGGTAGATTACGAGCATTGGCAAATAGGTCGTGACGATATCACTTGCCCAGATGACTTGCGTGATATAGTAGATAGGAGAAAAATTATTGTAGGATATCACGGCGCGCTTGCCCAGTGGGTGGATTTTGAACTCTTAAAAAAGATAGCTTCTTCTCAGAGATTTGTTGTCCTATTGATAGGTCATGTTCATGATGATAGCATGAAGAAAAGTGGAGTATTGGAACAAGAAAATATATATTACTTAGGGTCTAAGTCATACTTCGAATTAAATAAGTATGCGGCGTTTTATGATATTGGCATTCTTCCGTTTATGGTTAATGAACTTACACTTTCGGTTTCTCCAGTAAAAATTTTTGAATATATGGCTGCTGGAAAGCCCGTGGTTTCTTATGCACTGCCCGAGTGTTTGAAGTACGAGTCATGTTTGTGTGCTAACTCGCAAAAAGATTTTCTTGACAAAATAGATAGAGCGGTAGAGCTGATGAATAATCACGATTACTTAATGATTCTGCGAAGAGATGCTCTCAGTAATACTTGGACTGAGATCGCTAGAAAAACTATTGAGGTAGTTAGTGAAAACAGAGTAAAGTCTGAAGCGATTAATGATGGCTTGCTTCAGAATAAAAAACAAGATCAGCAAATTAGGTACATAAAGCAAATTCTTCACATATCTGATAAAGAAAGTAAAGATTATGTAGAAATATCGACACAGCCATATTGTTATCAAGAACTTGATGCGAAAGTCATCGCTTATTACTTAACCCAATTTCATCCTACAGAGCATAATGATCGCTGGTGGGGTAGGGGGACAACCGAATGGAATAATGTTGTACGTGCAGTTCCTCAGTATATTGGGCATTATCAACCGCGACTTCCCGGAGAACTAGGTTTTTACGATTTACGCCTTCGTGAAAACATGGTGCGTCAAGTAGAACTTGCTAAGATGTATGGGGTATATGGGTTTTCATTTTATTATTACTGGTTTGATGGGGAGCGATTGCTTGAGAAGCCATTGGAAATGTTTTTGAAAGACAAGTTTATTGAGTTTCCGTTTTCTCTTTGTTGGGCAAACGAAAATTGGACAAAACGGTTTGACGGGACTAATACGGACATCCTTATGGAACAATCTCCGTCGCCTCAAAGTTATCAAAATGTTATTGAAGATATTTCACGTTTTTTTAGAGATGAAAGATATATAGCTGTTGATGGGAAAAAGTTATTGAGCATCTATCGGCCTTCATTAATGCCATCGGTGAAAATTGTATTGAATTATTGGCGAAAATATTGCAGGGAGAAGGGTCTGGGTGAATTGTATTTAGTCGCTGTTAAGGAGAACACGGTAGAGACTGACTGGATAAAACTTGGCTACGATGCTGTTTCAGAGTTTCATCCAGGAACACTATATACTAACTGTAAAAACATTACAAACGATATCGAATATATTCGCGAAGATTTTAAAGGTGAAGTATTTGATTACAAAGACATCGTTTATGGGAAAAAATACTTTAATTACAATTATCACAAATTGTACCGTGCTGTAATGCCTATGTGGGATAATACCGCTAGGAGGAATAATAAAGGAATGATTTTTGAAGGAGCAACACCTACGCTTTATAAAAGCTGGTTAAAGGATGTTATACTAGAAGCGCAGAATAGGCATGATTTAGATGATAATTTAATCTTCATAAATGCTTGGAATGAATGGGGAGAAGGTGCATATCTTGAACCTGACAAACGCTATGGATACGCATATTTACAAGCCACTAAAGAAGCGGTTGAGGAAACCAGAAAGTAAGTATGGAAAGGCAGATTGTAGCTATTGATAAAGGTGTGGTGTCGTTACGATATGAGAATATAGATATGTTGGTGATGGTATAACAAAATATACTATATAAGGTGAGAATATGAACCTATATACAGGACAACCTAATATACCAGATATCGAGAGCTTTTTAGCGAAGTCGAGAGAAATTCTGGAGACAAAGAGGCTCTCGAACAATGGGCC
>Ga0131853_10019685_pt1 | contig 12279 bp, 11 predicted proteins | sample TergutLab28metaG_FD_92764 | JGI IMG/M metagenome (GOLD analysis project Ga0131853, IMG submission 92764) | Labiotermes labralis P1 segment gut microbial communities from Petit-Saut dam, French Guiana - Lab288 P1 (version 2) (version 2) | ecosystem: Host-associated > Arthropoda: Insects >...
ACGGCGTTAACAAGTGCTTCTTCAATGGCTTCATACGGGTAACTGTAGAATCGGTTTGCTTCAGCCTTACCGGGTACTTTGACAACCTTTTCTTCGAACACCATTGTTTTGATATATGAAAGTGCCTCCCGAACTTGTTTCTGAATCGGTCCGGTGAATGTTTTTTCTGTGAAGTCATCAGAGCCTTCTCTCATATGTGACTTGAAGAAAACTACATCGATTTGAGCATATGGGAAGAACTTCTCCGGTTTCTCACAGAACATTAAAAGCCCGATATTCCTAATGTCGATACCCGTATCTGTTACGTTTGCAACTTCAAGAGCCAAGAGGGTATCAGCAATCGACCTTGAATCGATATCAGTAGCAAGAGAGCTTTTGCTATCATTTAGAAAGTCTTCAAGATGTCCTCGCTTAATGTCTGATATTTTCGCATCACGATTAACCCTGTCGTCAAATGGGACAGAGTTAAACTTGTTGTAAAGCTCAAATTTCTCAGAACCTCTTGCAATAGTTTTAACGCTTGCAGGTTTAATCCAGTATTCAAGCAGCTTCTTTTTATCGAAAACATTAGTAGGTGCTTGATAGGGACCGGCATCACCGCCGGAACACCAAAGGTAAATTAAATGCTTGCCTTTATATTCTACAAGTTCGATTTGCGGGGTATAGCTGGGCGTTATTAGCTTGCTGTATTGGATTAACTCCTGTTGTATTTTATCCAGTGTGTTAACGGGCAGCCCGTCCGGAGGCAAAATAGGTCGTCCATCTTCTTCTGCAATGCCTATAACAATGTAACCACCATTGGTATTGCTCCAGTCATTAGCATAAGCACAAATGGTTGGAATGGTTTCATTTGGATTCCATCCCTTCTTGTATTCTACACGGTCGCTCTCGACAACACGACCTTCGAGTAGTTTTTCTAGTTTCAATGGTATCATTGTCACACCTCCAAAAGTGTTAAGCTGTCTTGTTGCTCGAATCGTTATAAAAGCACCTCAAGATACGCTCGTATAATTTTTTCTACATGGAATGCTTTAGCGTATCGCAATAGTAACGGAATATTCTTATCTTTCATACGAATGTACGCCTTTAATGCCGCCTGCACTTCCTGTATATCCAATTTGCGGCGACTGCGCACCAAATCACAAATGGTTCGCTCGGCATTATATGCTCGGACGATTTGACCTGTGGGTGTATGAACTTCTACTATTCCTTCTTCAAACAGTTCCGGTTTTACTTTATAAACTTTGACGCCATGCTTTGTTAACCCTGCTGTATTTGCCCCTGCTTTTAGAGTGACAGCAAATTGAAGCGGCTCACGCTCTGCAAGATTAAGAAGGTAGGATGCTGTTTCATGAGAAAAAACCGCCGAGGGATACCGCACTTGGATGACGTACATTTCGTCACGTGGGGCATCTTGTGACATATACAGCCCATGTGCGACTCGTTCAAGTCCACGCACTTTGACATACTGACCGAAGTAAGTTTTGGAAATTCCGTTTGCTTGCGCATCGGCCGTTTTTATGAATCCTTTATTGTTTTTGAGGATTGAGTCAAGGGTTTCAAATTTACTCATATCGCCACCTTACCTTTACTCCCTAATTATAACCGATAAGAGCGTGAAAGCAAGCAGCAATCTTGCAATAATTTACTTTTTTCAGAATTCAGAAATAAAACATCACGGCTGAGCTTATTGATCCATTTGTTTGGATTGGTAAGCTCAGCCGTTTTTTGTTTTGTTCATAAATCACATAGGAGGGACTCATTATGGGTGCAAACACGAAAATATATAACAAGTTTGGTGGGTATACCATCGCTAACTGCAAATGTACCTTGTGCCAGTATTACAGAGGGAAACGCCGGGGTTGCGCTCTTTCTCATTCGGAGTGTTGCTGTACGGAGGAAAAAATCGGAGCCTTAATGCGTGAATATGGCTTGGGGCAAGAGGATGCGGAGCGATTCGTAGCTGAGAATAGAGGTGTTGCCGATAAAGTTATATCAACAGCTCTGCTTACACTAGCCTGATGCCGTGGATTACGGAGGAACAGAAAAAACTTGCAAAGGAGGTTGACTTACTCACATATCTGCAAGCCACCGAGCCAAATGAGCTTATCGCAACAGGACCAAACGAATACCGCACAGTTACACATGGCAGCCTTGTTATTTCCAATGGCCTTTGGATATGGAACCGGGGCCAGCTCGGAGGTCGAAGTGCTTTGGACTATCTTATGAAAGTTCGAGGAATGGGTTTTGTAGACGCCGCTGAAGCTGTTCTTGGTAGTACTACGGGATGGTCGAGTAGTATGTTTTTTAATGACCACACAAATAACCATGGAAGCACCGCAGATAGTAAAAAGTGTGTGTCTTCTGACCACCCACATGATACGTCCTTTTCTCTGCCGGTAAAAAAGATTACGAAACCAAAGGAAAAGAAGAAACTATTCTTGCCTAAGTCAGTCAGCATTCCCCATAAAGCAGTGAAATATCTCAGACAGCGTGGCATTCACTCGGATGTTATCGGCCAATGCCTCAAAGCAGGGATTTTGTATGAAAGCATATACAGAAACTCAAAAGAACCTGATTTGAATGGCAGCGAAGTTTGTGTGTTTGTTGGTCGTGATGATATCGGAAACACACGCTTCATTGCCCAGCGCGGAATCTTCATTGACTTTAAGCGGGATGCGTCGGGGTCGGACAAAACATTTGGATTCACACTCTCTGCAGAAAACCTGAGCAGCAGAACCTTGGCGGTATTCGAGGCACCGGTGGATTTACTATCCCATGCCACGTTGGTCAGGCTCGGACACTTGGACTTTGACGGTCACAGACTGTCCTTGGGTGGTACAGCGGATGTTGCTTTAATAGCCTATCTTGAACGCAATTCTAACATTGAGCAGGTACTGCTTTGCTTAGACAATGACGAAGGCGGTATTGAAGCGGTCAAGAGAATAACGGCTACTCTTGCAAGCGATGAAAGGTTTGCCCATATCACCGTAAAACCGAATTTACCCAAGATAAAAGGTCACGACTACAACGAAGAGCTGCTACAAGTTTTACAGAACATAAAGGAACACAAGCCAAACGGTCTATTTCACGCATCAGAAAGGTGCTGAAGGAGGCCGTTTTTTAATTAATAAACCAGACCAATCCATGAGGAGGATTTCAAATGAACTATGAAAATCAGAAACCAACAAACCAAGTTAAGCAATTTTACAGCGAGGAGTTCGGCAGCCTTGATGTACTACTGATTGATGGCAAGCCATATTTTCCAGCTAGTGAGTGCGCCATGGTTCTTGGTTATAAGAACCCACGCAAGGCTATCCTTGACCATTGCAGGTCTGTAACGAAACGTGACACACCTCATCCGCAGAACCCGGCGAAGAGTATGGAGAGAAGTTTTATCCCTAAAGGTGATTTGTACCGCCTCATCATTCGCTCTAAACTTCCATCTGCAGAAAGGTTCGAGTTATTCGTATTCGATACTGTTCTTCCAAGCATTCGTAAATTCGGTGCTTTCATCGAGCAAGGTACACTTGAGGAAATGGTGGCAAATCCTGAATTCACTGCTGCTCTACTTGAACAACTCCAAAAAGAGCGGGAAATAAATGCCGAGCTTGCTCCTAAAGCCAGCTATTACGATAGGATATTGCAATGCAAAAAAGCTGTTCCCGTTAGCTTGATTGCCAAGGATTATGGCATGTCAGCGGTAGCATTTAACCAAATGCTTCATGAGTTTGGCATCCAATACAAGATCGCCGGTACTTGGCTTTTGTATCAGGACTATGCAAGCAAGGGCTACACCCAAACCAAAACCTATCATTATGGCGAAAGTGCAGCAGCTATTCATACATGCTGGACACAGCGTGGAAGGCTGTTTTTGCATGACTTCCTGCTGGTTCTAGGCATTGTGCCATTGAGCGTAATGTTGAATGCCTTTGAAAATATCATCGAGGGTGAATGTGTTGAGGTTGTGGACGGTGAATGTTCAGAGGCTAGTGCATGATATCAGAAGGAGAACAGGCAAGTACCTTGTCAGATTCCCATAACGTGCCTACAGCCCGGAGCATATTTAAGCAAGTAGAGCTATCTCCGCTCGCGCTTCAACTACACGCCCTTTGTGGTGACCACATGGCTGATGCTCCAAACAACTTAGCAACCCTTGATGCGATGCGTTTTCCGGAGTTTCTGTTTTTGATTGATGAGCAAGGTGCCTTTCTTACGGCGGCGGCTCATGCATATCGTGAAGGAACTCCTGCTTATGACCGCATTATGAATGCCGAGGATTCACCCCATACAAATCTTTTTGCCCTGCATGTAACAGATATATGGACAGAGAGTGAACCGAGCGGAGAGCCTGTGCGTGGTCCGATTATTGGTGACTTGGTAGAAGTGGAGCTTCCGTCGCAGAAGATTAACATACATCAAAACGCTGTTGTTCCAACCATCAAGGATGGCGAAAGGCATTTTACCGATGCAGATTTTACGGCAGTTAGGCGGCACTTAGAGCATATAAGCAACGCTCATCAATTATTAGATGGAGATATGCTGACAGATCCAAGCCGCACGTTTCCTCGGTTTAATCTTTCCTATATGAAAGAAGCTGTTGAGCGTTCGGAGCACGATGTCATTCTCATTCCGAACCTAGTCGCAAAAGAAATGCTTATGAGGGATGATGTCGCTGTATATCTGATAAATGAATCAAGGATGGACACAGCAGCACTCTCTCAGCTTGATGTTGTCCGTTTAATGAAATTTGGAAAGGATAACAGTTTCGCTATCAAAGCCGAGGATTTATCAGGGTTTAATAAATGGGCGAGCCGCACCGCTCCCGAAATAGTACAGCAAGCACAGGCAAAGGAGCGAGGCGGACAAAAGAAAAATCACAAAACGGAGCTATAAGAGATGCTCAAACTACACGATTGACAGGAGGTGTTTATGAAACACATAACAGTTGATGAAGTTAAACAAATGACCGATACAGACGGATTAATACTGCAAGGTTGTGGCGGTGATCCTATCGAATGGTTAAATGGCATAAATGAAACATTTACCGAAACTGGTATATTGAAAGATGGCGGTGTTTTTGAGAATATATCTATTTTCGAGCATAACGGCATTACAAATATCCTTTTTCCTTTTGATGATGTTAACCCTAACAGTTTGGACATAGACAAGCTGGCAATGTGGCGTTTACAAACCCATGAGCAATTCGGAGGCACTTGGTTATCCGATTACCTGCCTAACCAGCTTGGGCAAGTGATTGACGAACCAGTTGCGGATGGTGACTCTGATTTTAGTCGCTCCAATGACGGCGATGCAGCAAACGAGAAACTGACTTCAACGGAAAAGGCATCCACCGTACAGGTTTATATAGCAAATATCCACGACTACAGCATCGGCGGCTTTACTATTCCACTACCTACTACCCTTGAAGATTTGCAGCTATTTATGGGAGGCGCAGAGATTAACGGTTGGCAGGATATGAGGATAGGCGATTTTATTTCTAACATCCGTGGTCTTGAAGATGTGGTATATGAACACACATCAAGGGTCATGACCCCGGAGCTGCTTGATGAATTGAATTATCTCGCTGCAAAAATAAACACGATATCCGACGACGAAGACTTGGTAAATTGCTTTGAGGCTGCTATCGTATCCAAGCAACACTGCGGCAGCATTGCAGAGCTTATTAACCTTGCGGATAATATTCAATTTTACGAACTTTTGCCTGCTTATAGAGCCGAAGACTATGGCGAAATCCGTGCAGAGATGGATGGAGATATGATTCACGAAACAATTGACATGCTCTGTAACTTAGATAACGAGGCTCACAAAGATTTACTGATCTACATCGAAAGGCTTGAAAAGTGCATTGACTACAAAGCCTACGGTAGAGCTGTTGCCAAAGAGGAAGATGGCAAGTTCACTCCATATGGCTATCTCACATGGCAAGGCAATGAGTTTATAATGCCATACCGTGGGCCACAGGATATCCCTGACGAACTCCGTATTTTCTCAAAGCCAGATCAAATCATTCAGCCTATGTTGAAAATGGAAAATGCTAATATCGCTGAGATTCTAGCAAAACTCTATGCTGTTTGCGGAGACAATACTCAAAGTGTTGCGGATACATTGCAACCTCTTATACTGGGACAGCAGAAAAACTATCTGCTGACAGTAAGTCCTGATGGCGTACGCATTTGTGAAGCAACAGAATTATACAAGCGTGGTTCGCAGGCATTCAATATATTATCTGACCAAACCAAGGCAGATCAATCAAACAGCTCCCAAGTGTCAGACAGCCAAAATCGCATTTTCGCATTGGTTGTTAACACTCAATTCAAGAATACCGACTCACCACCGCAGGATAAAGATAGACTGTTTATTATGGGGGATATTACAGAGATTAATGCCAAGGCTCTAAGTGGGAATATCACACGCCACGCCGCTGCACCTGACCGTATATCTGCAACGTATATAGATGGTTCTCAAAAATCATATGATCTGTTCACTTGGTCGCAGATATCCCAGCAAGAACGTGAAACGATTAAAGAAACTACTTTGGGCTATCAGGATACGGACGTGCAGACAGCGGTTAGACAGTTTACAAGTTTCATCAGCGAAAATGAAAAGGCTTGTAAGGCTATAGATGAGTATGGGCTTATTACGGCAATTAATACCCCGTTTATGAACGAAGCACAAAACCCACAATACGATAGGCTACGAATATCCAACACCGTAGCAAGAGAGATTCTCGCTCGTGGTGATGCGGATGTCTACAAGCTGACATCGCAGGGGGCAGAGCAGTTATCATCGATTGAAGCTACAAAGCCTATGAGTTTTGCGGAAAACAAACCTAGTTAATAATTTCTTCAAACACGCTGTCAAGCATCACTACCTATCTGTAAATCCAATGGAGGATGTAGATACGAAAAAAGTAGAAGATGACGGCGATGCAGAAACAAAGGCACAAGCTCTACGACCAGAGGTGCGAGAAGCTATGCTTGGGTTGGTCGAAGAAAATCCGTTGCTTAGACCGGTAATGCTAACCAGCATATTCACAGGGCTTCGCCCACAAGAGGCAATTGCGCTGAGATGGGATAACATCAACTTCAACCAGCGGACGCTAAGTGTGAAAAAAGCATTAAAACGGACAGTGGAGTTTGATGATGACTGAAATGTAATATCCCGTGGAGTAAAAATTGGCACGACAAAAACAAAAAAAAGCGTGCGAACATTCATGATGTCAGACATCGTTGTGGAATCCCTTCGTGAATGGAAGAACTACTGTCAACACAAAGGAATTCAAAGCGATTTTGTTTTCCCGAATACTAAAACAGGTGAAATGCGAACCTATTCAGGATTGCGGAGCTTGCTCAGGAGATTCATAGAAAAACATAGTTTGCAGAGCGAGGGCATTACTTTATATACGCTACGCCATACATTCGCCACAGTTCTTCTCGAACAACGTGAGAACCCAAAAATAGTAATGAAGCTCATGGGACACACGAAAATAAAAACAACCCTCGACTTATATAGCCACGTAGTAAATGATGCTGTGTACGAGCAAACGGCTCAGACATTAGATGGCGTATATGCCACTCTAACGCAAAAGAAAAACCAGCTAGATTCTGCAATAATCTAGCTGGCTAAAAAATCTCTGTAGCAATTCCTGTAGCAGTTCTGTAGCAACGCCGATAATTTTAGGCGGTTTTAGAGGGGAAAACGGCAAAAATTATCCACATAATTCCAACCGTCTTTCTCTTCACTGCACCAAAAAACCCGCTTATTTAGCGGATTCTACGGTATTTCTTGACTAAGCGCGAAACGAGATTCGAACTCGCGACCCTCGCCTTGGCAAGGCGATGCTCTACCACTGAGCCATTCGCGCACTTTTATAAACATTATTTAGGTGAACCAGCGGGTGATGGGAATCGAACCCACGCAACAAGCTTGGAAGGCTTGTGTTCTACCATTGAACTACACCCGCACTACTTTTAATTTCTTTTGAAAAAAGATGCCCAGAGACGGAATTGAACCGCCGACACGAGGATTTTCAGTCCTCTGCTCTACCGACTGAGCTATCTGGGCTCGCTCGTGTTGCTTGCGGGTGACACAAGTGCAAGTATAGACTATTCCATAGGAATTTGTCAATAGATTTTTATTATTTTTTTTATGGACTTATTTTCCAATCATATTTATTCTTTAAATATCGCTGTTTAACTTACAAATTCCTATACAAGCTGGAATATCAAGGAAAGTGCAACCGTATACTTTATTAAAGTAAGCAACATGGAGGTACGGTATGAACGCAGAATTACTAAATCCAACGCTTTACGTACTAGTTGGTAGTGTAAAAGATACCCAAATTACAACTGAAGCAGAAAAAACTCACCCTGCGGGAGCAATGATATGCCTATGTATTAGCAGCATAGCAGACATAGACAACTGCATACGTAGCGGAAAAGCAGAATTACAAGAAAGCAGCAATTTAAGCGTGCAACGGGCTAACATTTATGTTATTGCAAAAGCTCACGAACCCGGTGCTAGGGAACTCACGCAAAAAATTGGTGATAGTTTACGCAAATTATTTGCAGAAGATTTTGCTGCATTTCATATAACACTTGCGGTTTTTGTAAACGAATCTAACGAACTTGACCAAGAAGGCATCCCCTATAATACAAGGTGTAAGGCAACATATGAATTTTTGGCCCCACTAACGGGGGTAACAACTTTTGACATAATTTATTTACTAAGCGACCGCAATGAAAACGGCCGAGTTAGTGAAGAAAACCGCCAAACCGCCTGTAAATTCATGGCACACTTGCCGTACTTACATTATATCCGTTCAGATTTTGATAAGCTAATGGCCAGAAGAGCTGTGGAGGTCGGGCGGGTTTTGTATGCATCTGGAGGGATTGGTGCAGGGTTAGAGGACGAGGCAACTCCTACAAATAACGGATTTTACGCAAATTCCTCATTTAATAAATACAGAAATAGCTATTTGCATATACTGGCGCAGGTTTTGGAAAATGAGTTGGCAGAAAGCACAGCAACTTCTTATGATAGCCCTATAAATGAACATGAAACAACAAGCCTTGAGAAAGAAATAAAAGACGACCTAGTGAGTGTTGCTGCAAAACCTATATCCTTTTTGGAACTTACGAATATGAGTGTAAAAGAAGCAGAGCAATTATTGTTTGGGGATAATGCTATACGCTTTTTTGAAAGAACATATAGCATAAAACCAAAGACAAGTAAAAATGCAAGCAATTTACCCTTAAAAAAAGCTGCTATAGAAGAAAAATATCTAAAAAACATGGCATCATACCTTTTGGCTCAGATATCTCGTATAACGCAAGAATTGGCAAAAAAAGAAGAAACCCGACTGGGGTTCTTCAATTCAGTTGACGATGCTAAAGATGCAATTGGCGAATGTTATGCATTAAAATATAAACTAAACAATCTTCAGGCAAAATATACAGCAGCCATTGCACGACAAGCCATGCTAAAGGATTATTTGGAATACATTCGCAATATAATTAGCACACTAAAATCTTTCACTGTAAAAATGCCATCAGAAGAAACTCCGGAACAACTGTTGGCAGAAGCAGAAAAACGCGCGACACTTAACATATCTCTGCTACGTGACGATGGGCTAATACATGAAAAACACATATTGGGAACGCCACAAAACCCCTATGTATTACGGCTGATAGGCGGTTTTGTATTAGAAGATTTGACTCGCTATAACACGATCCGAGAATTAAGCACTGCTACTACCCTTAGTTGCACGGGCGTAGTTTAGAGTAATTTGAATATTGTACCCGGCATCGGTTTCTTCCATTTCAAAATGGGTGTCCATACCGGAATGGCGCATCATTTCCAAATCTTCTTTTATAGAATTTGTTAGAATACGGATATCCCGTATGTACGTTTTAAATGGAATTGTTTTACTGCTTATTTTTGGAGTTTTTACAACAAGGGTTGCTTCTATTAATTCTTCTGTTTTGCGAACGGTTAGCCCTTCTGTAATAATTTTTTCTAGCACTTCTGCACGGTCTGCTTCTTTTTCCAGACGCAAAAGTGCACGGGCGTGCCGTTCTGTAAGCTCGTTGTCAATTATATCTTTTTGCAGCTTGCGGGAGATTTTTAATAAACGTAGTTTATTTGCTATTGTGGACTGATTCTTGCCGATACGTGTTGCAAGTGCTTCTTGCGTAAAGCCATAGTCCCCCATAAGATTGCGGAAGCCCTCTGCTTCTTCAAAAAAATGCAAATCTCTGCGTTGTAAGTTTTCTATTATTGCAATAATTGCGCTGTCTGTGTCGGTAATGTCTACTAAAATGGCAGGAATTGTGCTAAGCCCTGCAATGCGGCTGGCACGCAGACGGCGTTCCCCAGCTACAAGTTCGTAGCCGGCGTTTCCCATCCAGCGCACACTGACTGGTTGCAAGACGCCATACATTTTTATTGATGCCGCAAGCTCGTCCAGCCCGTCTTGGTCGAAAATACGCCGGGGCTGGTAGGGGTTTGTCTTTATGTCGCTTAAAGGCAGGGCTAAAATTTCGTTTGTTGATATAACCATGCTGTACACATCCTTTTAATTTGTAATTTTTTGGAAGTATATCACATGGAAAAAGTTGGGCAATGAAATTACTGAATATTTGCAATATTTTTTTTTCGTCAGAATAATAAAAAAAAGCTTAGCAGTTGGAGTTGTTAGTTGAAGTTTGATAGGACAAGCTGTGAAAAGGTGGAAAAATAGGTTACATGCTGTCGGAAATTTTAAGGTATATTCTCTAATTTAATATAACTGGTTCTTGACGATAGATTGTTCCATATGGTACTATCCTACATGGAGGTGATTGAAGCGAAAACATACGGTGGATTTCTTACATCTCAAATACGCCACCTATGCGGTAGAATTTGGGAGAAGCTGCTAAAGGACAGCGGTGTGGACGAATTTAATGGGGCACAAGGGCGGATTCTATATGTACTATGGGAGCATGGGCAGTTAACAATTACAGAAATTGGACGCCTGACATCCCTAGCAAAAACCACACTTACCAGCATGTTAGACAGAATGGAGGCTGGCGGGTTAATACAGCGGATACCTGACACAAAAAACCGCAGGCAAATATTTGTACAGGTTACACAAAAAGCCCTAGAGTACCGAGAGCTGTACGACAAAGTATCCGATGATATGAACACAATTTTTTATAAAGATTTTGCAGAAACAGAGATTACGGAATTTGAAAACATGTTACGCAGGGTTTTAGCAAATTTAGAAAACGAAGGAGTTTGAATATGGAAAAAGTATCAATTCACCCAACAAATAGATTTTGCCCGCAGACACTGTTCCTGTATGGCACTTACAAGGAAGACGGCACCCCTAACTTTGGGTTGTTTTGCTGGTTTAGTTATTGTTGGGATAAGGAAATGGGTGTTATGGCTTGTATTGGCGGGGAGAAATTGACAAAAGACATCATTCGGAGGGATAAGGTTTTCTCTGCAAATTTGGTTACGGAGCCTCTTTTACCCCTTGCGGATTACTTAGGCAGTAATTCTGGGTATGAAGCGGAAAAAATGGATATTTCAATAGAAGTTGAGCGTGGTGAAATTTTGAATGTGCCAATATTAAAAGCCAGCCCGTGGGTTTTTGAGCTTGAAGTTGCGCAGTCGGTAAATTTGGATGATGGTGAAATATTTATATGTAAAGTTCGTAACACATTGGCAGCTAAGGAGCTAATGGATGAGTCCAAAAGTGTAGAGGAAAGGGTACGTTTTGCCGCTCCTGCTCTTGCTATGGGGTATGAGCGTTATCTTTCGGTTAACCCTGTGCCTATTGGGGAATGGGGTAAGTGGAAGGATTTGAAGGTTTAGCTAAAAAGTCAACTGGTCGGAAAATCCGACCAGTTGGCTTTTTTTATCACATGCTATTAAAATTCTCCCTTACACCCGCCATGGCTTGCAATAACTTCCCCGGTTATCCATTTTGCGTAGGAGCTGTGCAGGAAAAGTGCTAGGTCTGCGGTGTCGTCTGGCGTTCCCCAGCGGCCTGCTGGGTGCCTTTTTGCAATGTCTTCATATACTTCACCAAAGCAGTAGCCTGTGTCGTTGCAGCCTGGATTTATGCAATTTACTCGTATGCTTTTTGTGGCAAGTAGTTCTGCTGCGCCACGGGTTAGGGTAATTGTTGCGTCTTTGGATATGCTGTAGGCCATTAGGTCTGTTTCTATATTCCTGTATTGCCCGCTTGTGAACAGTGTAATTGCGTTG
>Ga0131853_10019686_pt1 | contig 12279 bp, 11 predicted proteins | sample TergutLab28metaG_FD_92764 | JGI IMG/M metagenome (GOLD analysis project Ga0131853, IMG submission 92764) | Labiotermes labralis P1 segment gut microbial communities from Petit-Saut dam, French Guiana - Lab288 P1 (version 2) (version 2) | ecosystem: Host-associated > Arthropoda: Insects >...
ATGGCCGCTATTGGCCGAAACATGTAGTTATTTTTTGCTATTAAATACCATCATAAATCCATACTACCATAGTTGTGGTTTCATGACTGATATTTACCTCACTATTAGTCTTTTCTACACACAGCGGGGATGACAAACCTCAGAAGTACGTGATAATATTAAAAAGTAAGTGTAAACGCAACAAAACAAAAAATAAACGAAGTCCGTCACTGCCCTTTTATTTAATGTTATTTGAAACTTAGGTCTATTTATACCGCAAGTGAACGCAGAAAACCCACACCGGTATTTCGAATATGTTTTTGTTGCAATTTTAATTAACGTTGCCTCGGGTCAGTCTGGAAGTGTTGTCGTGCAGGATCAGACCCGCGGCTTGACGGTTCTTTCCCCCTGTCACATGCAATACTACCTTGAGGCCGGGGTAATCGCAAGGGGAGCTGTTACCTTGATGGAAGCAGAGGTGAGCTTCACAAATAATGCCGCCTCTACAGCGGTAGGCTAATGCAGCCTTGGCGTTTTTTACCTGCACAACTGTTACGAGCAAGTGTGTGAGACACATTAGCATGGCATTACATGTCTGCTTTTTGTGTGGTTCCATATTGCGAATTTGTTGTATCTTGGAGCGGCGGTATTCAAACCGTGTCGCGCGGAACCCAGGCTACCGCATCCACGACCTCATTATAATGAGTTTGGTAAGTGATATTTTTGACAATTTTATACAATTGTTTATTTTCTCCAAATTTGTGTACATAGCACAATTGGCGCTGGGTCATTATCAGCCTAAACTTTCAGTAATAAAATCTTGTAATTTTTTATTTGTAAATAAGTGTTTACATTTTAAAGAAACTCTGTTGAATTTTTTTTTCACCCAGAAAGTACGCTTTTCATAATACCATGTTTTCGTAAAAATTCTGATTTTATTACGTTTCCACAGACGTTATGAATTTGAAGACAGCCGAACGTACAGGGTGGGGAGGGTTGGCTTTATTGCTTTTAGGCGGGTTCGGAAAATTGCGAAAAGCGACTATTAGCTTCGTCGTGTCTGTCCGTCCACCCGCACGTAACAACTCGGCTCCCACTGGACGGATTTTCATGAAATTTGATATTTGCGTATTTTTCTAAAACCCGCCGAGAAAATTTGAGTTTCATTAAAATCTGACAAGAATAACCGGTACTTTACATGAAGACCGATATACATTTTTTTATAATATCTGGCTGATTTCTTGTTAGAATGAGAAATGTTTCAGATAAAAGTTGTATATAAAACCAAAACACACATTTTATGTTCAGCAACCTTTTTCTTTTTTTAAATCGTGCCGTTTATGAGATAAGGCGGAAAAATATTGTAGAGCCTGGCAGGCAACAGATGGCAGTGTGGCGCATGCGCATTGCACGGTGGATACCTAAGGCTACACACACACACACACACACATACAGTCAGAATATGCAATATTCATTGCTTTTCTACTACAACAATGGTTACGCGAACGCGCCTTAGTGTTAGGATATACGTGCATTGCCTGTCGCGTCTTGTCATGAAGTTGATACAGGCCTACAGGTAGTTCCTTTTGAACTGGATCCTGTATACTGGCAATGATCCAGGGTTTCTGGGATGTTGCACCGTGTTGCTGGGCTAATAATTGCCGACGTTTCGAACGAAGGTCTCTGTGTTCGTCTTAGAGGACTATCAAGGCAGTACCATCCTTCCAAACGTCGGAAATTATGAATCCGGCGACACGGCGTCGCATCTCAGAAACCCTGAATCGTGTAAATTTCGCTTTTCTAATATCATTCCCATGGTAATGTTTTATGTTTCCTTTTTCCATTAACCTGACAATTACTGCATGTACGCGTATAGTTATCTGTGACAGTTATTGTGACGGAAGAACGTAGCTACAGGCTACTTGAGAACGCAGTGTTGAGGGGAGTTAAGTTATTCTCACCCCATTGCATTTCATTCATCGATTGACCATCATCATGGCGATATTATAGGGGTGTTCATGGAAATTACATGAAGTCGTTACACAGTTTTGTATGTAGAACGTTGCATTAGTGTAAATCATGTTTAATTTCCATTGAAATTATAAGGTTTCCGCGATTGTGTTCAGTCGACGGCCGAAACATGTTGCAGTGTACACTGTGACATCCGTTGCAGTATGATTAGCCTTCTAACTGAACGGAGCGTAGAACGTTTTTCATTCATATCAGTCAGCAGCGTCGTTCAAACAGACCGTGCATGTCCGCTCAAGTCCCAAGTCGGAGGACACTTACTGTCGTCGTGTGACGCGCCCAGCCAGATGGGCTTAAACCTACTTCATTGCCACACATGATGACGTCAGAGTGGCCCCATTAGCCCCCATCACCGTGGCGATTCTCATCTGCGTTGCGCAGACGTGACAACAGGACAACACCTGAATGATGAACACAAAGAGATGTCATTTGTTTCAAATAGTGAGCCATTTTGAAAGAATTTGAAATACGAGTAGTTTTGGTACAGTTCAGCAGCTGTGACAGCAGGTGGGTACAACGTGTCAGTAGACTGGGCGGACACAGACTGCCGCAGGCTGTGTTGTAGAATCAGCCGGCAGGGAGAACGAACACAGTACATCCATTACAGAGACTTATATTGAGACTGGAACGGGCCACAAGGCCTCAGTCCTTGAAAGTGTGATGATGATGATTGTAATGCGGAGGAGGAGGAGGGTAAAGGGATATTTCTCTCCACCAAAAGCATGCACAACATCTCCGGGCCCCACCAAATCTCCTATTCAGTGGGTGCCGGAGTTTATTTGCATGGAGATAAAGCGGCCGGGGCGTGAATCTGACAAATGAGTTGCATCTAGTGCAGAGTGTAAGAATGAGCGGAGGTCGGGAGACCTGAGGAAAGGAATACCTAGGCCTAGATGGGAGGATAATATTGAAGTGGATGTTAAATGAATCACCTGGGAGAGGGCGTGGGCTGGATGGATTTCCTTTAGGATAGGGACAAGTGGCGGGCTTTTGTGAACACGGTAATGAGCATAAAATGCGGGGCATTTCTTGACTTCCCGAGGAAGTATCAGCTCTTCAAGGAAGGCTGTGCTGTGCTGTGCGGAAGTTATTTAATCGTTCACTCTGTAATTAGAGGAAACCTGCCGGTTATGTCAGGCAGGTGACCAAATGTTTGGCCCAGCCCTTTAAAGGGAATTGCCGAAGCAGATGACTGCATGGAAGCCTCCGGTCTCTGGACACACATGCAAGCCTACCTTGCACGTAGGGCATATGAATCGGCTGCAGTGTGTGGTTCAGTGCTGTGAAACGGCTGGCACCCGCATATTCATAATGACCGCACAAGAACTGCAAATACGTATTCAGAATGTCTCTTTGCGAGTCCGCCAATATGCACATGCGTACCAGCGTATTGTGACAGACAGACAGACATGTCGTGTTCTTTACAGCCCTTCACGACAACTGGGGCAAGGTCGGGGGGGGGAGGTGTGTGCTGCTTGTAGGCCACGGCCTGTTGACGTTCATGCCCATCATAAAGTGCAGATAAACGTGGAAACTTTCAGATCAAAGCAGTGGCACTCGGGTGCGGGGTGTTTGACCGCATCCGGGGCCTCACTTGTACCTCCACACAGCCAAAAGTAAGTTTTATTTGGCCGTAATATCGAGCATCAGGATTCGTTGCAATATACGTTACGTGAGTGGCGAAACATACGGTGGTTACCATGGCAACGACTGTTGCCGGATGTCTTGAATGTGAGGTACGCCCTCATGGCGGAGAAACAGTTTTCGTGAGTAGGTGCGGGCTGAGGCCGAAGAAACAGTTGAGCATCGAGCATATAATTCAGTGTAAGGTATATGATCTTCATCTTTCACATATGTTTACCGTTGCTCTGTACGCTCCGCACACCAGCTTAATATATTCATTCCGTGCATTGTTTCGTGTAGAGTTCCATGCATGTTATTGAGTTCTTGATTCATAGATGTTTGTATTTTTTTGCCGTCCTTTGCACATTCCGAATGAATTCTGTACAATTATTCGTTCAGTTTATCTCCTCTAACCTTTTAAATCCTACCGGCGACTTTACGTACCACCAGATTTGACATCCAAGAATTCTACGTGGTGATCACATTGCCTTTATGTGTTCTGTATAGATCTGAAAACAAACAGCAACCTTTTGCTTATACAGCATTAACTGACTGGATTTTATTATAACCGAGGTGGAGAGTGTTTACAGCGCGGTACGGACTGAATCCTTATATAACACAGACACGTTGTGTCTTTAAAGCGTAGTCTGTGCTTGGTTGCAGCAGTTTTGTGTTTGAGCTCTGAGGGCTATTTCCGTTTACTTTAACGGGGTTATATTTAGAAGTCAGTTTATTGGTTTTGCACATCTTATTAAACCAGATAGCTGAATTTTTTTTTAACTTTTCCTTCTTATTTTTGTAGTTGTAGAAATGCTTGTGCTTTTTGAGCAGTTACGAACTCAGTATTATTCGTTCCGTGCATTGCTTAAGTATGACAGTTATTTCTGTTATGTGCCTGTGCTGGCCTACACGAATGGTTACCGCACGTACTAGATGGCCACCATCATGATTTCCCACTGTTATGAAACAAATGCCAAGATACATTTAAAAGTGGCACGACGCCTTCCGCCCATAATAGCGGTTTCGAACCAAAGTAACTCACTTTCCCGCACCCCCGCAGTGACCCAGTCCTTCAGCCAGTGGGATCATTACGTTTCTGGGTTTAATCCCAGACATCCATCCAAAGTGATCCCCCCAAGTACCGATTGTCCGATGGAATCCCTTCAGCAGGACAGTCCGTGGTTTATTCTTATGATAAAGCCAACCAGATGCACTAATTTCTCAAATTTATTTTTGCAATAAAACTCTACACGTTCTTCTGTCCATCATCAGGAGTTTTTTCACTGTACACACAGTAATGGTTTATGTCATACAGGTTTGCTGTGTGTACAGTGAAAAACTCCTGATGATGGACAGAGGAACTGTCCGAAACATGTAGAGTTTTATTCCAAAATAAATTCGAGAAATTAGTGCATCTAGTTGGTTTTATTATAAGAATTTACTACGATGCACGGTCACCTGAACGTCATTTAGTCCTTGGTTTGAGCACATGAAGGCTTTTTAACCAACGTGTCCCATCACCCTTAGCAAAGCTGTCCCTTCCCCGCTGTAGATATACAAGTGACCCTTTGCACATTCCAGCTGTACCATGTAGCACGCAGGAATGGTTTGACATACCACGTGACATATACTTTCCCTTCACCCAAGTCTCTGCTGTGAAGCTGTTTCATTGGGTGGCGCAGTAGTTAATGACGTTGACTTTACAGTGACTGAAGTTTGTTGTTCAGCGGGACTGCTAGGTCGATTGTGCAACTTTACCGATTTCGTCAGGCAGTCCCACGTAGCAGTACGACATGGGGCTCTTGGACGCGAGGGTTCTGTCTGCGTCGCTGATTATTGTCAAGCCCGGTCAAAGGAAACTCATTTTCCAAGACTTTACCTATTATTATTATTATTATTATCATAATCATTTCATGTTTAGGCGCGTTAACAAAACTGTGAAAAGCGACTTTTAACTTCGTCATGTCTGTCTAGCCGCCGGTCCGCACGGAACATCCCGGTCCCACTGAATAGATTTATATGAAATTTGATATTTGAGTATTTTTTTAAAATCTGTCGGGAAAATTCGGCTTTCATTAAAATCTAACAATAAAAACGGGTACTTTACACGAAGATCGGTGTACATTTGTGATAATATGTCGCTGAATTCTTCTTAGAATGAGAAATGTTTCGACAAAAGTTGTAGAGAAAATCAAACCACACAGTTTGTGTTCAGTAACCTTTTTTCCCCGAATGGTGCCATTTATGAGAATGTGGAGAAGTACTGTAGAGCCAGACAGGCTACAGATGACAATAAAATTCGGCACATGCACATGGCCCGTTTGATAATAAGGCTACAGACACATATACAGAGAATGTAATATTTATTACTTTTCCACGGCAACAATGGTTACGCGAACGCGTCTCAGTGCTACGTTTATACGTACGTTGTCTCTCTTGTCTTTGTTTTGTATGTGTATTGTTGTGATTTTGTCTTCTGCCACTAGGCTTTTGACTCATCTCTTTAATAGGAATTGAATTAAATTATTGTGCATATTAATATCATCATAACAGCGAAAAAAGTTAATAAATTATTAAGCAGAAATTGTTTATTATTGTCTATTTCTCTTCACTTGTTGGTGTTCACGCGACCAATTGTTACAGAAAATGTGTCCATCCGCTACGTCACGTGTCCGCATGTAACAGCTCTGAAGAGTAAAGCCAAATGCCCAGTCCGTCATTGGTTTACCCTATTTGAAACCTTAGAGACTGAAATGAACCTGAATTATGTACCCAGGGTGTTGGTAAGTCCTTAGCCCGACCCTTGAAAGAAATAAGCTACAGCGACCAAGACTTACAACACTGTACCAAGACTGTTGTTTGTAGGCCGTAAGTCTTGGTATAGTGTTGTAAGTCTTGGTCGCTGTAGCTTGTTTCCTTCCAGGGTCGGGCTAAGGACTTATCAGCACTCCTGTATACAAAGATTCACTCCGTACCGCGTAGTAAACACACTTCGTCTGCGTTATACAAACCAGTCAGTTAATGCTGTATAGGCAAATAATCGCTGTTTGTTCTGAGATCCACACAAAACACATAAATACAGCTGTGTGGGCTGAACGTTGGATATTTTAAACACAATATTAAACCTGATTGTACGAGGCTTCAAAAGGTGAAGGGTACAGATACGTAGTAAAGTAAAACAGGCCAGGAATTTTCCGAACAGCAGTAAATGATTTTGAAAGCACGGAATGGGTTTTATGGGCGGAATCCAAATAAAATATCACTGACCATGTTTAGGAACCCTTGGTTGGCCAAAATATGTAGTATAAATAAATTAGATCGCATTTGCAAAGAACACTGAGCGGAGATGTGAACTCATTGGCACTGATCCTCTGAGTGCGTATCTCATATTAAAGGAAATTCTGAAATATGAGAATCTAACCGGTTTGTTAATGAAGAGTCATGTGTTCTGGGATTCTTATGGCTAGATGTGTGAACTGACAGACCCTGAAGATGGAGGCAGTAGGCTTTTCCGAATCATCCATGACTTTACCAGTCTGCACGGTATGAATTCCAACAAGACGAACTAAATCTTCTGTCGTGTTTATACCGAGTCACTGACTCATGACGTAATGCACACTTACGATATTCGAAGGTACATTGCCGTTACCACAAAATCCCCCCTTATCTGCCCTTCGGTGCAGGCTCACAGTTTCACAAATTGGTCTTTAAATCCATTTTAAATATTTAACTCTCATTACTGTATCTTTTAATGTAGGCTAATTAAACCAGCAGTAATAGTTTTGTTTGGAAATTTAGCCTTTGGGGAGTTAAGTGCCACATGGTTGGAGTTAAGGTTCCCGACGTTTCGAACGATCGTAGCGCCTTCGTCATCAAAGGGAGTCCAAGAAGGCAGTACAAACCTTCTAAACGTCGAGCACAGTGTGGTCCCTCGGGGGACTTAAGGCAATGCAGCACCACTGTAATAACCTGGTATGAGGCAAAACATGTTTGTCTACAAAAATAGTTATTTTGTTTAGCTGCCTTTACTTCTTACAAAATAACAACAGCAAGAAAACGTATCCAAGCAGGAACACCGCTGCAGGCTGTTTTCCATCTGACGTACAGTGTTCGCTGTTCGAAACAGAAGCCTTCGCCATAAACACAAGAGTTGTACTAATTCATAATTGACAGTTGCAGCTTTGTGGTTTACTAGTTTTGTTTGTTTTTGGGCGCGACAGCCCTCAGTGGGCCACGGCCTCCTCATTCTTGAGGTTTCTAAATCACACACAACGACGCATCACAGTCGGTAGGACTCCTCTGGACGAGTGATCAGCTCGTCGCAGAGACCTCTACCTGACAACTCACAACACTCACAACAGACATACATCCATTCCCCCGGTGGGATTCGAACCCACGATCTCAGCAGGCGATCGACCGCAGACCGACGCCTTAGACCGCGGGGCCCATGGGACCGGCGTCATTTACAAGTGGGACTTTAAATTTTAAACTTTACAGTCAGCTGCCGTGTAGTCTTGCTTCTTTGCCAGTTTATCTTCAAAAAATAACACTTCGGTCATTTTACAGAGTGAATGTGTTACTTTTAGCATTGTCGTCACTACATTGGCACCTCTCTGACAGCTGGTCCGTAATTGTCTCACTGGGCCGCAGATTGCATTAGAAGTGCATACAGGACGGACCTGTAGCCAGCAGATGGACACAAAGGTGTTTCTGGCAGGCGGAAGAGCATTACAACCGAGCCATCTCCCAAGTGTTGTAGCAGCAGGTGGTTACCCCGTTGCTTCCCTTCCTGTCTACATGGTTCCACGCTCTGTGTTACGATGTAAACTCTTGGGGGCACTTGAAGCCAGCGTGACCCATTTCAAGTTACGTTGGCCTGAAGCAGTCTTACCGCGTAGGTGTGCAGAATACTTAGTACGACAATTTAATTCCCTGAATGGCCCTTTGAAAGCAACATTTGCTTACCTGTGCACTGACGGCTGCTGTCGCCTACGAAATGCCCTCCTTGAGAAGCTGTGCAGTTCGTGAGATGTTGGTGCCACTGCTGGAAACAGTTTTGAAAATCGTTTTCCGGAATACCTCGCAGTAACGTTTTCACGTTGTGTTGGATGTCAGAAAGATCAGCAAATATTTGTCCCTTCAGGGCATTTTTTAATTTTGGAAAGAGCCAAAAATCACAGGGGGCTAAGTCAGGTGAATAAGGTGGATGGTCCAATTTTGTGATGGAGTTCTTAGCGAGGAACACGCGAACTCGTAACGCATCATGCGCAGGGGCATTGTCATGGTGGAGAAACCACTTATCAGGCCAGAGTCCGGCTCTTTTCCTCCGAACACATTCTCGTAACCTTGCATTTCTAAAATGATACGTGACTGTGTGACAGTGGATGTTGTCAAGTGGATGTTTGAAAGGCTATAAAAGACATTTCGTAAGAGGATTCAAGTCTTACGGAGTGTGACGCTGTGTCGTTGTGTAAGTGGTTACCGCCGATCTGAAGGCGCCTTTGTACCATCGGGCACTCACCAACCCATACAGAGTCACATCCTAGAAGACCGGGATCCCCAGCAACTCTGCTGTGAGAGCCTCGGATCTCGCAAAGTGTTAAGTTGCATTTCCAACAATAACTGTAATTTCAGACAGCGTTGGGCCGATCTGATGCTTAAGTAGATGGAAGCATGGTGGGAAAGTGTAGTTTGCAGACGGGCAGCAGGCGAGGGGAACTGCGGAAAGCGTAGTCAGTGTAGTTCGGTAGTTGTTAAGTTTTTAGGGTACCAGAGACAAACACATCTTGATATATGAGTGAGGAAGCAACTGAAGGAATGATTATGTATCATTCGTGACGTCACTTTGTCTCTGACTTCGTCATTAAACGGCTAGTCATTGGATCTCTGAACGTGTAATTTGTTTCTAGCCGCCTCGAATACAGCATGAACATGTAGGTTGCATGCACAATTCGCAGTAGCGTGCAGTACGTTAGGGACGGAGCAACATGCTTTGTGCAAGTTACCGGACTGGCTCCAGTCGGTAAGTTTTGGGGGAAAAAAAATGAAACTGGGATTACAGTACAGACTGTACATATCGCAAGGTTCACTGCCTTTTGATAGCGGCTGTTTCTCCACCTCTAAAATAAACTGTCAGGCAGGCTATAAATTAAAATTTAACAAAAAGAAAATAGGAAATAAACCGTTAATGCCCTCGAAATTAGAAGAAATTTTGTTCTGGAGGTAACGTGTTAGATATGGTGCCTGCGACTTTATGGATCTGCACATATTTAAATATTCTTGCGTCTAAATTATTTAGTTGGCGTCTCTGTTGGTACCTTACCCTTCATCCACGCAACTTTTCACCTTTTAGCAGTTTCCTTGCAGCCATACGAATGAATGCCGAAACTTAGCCATAGGCGTCGAAGCTTAACGCCACACACTCAAAATCGTGCTTCCCGATTCCTATCCGATCTTTGTCCAGTCGAGTTTAAGTAATCCCGTAATTCTCTCCGCTTTTGTTCGTCAAAATGGTCGCTGTGCACGACATTCGTGTAACGCAGTTGTACAGTCATTTGTTCTGCTCATCCTGGTGATTTTTATTTTGGCTGTTGCAACATATTTCATTCAGGTATTTTTATGATACTGTGTGAAGTTGACTCGTTACGTAACAACACGCACAACGTCACAGTCCAGTGGTTGGTATTTGTGTTTCGAATTCGGCAGTTTGTGGGTTCGTGTCTCGGCTTATAGACCTCATATCCTGACAGGCTGTTCGTAGTTTTGTTTGGCCTTTCTATACCAGTATTGTGATTATCCTTTATTACTGAGGTCAGGAATTCTTGCAACTTTACAGCCACACCCCCACGCTTTTCCATGGCTTCTTCAGATGCAACAGGTGTCATCATGACGTAGCGAAAATGAATGAAAATTGGCGATATGAAGGTGTAGGGAGAAGAGGAGATACAGCGCCACTCATTCATAACCTAGCCACTAGATGAATGCGAGTGGTCAGCTTCCGTCCCGGACGTTTTACCCCAGGGGAAAGACCTTCCGGTACGCATTGAACAGGACGTTGGTTGAGCCCGGAGCCGGTCTGGGCGTTTTGTTCCTGCCAGGAATCGAGCCACGTTTCTTCGGACGTCCAGACCGAAGCCTAGTCACTATACTGACTGAGCTATTAGCCTCCCCTTTATTTTTATTACGTATACAAAAATTATATGGATACAACATGCAAGTAGAATGCCTCGAAATAGATTACCCAGGGTAATGAAATATTACTCCCCAACTGGCAGAAGGAATCATGGTAGACCTTTGAAGAGACTTCTGGATACGTGAGACCGGAACGGGTCAACAAGTGGCCCAACTGCATGACAGATATATGGTGATGATGATGAATATACACAGTCTATCCCCATGCACCTCATATGATGTGTTCCATGCCTCATTGTCGAATCTGGTTGGTTTGTAGTTCGTACATGTCGGTCCGAAATGCAGTCGTGACGTAATTCGTTTTTATTTTCAGCTCCGTTGCACCTTCCCCGTAGGAGGATGTGTTGGACTGTTTACGGGACCATTTTGAATTATTCAGTACGCCAGTTTGGAACATAACATTGCATTACATTTCATTCCGTCAATCTTCTCGACCACCGTCAGACGTTACGGAAAATTGGGTTCATATAGAATGTTTCATTTTTCTGTCCATAAATATTTAGCGACTTTTGTTGGCTCGAACTGTTACTGCTCTCCGGTTTTTTTTTTTTTTTTTTTAAAAAATTTGAAAGTCTGTAAAAATTTTCATATTTTTTTTTTTTCTTCTCATTTTTCCCCTTTCCCGTAAAAAATTTTTTAGTTTTTTTTTTTGGTTTTTTTTTTTTTTTTTCTTCGTTTTTTTTTTTTTTTTTTTTTACAAAATTTGAAAGTCTGTACAAATTCTCATAAAATCCTCCGATGTTAAATTTCGCTGAGATAACCGTTTATCAGTTCTGGAGTTGTTACATGGGCACGGAAGCTGCACTCTGGGGGCTTGTGAACGCTCCTGGAAACGTCAGAAATTTCGGACGCTAAATATCGTTTGAATTATCGACTTTCTGTTCTTCCACGCGGTTCCTAATTCAGTAATCTTCGTTTCTTAACGTTGTGTGAACTGACTGTGACCACGAGATGGTGTGTGTGTGTGTGTGTGTGTATGTATGTGTGTGTGTGGTGTGTGTGTGTGTATGTGTGGTGTGTGTGTATGTGTGTGTGTGTGTGTGTGTGTGTGTAAATGCGGTCACAATATGAATCGGGATTGAGAGAATGAGAGCAGTAGCAGAAGCACAGTGCGCCCAGGAATCCTATCAGGTCTGTAGGAAACAAGGTGCAACGTTTCATGCCTGGCAACCTAATTGAGCCCCGCTAGATATGACATCAGAAGCGTATCTGCTACCGTGCTGAGAGAAAACTGAATACAGAGGCAGCCCCACCCCGGGCCTTAGTGCTGGGATGTTATTAAGAGTATCTCTTGAAAGATTAATTAACAGAAGCAATAGAGATGCTTATTACAGTCGTGATACAGGTTCCTGCTTCACTCAAGACAAAGCAAAAATAAATTTATCCCTGTACAGGCATGGAGGCACGTGGGGGGGGGGGGTGTTGGAGGGGTAATTTCACTCGTTTTTAACGTCGATG
>Ga0131853_10019687_pt1 | contig 12278 bp, 5 predicted proteins | sample TergutLab28metaG_FD_92764 | JGI IMG/M metagenome (GOLD analysis project Ga0131853, IMG submission 92764) | Labiotermes labralis P1 segment gut microbial communities from Petit-Saut dam, French Guiana - Lab288 P1 (version 2) (version 2) | ecosystem: Host-associated > Arthropoda: Insects >...
AAGTTTCAAACTTCTCTGGCCATTATCTCCGTAACCGTTCAACTTTGGACATAGGTGTTTTGGATTATATCGGTATACTTTAACATAAGGAACACCCTCCCGAAGTCTGGCACATTCCTCCTGGGACATTCTGTATATGTGTGTGTGTGTGTGTGTATATATATATATATATATATATATATATATATATATATATATATATATGGGGTTATTCAAAATGATTGTCGGGGTGTTAAACAACTTGTCATACACAATACACCTCGTTCTCCAGATGCAACCCCATGTGATTTCTTTCTATGGGGTCACGTCAAGGATCAGGTTTATGTTCCTCCTCTTCCCCCAAGTATCCCGGAACTGAAGGTTGTTACATACTACAAACAGTTGGAACGAACTTGATTATGGTGTTGATGTTTGTAGAATCACAAAGAGTGCACATATAGAGCACCTGTAAGGTATGTAACAAAAACTTGGAGTGTTGTTCTATTAAATAAAAAAAATACATATACTCTTATCTCAAGTGTATTATGTATGACAAGGTGTTAAAACCCCGACAATCATTTCGAATAACCATGTGTTTTAATTGCGCAGTGAAGTTGCGAGAAATACGGCGTGTCGCGCTCTGCAGGTTAGGGACCTTTACGTTAAGCGTACATCGTCTGTAGTGCGAAGATGTGTGATTTGTTGTTGCGTCCGGTTTCACTTTTACCGGTAGTCGATTTTCTTTTAAGGCCTGCATTTTATTATCAGCTCCTCTGAATTTTTTATTTTCGTACCAGTTCATCGTTCACAGTTTTCAAATCATGACGGCGTGAACATGTTTCGGCAAGGGAATTCAGCGCTTTCGTCGGTCTGACGCAGCGTCGTGTAGTGGAAACGTTGTAGAACTAGGTATAGCGTGACCGGAAGGTGCCTACTGCTGCTAGTCTGTGCATAAAATCCCGTAATATGACAAGATCCGTAGGTGTAAAAGAAGAAAGAACTTTGATTTTCAAATAGAATCGTATGGCGATAGTTTATTTTTGCGTAAGAGGAACTCCTGTAACTATTAACCGACTACGATTCTTAACTTCACTCTCAGCGTGTAAAATTTACTGAACAGGCTTCGACCACAAGATATGAGTTCAGGGTACGCAGTACTGAAAATGGCAGAAAAATTTTTATTTCACATTTTTTGGGTACGAGGTAGGACTGTTTCAGTAGGGAGCCCACCCTTGGTTACAGGACAGCGCAGGAATATACCACAGTGGGATTCGAATGGTTGAACCCAGAGAGCACATGCAAGGCCGACGGGCATGTAGGCTTAAAGGTAATTATGATAAACGGCTTTGATGAACGATTTAGAGTGGGTATCAATATGCCACGTTGATAGCAGAGCGTCTGATAACAGTTCCTCGTATTCCGCTTAAAAACAATGACAGAAGGCAGCACACAGTGAGAGAACTGAAAAGTCAGTAAACCACAAAATGAGGCATCAAAGAACACCGAGGGTGCAAGCAACGCACCTGTACTATCGTAGGACAAGACACCAGGTTATCATGAAGTGGGTTACAGGCGAAGGTGATTGACTCGGTTGCTTAACAGAACCAAAACGTACCAAGGTAACGGTAAGAAATGATAGCACCTATTTTGTCTTACATCTGTACTGTAAGGTTAGCAAGAAGTATGCAAGTAACAATTACAGTGCTTTGTGCATCTGTTGGCGCTGTACGGACTCGTCGTTTGTGGGTTTATTATGGTGGTGTGTCAGCACTCTTGTACGAGGCGACCCCAGTGTGCGCAAGACGTAACCTACACAGCGTAACATAATGTTTTGTGTGGGATTCGACCCCACGTTCCCTTTGCTGGAAGACCGCGCTCTGTGTGTGATCCGCTTTTATAATGTATCGGCATTATGACTCCCTTGTGTTGTACGCAGTTTTCACTGTAACACATTCTGACCACGTTCATTGCTCGAGAGAATCTCAGACTTCCGTACCGTCGTCATATTCGCTGTAGTTACCACATGACCGTATACTTGCTAACAAATGTGCAGTGTGCCTGTTGTAACCACTGTGTATGTGAGCATCTCAACACATGCTTGGCCCCACTGGGGCGATGGGTATCTAAATGAGACACGTTCGCTCGGCCGCCATTTTGTTGTAACTTCGTCGGGAATTGCCATAAGGAAACTGAATTATTTCCAAAGGTCCGTTATCACACACAGTGTTTGTTATTGATAAACATAAACAGAAAGTAATCTTCATGTTTGCACCGTGCATCAGTGACAGACACTTTATTATCCAACTAATGCACTAATATGTAATTTCGTAAAAGCAGTCCCATTACAAGCCTGGAGTGGCCCAGAGGTTTCCAGGAAGTTAAGGTTCCCAGATTTCATGACAACGGCACAGGATGGTGGTAGGGTTGTCAGCCTTACGCACCGGCCGTCTTTATCCCCAGGAAATGCTCCTGGTGGTACTCATTTATGTTAGAGGCTGAGTCGACCCCAGGACCATAGTGCGATGGGAAGGATTTTATTTCAATGAAAAATTCCAATGACACGAGCTGGGATCGAACCAGCGACCTTCCGATTTGTAGCACAGCACCTTAACCTTAACCACTGTGCCACCGCGGTCCCCCAATATATTATTCGTAGATACAATTAAAATTATAAAATATTTAAGAGTGCTCCAACATGTTTCGGATCACAGAGGATCCATCATCAGGGAGCCTCTGTGATCCGAAACATGTTGGAGCACTCTTAAATATTTTATAATTTTAATTGTATCTACGAATTATGTATTAGTGCATTACTTGGATAATAGAGTGTTTAATGAAAGAAAGTATGCATGAGAAGTGGGTTTAAGGGTGGTGGTGTGCGAAAACTGGTCCGCTGTAACACATTTAAGGTTGCAACTATGCGTATTTGAAGTAGGTCCTGGGTGTTGTGTGTGTACATTTTTATTGTAGCCGCAGTATGCTTTAATTAGATGTAGGCCAGAGGTTGAAACGATGTTAATGTATTCTGTCCCGTTGCAGTTTTGTGTCCTGCATATGTCGTGTTTTATAAACAGGAGAAATAAACTGAGTGTATGCAAATTTACATCGAGAGACATGAGACATGTGTGAACCGTATGTGTTTTGAAGTTGGTCACATGGCACGCCAGTCACAATAATCTCTGTACACGCCAGATCAAGAGGCGTGGTGGTTGCACCATCGTTCATGATCTGTCAGCTGGTGAAAAGTTGTGAAATGCCAGACTCGCATCGCAATACCGTAAGCGTTATCGAGACTCGGTACGAAAGCTTTATACCGTACAATGGCAAGATTTGTCCCCATGGCGTTGTTAGAACAAAAGGTGAAGAAGGGATTGATTATGATGATTAGCGTTTGGGTTCGAGGCCTAACGGTTCCGATGCACGTAGGCCTTATAGACGGGCCCTTTGTGCCCCATAATGTTACCAGCTGAGTAAAGCCCTTTTCCTTACAAAAGTTCCAGATGGCCCCCAGACAACTTTTAATGTCCTCTGGATCAAAAAAAACCCCCCAGTTACTTATTATTCCTTTTTCTCTCAAAAGTCCCAGTAAACGATCCCCGCCAGGTTCCCCAACAGGGCTCATATGGAGGGAGAGAGCTTCCCGTTTACAAGGCCTTTTTTACATATCAAATTCATTATAAAAATTCCCCTAAATAAAGAAATTGATCCCTTCTCTCAAACGCCCTAGGAAAGGAACGTCCCTCCATGTTCCCCAAAAGCGGGGTCCCTGTGGAAACACGTCCATTGCCAGAGCCCTACTTAGCATATATTTCAGGGTCACCAGTAGAGGAGCCCTCCCTCCAGGTTCCGTTCAGAGCTCCCTCGGAAAGAGGTGCCCCATTCCTAGAGCCCTCCTTCATCTTCCAACGTACCCGGTGTACGAGCACCCTTACAGGTTCCCCAGCGGGGCCCCTATGGAGAGAGATTCCCGTCTCCAGAGCCTTCCTTTACGCATCTTCCAGGGTCCCCAGTAAAGGGGCCCCCCCTCCAGGTTCCTCTCTCAGAGCTCCCTCAGAGAGAGAGACTGTACTTCTAGAGCCCCCTTCATCCATATCTCAGCGACCCTGGTAAATGGGCCCTCTTCCAGTTTCCCCGAAGAAGGGATTGCCCATTTCTCAAGGAACACCGGCAAACCCGAGCGAAAATATTCTCTTCCGAGCGCACACATACGGTGGGTACCGTGCTTTCTGTCGCCGGTGGTAAAGTGGTCGGTGAATGAAACTGTCTGCAGACCTACACCAAGTGCCATCAAGCGCTTGGTACTGTCTGCTCCCCGATGTCGTATTGCAGTGCGTTTGATTAAATACAAGGCTGCAGCTTCACGGAGCGAACTGAAGGCTAGGGGCGACTTTACTTTTTGGAGTCAGGATGGCGCAGTCCTTGCAGTGACTGGGCTGAGGGCTTCTTGACACCTGAGTTCAGTTCCAGTCACGGACAAGATTTTTTCTGTTCGTCACCACGTTCAGACCTGCTCTGGGACCCACATAGCCTCCTGTGCGGTGAACACCGGCGATCTTTACCCCGTGGGGAAAGCGCTCGGCGCCTTAAGCTGATAACGCACTTCACCCAGGTCCAACATTACGAATGCGTGGAGCTAACTCTGCGTTTCATTGACGTTACTTTATATTAAAAACAGGGTAAAAGAGGTAAATTTGAAGTAAGTGTTGCGACACACCGGGTGAGAAACACCGCCGTGCCCACACGCTGAATAGCTGAGAGAGGTCCTTGAACCCTTGCTTGAGCAAGAACAGTTGCCTGCGCCTTTATTGTGAAAACCAATATAGGGGCCCGAGCCATTGACCATCTGGATGCCTATGTTTACAGTATATTACTCTCAATGGCTGAATGAGTAAGCAGAATTTAGCTTCATTTGGCTAGCTGTAGGTGTCTTCATGTAATCACGCATGCAGTTTACGCGCAGCCATTGGAGTACCCCCCGATGTTAAATCCAGCCTCTTGCATTGCAGATACCGTACAGATGTGTACCCTTGCGAAAACCCCGAGGCCTTTAATATAGTTAACAAAGAATAATCGCTGCATGTAAGGCAATTTGGATTTATATGTTATTTAGCTATGCTCTTCTCGTACTGCAATGCGGAAGAATTTGAGACGGACTGTCCTCTGTGAAGTACGAACTGAGGCATTTGGTGACCTCTGGCATGGAAACAGACTGATGTTCTTTGTGAGGTGTGAGCTGGCGGCGTAGATAAGAGCCCCTCCCCCGCATTTCAGTAATATGGGGCACTTTATAGTTATTAGTGAAGTCACTTCGATCCAAAATACTGCCTTCTTTAAGAAAAACGGAGTTTAATCCGAAATTTAACCCTCAACACAGTTCGTATTCTGTACTACTGGGACCCCCGCGTCTAGGCCTTTTGGGGGTGGGGGGGTGGGGGGCTTGATCTACGCCACTGGTATGAACTGAAGATGTCGCGCCATTTACATAGAGGATCCGGAAACGGGATAGTTAGCTGTTTCCGAAATACGGCAGAGCCAGAAAGACGGGTGAAAAGGTGGACGATCGAAAAAGAACTCGCAAGTACAGCATTCTTCTTGCAAGTAGGCCCAAATAATACAGTATCTGAGCGAACGCGGCATAAGTGTTGCAACTGGCGGGCTTTTCCTTTCATGTCAAAAATGCATTCCATGCAGTCATACATAACGATCTTTATGATCTGTACTCCTCACCATATATTATTCAGGTGAATAAATCAAGAGTAATGAGATGGACTGGGCATACAGAACGTGTGGGGTGAGAGGGGAGAGGCATACGGGGTCTTGGTGGGGCAACCTGAGGGAAAGAGGCCACTTGGAATACCAAGGCGTAGATGGGAGGATAATATTAAAATTGACCCTTAGTGGGTTGGGGACGTGGACAGGATTGATCTGGCTCAGGATAGGGACAGGTGGTGGGCTCTTGTGAATGCGGTAATGAACCATCGGATTCTTCCATAAAATGCGGGGAATCTCTTGACTAGCCGAAGACCTTTAAGCTTCTCAAGCAGAACTGGGTTCCATGGAGGTAGTAATCCAAATTTGGCGAGTAGTACTGCTCCCCACTGGGGGGGGGGGGGCTTCTAATTTTGTTACTTCCTGTATCCATGGTCTCCTAAGCATGTGGTTGAGACTCTACCCATGGCAGTAGTGACCGACGTACTGTTGTGGTTAACGTTCGGTGTTGGGGAGGCCCGGAAATCTGTTGCTCTGTAAAGTGCCACACAGACCGTCAGTAGTTACAAGTAGAGTGAAGTGACAGAGCGGTAGTGCATATCAGGTTTAAATTCTGGATGCAGATCTTTGTCATTCTTTCCAAGTGACTACTGTAATATTAGTGCTATAATTTTAGGTCACGGCGTCTTACCTGATTCTGCAGTTATTGTGATGGTAAAGCTATATCCCATTACAGGCTTGGACAGGCCCTTAGGGTTTGGGGAGGTTGAGGCTTCCAGAATTTCCAGGCAGTCTGCAAGTGAAGGTGATAAGGTTGTTGTTCTTACGCACCGGCTGCCAGGTACTAATTTCTGCTAGAGACTGAGTCGATCCCAGGGCCATAGTGCGGCCGGAAGGATTGAGTCAATGAGAAATCCCAGTGATCCCATCGGGAATCGAACTCGCGACCTTCCGGCGTGCAGCGCAGTGCCTAAACCAACTGCACCACCGCGTACCCCCTTGCAGTTATTGTACCGTTGTTAAAGTGCCCACGAACCAACGGTAATGTAAAGTGAAGTATGTGTGTCCATTGTTTGAATCAAGGCTCGGTATTTAAAAAGTGTTATTTAACGACATGCCAGTTGGTAAGATAAGACAACGTTGACTGTAGATAAATGAATGAGTCATTTGCACTGGTGGAATGATTATGACGGTAAAGCCTGAGTACTAGGAGAAAAACTTGTCCCATTGCCACTTTGTGTACCACAAATGCCACCCGGACTGGATTGAAATAGAACCCGGCCGTCCGCGGTGCGACGCCGGCTACAGACGTGAGTCGTGGCACGGCCTTCCCGGTGACCAGTTCTTCTTAGGAAACCTCTGATTTTCCTCGGTATCTCCTGGCAAATACTGTACTGGGATAAAACCCTCACTTCACGATCGCCGGATGGTTGTCACCCCGCCATTCTTCCATGCAGCTGGAAAGGACTTTACATAAACCAAGAACAGCCGCACTGCCCCCATTCTGTTCGAAACTCCCAATTGATCCCAATTGCTTGTGTCACGTCTTATGAACATCAAGATGCGTGCAACAGCAGCTCATGTGCCCCTCCTCCTCCTCCTCCTTCTTCTTCTTCTTCTTCTTCTTCTTCTTCTTCTTCTTCTTCCATTGGTACTACAGCCCGCTGTGGGCTTTGGCCTGTCGAGCAATGTCTTTTCATTTCTTCCTATCTACCACCAACTGTCTCCATCTTCTCACTCCCAGCACTTGGAGATCTCTTTCTACTTCCTCTTTCCATCTTTTCCAGGGTCTTCCCCTTCTTCTCGTCCCTTCCAGTTCTTGAGTGAAGATCTTTTTGGGTATCCTGTCCTATCCTCCATTCTCTTTAGGTGACCTAACCAGCTTATCCTTTGCCTTTTATCCATTTTATTATATTTTCTCCTTTGCTAACCTCTCGTAGTTCTCGATTCGTCCTACTTTTCCATTCCCCGTTTTCATATTTAGGACCATATATTCTTCTAAATATTTTCCTTTCAAAAATTGGCAAAGCTTGTTCCTCTTTCTTCGTCAACGTCATGCTTCCGCTTCATACGACACTACCGGTCTTATTAGTGTCTTATATAATTTTAGTAGCTCTGGATAAAAGTCGACTCCTGAAGAGTGCACACACGCACGCGCGCACACACACACACACTCACACACTCACACACGGCGTTTTTTGTCTACTGTACTGATAGGCACCAGCCCGACGCTGCAGTCAGTTTTCAATAGACTACGGGTTGTCATCACTGCGATCGTTTGGCTGCCGTCATCGCCTGCTCAACCGGAGGCGTAAGACGCGGCACAGATTGACTGGTGAAGCGCTGGCCCGGCGTATATCGGTCGAGCAAGGAGGAAAAAGTACCCTTTGTTTTATATAATACATATTATACGTACTGTATACTTTCTAAATATGTTACACGTTGTTTTAGGCGGTTAGGTGTACCACTTAACTGTGATTTTTTACATTGCGGACCAGCCCATAATAAAGGCTGTGGGCCGTTGGCAGAAAAGGTTGGACATCTCTGGGATACACGATGTCCAAATTTGATCGAAATTCGTATGGAAGGTGCGGACTAACGGGCATGCATGTTCCACCACAAAGTGTTGCTGTAACCGGTATGCATATGCACTGCGTCAACGTCAGAGGGCTAGTGTTGCGTTCCGCTGGTCGCCGAGTTGCGAAATTCAGGTATGAACAATGCACAGCGGTCCATTATGATTCTTCAAAGTGTCGGAGCGGAACCCAGGAACGGGAACTTGGAGTACAGTTAGTCACCTTCTCGTCCGCCGTTTTCTTAATGTGGTATTATTTCGCCATATTCTCTACAAAGACATTTGAATGCTCGGTTTCTCCTCCCACGTTTCGACAGTACAGCGATAGCCGCTGGCCTGTCATCTCGCCCATTATATGCATTCTTTGTAAAGAGCGCAGTTATATGCATCCGTGTACATGATTTAGTCCAGAAATTGTAATACGTTTATCAGTGAAATGTCTTACGAAAAGTGTATTTTGGAACGCCCATCGAGTTTCCTTGTCTTCTGTACCGGTGTACTTTTTATTGGGCTTATGATGCGTTGATTTGATATGCCCCGGTGGTCTCTCTCTCTCTCTCTCTCTGTTGTGTGTGCGTTGTGCGCGCGCGCGTGTGTGTGTGTGTGTGTGTGTGTGTGTGTGTGTGGGGGTCGTTGTTTTGTTTTTTCCTTTTTTTACAGTTCCAAAGTTGATATCCAAAAGCTTTTCCCAGCGTGCAGTAAAACCAATACTTCGTAGACCTGTCAGCTGTGATGCAGGGTCCTGAATACGAAACAGTTGCCCGTCACTCCTTGAGGATACTCCACGGCCCTTGTGAGCGCTCGGCCAAGTCAGCCATATCAATACGATAAACATAGTGACGGGAAATGACAACGGATGGTTAGATAACATCGGAGTCCTGTACTCTTATTTCGCGAAATGTAGGCCCACGATGCACTGAAAATGTTTTGGTTGCGACTTTACGCACACTTTTTTTCCTGTTGAAAAGTGACTGCTGCATTGTCCAGTCAGAACTTCTAATTGTGTTAATTTCCAGATGTGGAAATAGTGGAACATTCTGTACGTTGCATTAGAGTTTATCGTCTGTTGTGCCCATTTATTATCAGAGTAAGTCGTAGAACTTTGATTAACCCCGGCATGCTGCTAGGTTACTCTACGTAATGTTTGATCATTTACATGAATTTTATTTGACAGCGCAATGAGAAACAGATTGAAGTTCGAAAATCCTAGCCACTATTCAGAATTGTATCACCCTGCGTCCTGTCTAAAAACATGGAAATACAGTAATGCTGTATTACCTGTTGCTTACGGCTTGGTCTCTCATCTGAGGACAAATATATTTGGATCCAAGATACGAAAGCCAGAAATGATTGGGTGGGGACAATTGTATAATGAGACACTTCATTATTGTGCCGTCTGCGTGACGTCATTACTGTGATTAAATCAAGGAGCAGTGGACAGGCTACAGCAAGCGGTACACGAAATGAGGAGCCATTCAGAACTTCCAGTTAAGACTCAATTGAAGATATCATTTGAGAGGACTAGGCATAACTGTAAAGATAGAATTAACCTTTTGAAGCCTACTGGTTACGTGATACACCAACAAATTTAACATTCAACAACTGTACGCTCTGCCCACACTGTATTTGTTTCGTATTTATCTGAGAATAAACAGCGACTTGTGACACTTACAGCACGAACTGATTGGTTTTTATAACCGAGATGAAAATTGTTTACAGCGCGGTATGAACTGGGTCTTTAAAGTAGTCTGCCATTCGACTTTAAAGGGTTATTAAAGGGATGTTACCTTGCTAGGGTGGTTTTGGAAGGTGTGAAGGGGACTGCATTGGCTTATGAAGAGCGGGACGTGGCTTGGTAAACAGTATAATGTTGAAGGATTCGTAACAGCATTGCTTGACCAGCCAAACTTAATGCTGTAAACAGATTCAGGAAACGTAGTGTAGATTGCTCGCCCGCAGTGATGGGATGCAAGTGACACGACATGACTAGCTACGGACAGGAACCATGTGATAGTGTGAAGACGGATCTTTGTCGATCTTATTCTCACGTACTTAGTAGTGTCCTTTCGCAACGAGCATCGCAGGGCTCGCCCATGTTCCGTCGCTGGCACAATGTTTGTGCATGTCATGACGTCAGTTTGTTATCTGAGACGCACTACAGCTGCTACGACGAACACACAGGTATCGAATGGAGGGAGTAGCTGATGTTTGTATTAGCCGATGTTGATAATTCGTAGCAACATGGACAGGTTGCGGTGTTCCAGGACGTGGGACCGTGGACCTTGGGGCATATTGTTTGTGGGGCATGGGACCGTGCGGTGTGTCCCAGAAGATCGTTTATGGGATGTGGGGCCATGTAGCTTGGCCATTTGACCGAATTTTTTCTATTCGTCGTCAGGACCTCTAATCTCAGTCCGGGCGGCCCGACGTTGTTGACAGCATTTGTCAAATTTGATGGTTTTCGGAAATAACGGATGCGACTGGCGAATCGATAGTAAATTTACGATCCGTAGCAGGACTTGCAGTGCGTCCTGCCTGATCTCAGACGATTCTAGTGCCCGCGACTACATAGTCTTATACCAACAGAACACCGGGTTTTAAATTCTGATTTTGGCATAGGTGCCAGGATCTTTTCCGGTTGTGGTTGTCACAGTTCATCATTGCCAGGATGTATTTGTACGGCAAGATAAGACGCCGAGTTACAAAGTTTTGTTACGAGGGTCAAGCCCGGAGTTCTTGACTGTGTGGGCGGTTCACGGTATCTCTATGGCAACAAGCGGTTGTTCCCTCTCCAAGAAAGAGTTTTGCGACTAGCGTTTCGGTTTATTACGTTGCAGATATCATTCACGATATACGTAGTTCCGTATTAGCTGTTGTTCCCCCCCCCCCCCCCCAAAAAAATGTTATTTACCAGTCTTGTGTCTCTTGGTTTGAGGTTTCCAACCACACTGTTAGATCCTTGCGTGCGAGCTACGTGAACTATCATTGATTTCATCGCTTAAGTAGGGTGAAAGCCGGTCCCAGTGGCCGCGTGGTATAAGGCGCCTGCGGCCGCTCGCCCGCTGAGATTGTGGGTTTGAATTCCACCGGGTGCAAGGATGTTTGTTGTTAGTGTTGTGTGTTGTCAGGTAGAGGTCTCTGCGAAGAGCTGATCACGCGTCCAGAGGAGTCCTACCGACTGTGGTGCGTCGTTGTGTGCAATCTAGAAACCTCATGAATGAGGAGGCCCTGCCCCACTGGTGGCTGTTGCGCCTCCCCCCCCCCCCAAAGTGAAATATACAAATTATGAAATTGTTTCATATTACGTTTTCTTTAGTGACGGTAACAAAAAATTTGGTGTTACGCAGTATACGAAGTCTGCCGGACGTGGGAGTAATGCGGGCTGTAAGCGGCACTGCCGAGCGGCTGGTCTTGTCAGCTCAGCAGCTGCTGAGTTTCCCATAGTCGGTCAGTGTTGTGTTACACCCACCACCCACGCGATTGTTACGAACACACATCCACGCACCCGCATGGGAAGTGGGGCTTGCAATTTGTACGTAATAGGCATACAGTACAGAAACTGTTAACAGTAGCTCGCACCTGGCAGTACGTAATTGTTATATTAATTAACCCGCCCACTATCTCGGTGTCAGTTGTGATTGTAGTAGAATCCCGTAAGTAACCCAAATTTACTGCTTATACCAAGGGTGGCCAGCTTGAGTTCGAAGTGCTCCGTTCATCGTACACTGGTGTGCTGTATGTACAGTACACCACAATGCCGAGCTGATAGACAACGCCCTTTTGGTATACGCCGATAGCACTCTGAATTGTGCTATCCCCGTTGTGTAGTACAAACTAGCAGTAGGCATGAAGTCAATAACACAACTATTTTTAATTAGATGTTATATTCTAGGGACCGCCTCTGTGGTCTAGTGGTCAGAGTTTCTGGCTGGAGATACAGAGGTCCCGGGTTCGATCCCCGGCGCTACCAGATTTTCTGAGTAGTAGTGGGTCTGGAACGGGGTCCACTCAGCCT
>Ga0131853_10019690_pt1 | contig 12277 bp, 4 predicted proteins | sample TergutLab28metaG_FD_92764 | JGI IMG/M metagenome (GOLD analysis project Ga0131853, IMG submission 92764) | Labiotermes labralis P1 segment gut microbial communities from Petit-Saut dam, French Guiana - Lab288 P1 (version 2) (version 2) | ecosystem: Host-associated > Arthropoda: Insects >...
ACAAGTCGCTGTTTGTTCTCAGATAAATACAAAACACATAAATACAGTGTGGGCAGAGCGTACAGTTGTTGAATGTTAAACTGTTGGTGCATCACGTAACCGGTAGGCTTTAAAAGGTTAATGAAGTACTACCATGTCAATTTCAGAAACTGCGAACAACATTCATGCCCCCAGTAATCATCATAAGTAAATGTTACGGTCATCTTCAACAAAATTTAGACGAAAAATATCGTAACCACAAAAAAACCGATACTTACGTCCATACTCAGAACAGAGCGGTTACAGTGGCGCTAGTCTGCTACACTAGCACTGTATTCGATACAAGTTCGTAACAGGACGTTACACTAGCACTATAAGCGATAAAAATTCATATCAGGTCGTGACACTTGCATTGGACTCGATGAAGGTTAAACCAGGTCGTTACACTACCATTCAGCTAGATTAGTGTTACAATAGCATTCAAGGTTAAGAGGTTACACTAACACTCAAATTCGATAAAAAGCGTTAAAAATCGATAACGGTGTCGAATCACACTGAGGCTTACAGAATAGTTCTGTATCCAGTAACTCACAGAACACACATACAGCCACTAAGTCACAGACAGTGAATATGATTAGACGGTTGCTTTCACGCCTCTTCCACTCATTTTTTCTTTATTCAGTTTTGGGGTTATCCATATTTGTATAATATATTATGCACCGTCAATACACAACATGCATCAAGACAAGATGCAATAATTACAATTAGGTAATAATTGGTTACATGTTTCGGCCGTGACCGGCCATCTTCAAGCCAACTAAGAACAACATTAAGGTACAGTAAAAAATAGTACTCAATGGGATCCCATTTCGTTCACATTAACCTTGATAAACTATGTAAATTCTTATTTATGATTAAAATGGCAAAATAATCTGGTAAAATGTACAACTACCAGATTATTCTGCTGTCTTAATCATAAATAAGAATTTACATAGTTTATGAAGGTTAATGTGAACGAAATGGGATCCCATTCAATATTTTTTTTTACTGTACCTTAACGTTGTTCTTAGTTGGCTTGAAGATGGCCGGTTACGGCCGAAACATGTAGCAAAATATAACCTAATTGTAATTATTGCATCTTGTCTTGATGCATGTTGTGTATTGACGGTACATAACGTACGATACACATTTGTATATACACAACGTGATGGCTTCTCTCAAATTTGGCGTTATTCGCCCACCCCTTTTATTCTGTGAATACTACTTCTTACCCAAAAAATCCCATATTATATTATCTCCACAAAATGTATTATCCTTCCAGTCAGAGTTACAACATCCATAGAAATTTAGTGCCTTCAGTTTCATTAATCTGACTGCCGTAATCATATCCTAACTGCTATACGCTGAAGCTTAATCTGTGTTGACGTAACTTACAGGAACCTGGCAGAACAACTTTAAATGAACGACCAATCCGTCACGAACGTTAGAAAAGCTAGCACACTCGAAACTGGCCAAGTGAAAGAAGAAAGAGTCGGCGTTTCTGTTGAAAGCGGCGAAGCGAAATAAATGGCAGGAGTGAATCGAAGACCGAATTATTCCTATATCCCATCTGAGCCACTAAAGGAACATATCTCTCCCCACAGTCCATCAATTGACGCCTCTGTACCTAGGGGAGACATTAATCTGAAGCCTACGTTCAAGTTCCTACGCGTTGAATGCCTTCCTATCTAAAAAAAAATATTTATGGTTGTGCGGGGTTCGAACTGAAATCTACGAACTTCATAGTTATAGTCAAAACCGTATCTCTACTTTTCCATCTTCGTAGGTTAAACAACTGTACCGGTCACTAAGTCTTCTCTGCACTGTTTTATTCTTCCTATTCCGTGTTCAGAAATTTTACTGTTACAGCCAAAAGACTCATTTCCAACAGTCACATGCAACACACATAACATATTCAAACGCTCCTGTATCTAAATAGGTCACACCCTCAGAATTTCTTTTTCTAATACCTACTTTAATATTATAATCCCATTTAGACTATACTTGTTCTCCGAATGATTCTATGTCCTACACGGTTCCCGAAAAAAGTAAATACACGTTTGTTAGATTGTTACTGCACTCGTGCGTTCAACACATTTCACTGCTTTACATGTGACTTGTCAATTCTTTCCTCAGGTGATGTCATCACATTCTCGCTTGTTATTAGCGCATTCAACGATTGTCTGTAAGTTTACGTACGTACAACTCCACGGAACACGGCCCTTCCTGAAAAACTAACATGCCCTCCACTACGGCAAAAAATAATCCCCTTATTTTAAGTAACCCGAAGTTTCGTTACCGCATATCTCCTCATCTGTGCCTATCCTGAGCCAGATCAACCCAGTCCACACCCCCATCCCACATCTTGAAAATACATTTTATTATCCTCCTCTCAAAATATGTAACTCAACGAATTATTTTACAAAAATGTTCTGCGAAAATTTGAGTTTTTACATAGCTGTGACAAAATTACTCTGTTTTAGGATGTGAAACCCTGCAGTCTGTTAGATACGTAGCGGCGTTTCAGAGAACGTGTTGTTTTCAATAGATGTGTCTGTAAATCACTCCAATGACGGGTTAAAATGTCGCCTTACACTTTTCAAATGTAACTTTTTAAAGACTAAACGTAATCTGCTTTATGTAAGAAATCAGTCCGTACCGCGCTGTAAACACTTTCCACCACGGTTATAAAAACCAGTCAGTTAATATCGTACAAAACAAAAGTCGCTGTCTGTTCTGAGATCCGCACAAAATACTGAACGCAAGGCGAGCACGATGTAGAATGTTTGAGTGTTAAACCTGGTGGTACGTAGAGAAACCTCTAGGCTCTAAAATGTTACATTTGTTAATCTGTGCGTTCACTGAGAATACGCTTTCCTCACAGCAGCACGCAGGCAGGAAATACAAGCATCCAAACCCAATGTTTTTAGCGTCTCCTGCATATTACGAACGGTGCACAGCTCCACCAACTACACCCTCATTCGGTCAATATATTAGAAGCAAAGGAAAGTGCCTAGCTTCGTCTTTTTAGAGGAAGTAGGTACATTCTTCTTAGCAGGCAGACCCCAATGTAAGGTTGTATGTTAGAGGATCCGGTATATATTATGCTATAGACTTACCAAATTACCCAAGGCGTCTACGTCGAAGACGCTATTTTGCAGTGAAACACATTCCATAAAATATAAAAGAAAGCTTCTTTGTTGTGAAACTCTGTCCATGAGTCAAACTAGTATGCTCTACCATAGCCAAGAGAGAGGGACATTCACGTCTTTTGTTAAGCAGGGAAAGACCCTGCTTTCCAAGATTTAAGGCAGTACTTTAAGCAAGAACAGAAAATGTGTCTAGAGGGACCAAGGGTGAAGGTAACGTCTTGAGAAATACAAAGGACTTTAGGTTTAATTTGTTTCTACAGCAAGTTTTGTGTGAACATTTAATATCGAAAGTTGAAACTGTGTGTAACACGTATCGAAGTCGACCGGTTAGCGGGTGCTCCGAATTCGGATTTACCACTTTCAGTTCTGCCCGAACCACGTCTGCCCGAACCCCGTCTGCCCGAAATATTTCTCGGCGGTATCCTTCAGTTCAACGAGACAAATTCAGCGAGAATACCGTCGTGTCGTCACGGCCGCTCCCAATCTAAAAAATCATAATCATCATTTCTTCGCTTTATGACTCTCTCTCATCACTGCACTGTCACTACTCAAACTACATCCGCGTCAAAGAAGGAATGAACAGAAATTCTGTTTTCCAAACCATCCGCGTAGCAGCTATCTGCCATCTACCTTTCTATCCCTATTTCGCCATTTGTTTACAGTATGCACTCTCTCTCTCTCTCTCTCTACACGTTCTTATTAAGCCAATATTTAATTGTTGTGGCGAAGTTAAAATTTATAAACAAAGAACCTACACTTAACAGACTCTAAAGACAAAATGCCGATCCCAGTGGCTGCGCGGCCTAAGGTGTGGGCCTGCGGCCGCTCGCTTTCAGAGACTGCGGGTTCGAATCTCGCCGAGGGATGAATGTCTATTGTGAGTGTTGTGTGTTGTTGTTGTTGTTGTTGTCTCTGCGTCGGGCTGATCACACGTCCAAAGCAGTCATGCCGACTGTGGTGTGTCTAACTGAGTGTGATTGTGAATCCTCGAGAGTGAGGAGACCCTGGCCCACTGGAGCTGCGACATGTTAAAAAAAAGGTAAAAAGATTCCTAAATATAATACGAACAAAGAGCTGCATCTTGTGTACTCGATCATGATCGGGTCACATCGAGTAGAATCACATACTGCAGCACAATGCCGCGGCCCAATAAACTGTACACAGATGAGTTTAAATTCAAGTTGACATTGGCCTGTAGTGTAACAGTGGTACAATCATCCTTTGGGAGAGACATATTGGGACGCGATTCAGTGAGCTACGTGCAGCGAACAAATGAGCTTAAACATCTCAGTAGACAACACAACACGCGTCGAAGTTACGACGCATCATTTAACACATCTCAGCTTATCACTGGATACTGGACTTCATGTCCGTAAGGGAACGCGCTTCGGTCACACAACGAAAAGCGGAAGGCGAACCATTATAGGAAACGTGAATGAGAATGCACGAACGATTTACACAGTGTGAGTTGTAAAAAAAAAATACTGGGCTTAAATACCCAGTGAGTTAGTTTAATTATGCATACCTTTATGAATACTTTTACGCTGAATTCTGTGCCTCTCTCTACCGTACACTTGTAGTAGCAGTAGCTAGTTTAATTTTTAAAATTTATAGCCACAATCGTGGCAGTGTGAAAAGGTTATGTTTGTTCCACAGCCTGTGCATACAAATGTCTGTAGTTTGCAATATAATTTTCCTGTGCTTCTACTGTTACATGACGTTCTCAGTTAAACGACAGATATTTCAAAGCAAGGTGCTTACAGTAGAAAAGTGAAACATAGAATCCAGGGAGAGAAAACAAGCCTACTAACTACTCAGCTGCAGTCTATCTTGTTCTAATTTTATACCGACAGGAAAGCAATATAAAGGCAAGAACAAAAGGATATAATTTATCCCACTATTTAACCAACTTGATGCACAAAATTTGTTTCACAATAAGTTCTATTTCATGCCTCTACATGTTTCAAGCACATGTGCTCGAAACATGTAGAGGCATGAAATAAACTTATTGTGAAACAAATTTTGTGCATCAAGTTGGTTAATTACTGAGATAAATATACTGAGATGCACGGTCAGCAAAATGTAAAAAAAAAAAGATATCATGTATTGTGAGAGCGGAAGTTTTTCTAGTATCAGAAACGTAATTATTGGGAAATATGGGAAGTTATGAATACCTATGGGCACGACACTCCTCAAAAACGTCGTACTTCTCCGGTCAATAAAATCTATGCTCTTGACCGCTCAACCGCTTCATCCTCAGTCAGTTTATACACACAGCTTTGTCCGCGAGATCTGGTTGAACACTACACACACATCCTCATAAATAAAATTCTTATCCTAAGTGCGTACATATTTCGAATTTGATATTCAGGTGACCGTGCATCGTGATATATTCTTATAATAAAACCAACGAAATGCACTAATTTCTCAAATTTATTTTAGGAATAGGAATCTACATGTTTCGGACAGTTTCTCTGTCCATCATCAGGAGTCTAGTACTGTATACACACAACAATGTTATATGTCATACAGTGCTAGACTCCTGATGATGGATAGAAAACCTGTTCGAAACACGTAGAGTTCTATTCTTAAAATAAATTTGAGAAATTAGCGCATCTCGTTGCTTTTATCATAAGAATGCGTCCATATAGGTATCATAAATAAATAAATAACTTCAGACCTAAAAGTAAGTCTTCATTCTGTCCCCACCTAGCATGGCTTTCTTACTCTTAAGATATGCCGTCGGGTGGCAATGATTGCCACACCTATGAAGCAGCTGGCACATACCTACGCTAAAGTCGATATTAAAGCCTCGATATTCTTCGATAAGGAGTTCCATATGTGTAGAATAAGAGCTTATTTCATTTAGCCCTGTTTCAAGGACTTTTCAGTTCGACGCCTGCACATTCAATAAAACTGTGATATCGCAGTTTTCATCCAGAGCTGCATTGTGAAACGAGGTTCAAAGGAAGGGTTACGTACGGAAAGCGTGGGTTTATACATAACCCTTTTGTTTGTTTGGAGTTAAAATCTCTAAGGACTTTGAAATATTACTGAGAAAAGTATCATACCAATGGCGTCTTAATGTATTAAGGAACCTAGACGTATTTTTGTGAGAGAGCCCCTGCGAAGATGGCTTCACGTGAGACAAAGAGTTGAGGTTGAACGCATAAAAAATTACTGGTGAAAATACGAAGTTTCCTATAAGAGATTATTAGAGGAGGAGTAACAAACTTTACTGTGCTTTGTTTGAAGAATCAGGACAGGGTGATGAATATACTGATAAATGGAGAGACAGAAATAGAAAGGAGTTGAGCTCTTCTTTGCTTGTAAGACGAGGCTGCTATAGCGAAGGCCCTCATGAAATGGAATGTAATGGAATGGAACCTAACGAAATGAAATGTGACGCCGTCCATTCTCTCTTGTCGTAATCCCACCCTGCTTCCACCCTGCGCTGGCCCAACATAAAGTTAATACTACTCCCCCAGACACGACGCGTCTACCACATCCGTTTCTTGGCGTTCCTTCCCTGAGTCACTACCATACATGAGTCAGGAATTCGAAACAAGACAAGACCGCCTGAGCAAGCAGTTCTAAGGCACTTGGTGTCGCCCTTATAAAGTGGTGGCTCTTAAGTCCACTGTTCTGTGTTATTATTATTATTATGCATTACTCGAGCGAAAGACAAACATAAACGTGTGAAGAGAGAAAGGAGATTTTCCTTTGGTGCGTCGCACACCTCAGCGGCTAGACAGATTTTCACGAAACCTGTAAATGAAGGCCCAAATTAAAATGCGCAGGTGACGTAAACTTTCTCGTATCCTCAAAGTTTTTTTATCCACCAACTGATGCACAAGTGAATTGTCTTAAAAACAGTTTTAAAAGTTACACTAAAATTAACATTCAAACAGCTCCGACATGTTTCGGTGTCGTCACACCATCTTCAGGGAGCGCATTACTCGTGCTTGCTAAAGTTGCTGTTGTTAAAATAGCGAATTAAAATACATCTATTGTTGCCGTTGATCCTGGTTTGAAGCCAGATCAAAAGTTTGCTTGGCGGAGAAACAGGCAAAAGTACGTGAAAGAATAAAGAAAAATTTGGGACTTAGAGTAAAAGGATTTATTTTGTGTGCTATAAACCGGTACGTTGTAAGGTGCGGACTTCAAGATTAATTGCATTTATGTTGGCAGCATGTCTGGAAATAATTCATAACCTATTAGTTATCGTCAAGAGATATTATTTACAATCTGAAAATATTGTCAAATGTTATATTATATATAATTATTCATTCCTAATTAGGCTTATTGGATAATTTAGGGTATTTTCTTACCATATTGTACATGTGATGGGGTTGGATTTCTTGTTACTTGTTCTTCCTTGTGCTGGCTTCTTGTATCTGAGCGTGTGTTATGTGTATTTCCAGACATGCTGCCAACATACTTAAAAAACAACTATAGACTAAAAGCAACTTTATTAGGTACGAACTTGCTCCCTGATGATGGTTTTATATAAAAAAAACCGAAACATGTTGGAGTTTTAATATCATAATGTTTTATCTTTTAATGTTTTAATGTGTTAACATTAATATTGATCGATTTACAAGTGCATATGTTGGTGAAATAAAAAATGAATTTAAGTCAAATGCACGGTGCAACAATGAAAGTGTTACTGGCATTAAGTTTATGACTGTGATTATCACACGAAGGGATGCGGCATGCTTTTAGTTAGGGTTAAAACCATATTGCCGCTCTGTCTCCCTGGGAACAGTACATTCTATGCCCCTTTCGGCATACATCAATCAGACAGCTGTTATGCTTGATGAGAGTAGAGGCCGTGAAGATAGCACAGCCTGGGTTTGGGGACTTCTTAGCGGACGTTCGTGTGAGCAGGTTGAAAGGGAAAAGGTGCGATAGTAAAGAGGTGCATTGGTTGGTACAGTTTGTAACAGTGCCGGACACGAGTAGATTGATTGTCAATAGTAAAGTATAAGAATTAAGTGACTGGGTTAATAAAACTAATGACTCGAAGCCATAAATATCCTTGTTGTAATCTAGTTGGTAGAAACTAAAATTTCCTGTGATCACCACGCGTAATATTCCCTGGGTGGAGCTTGTGTTTCCAACTTTGAGATTTGACCGGTTATACTATGTGTGGTGATGTGGCTGAATAAACTGGTAGGTCGTTGTTGGTGTGTGTACGTTCCACTGGTCGGAAGTAGTCTACTTCCGACAAGTGCAACGTACACACACCAACAAGGCACCCAATAATATATGCAGCCATATCACCACACACCGATATATCATAATTGGTTATTTTAACGACTACAATTTTTGGCAAGCACGAGTAATGCGCTCCCTGAAGATGGTGTGACGACACCGAAACATGTCGGAGCTGTTTTAATGTTAATTTTAGTGTAACTTTTAAAACTGTTTTTAAGACAATTCACTTGTACATCAGTTGGTGAATAAAAAAAAACTTTGATAATATTAAGATGCACGGTATGTATGTGAATATTTCTCGTATCCGTTACTTAACACTGTGAAAGAAATACTGGCGGTGTACCAAGACAAATTAAGGTACCGGTACCTTACTACGTCTTAAAACGTTAATGGAAATATTCTCCTCAATCAGGGGTGTACAAATTCCTGGCGCCATGTGGACATAGAGAATGAATTTTTTTAGGCGTCACCAATATTTGTGGGTTTTCAGAATGGAATCAGCTTTACGCCGCTTCTCAGGAGACTAAGATTTTGAGGTAGCTTCTAGATTACTGGAAGAGCAGTGAATCCCCTGGCCTAAATGGCGAATATTAAATGAAATTCTAACAACAGCAAACCGCGACTCTGTCGAATGAAGACAGTGGCTTTGCAACAACGAATTTTGAAGATAATGTTAGCACAGCATGGTCAAAATAAGTGCAAGATAGCAAAGATTGAATTTCGTGATTGGAAATGTGTCTTCCTGTGTTTCCACCCTCAACAAACTGCACCCCAAAAGTTTTAAAAATTATTTTCATTGGGCCTACAGAAAGCTAAATAAAACTGACATCTCTCGCCTTTGACAAATTACACGCTAATGTACTTTCTGCTCTACACAAAGACGTTCGTCAAACTTCATAAAGATCGATGATGAATTAAAGCTTACGTTATATACGTTTCTCGCATTGAAGGAGGAGAGCAGGGTGAGGGTGTTTGAAAATGGGGTGCTGAGTGTGTTTGAGAACAGGTTGCTGAGGGTGAAGGTGCTGAGTGTGTTTGAGAACAGGTTGCTGAGGGTGAGGGTGCTGAGGGGATAATAAAATTAACCTTTTGGCGCCGGAATTATTTTTTTAATTTTAGCACACCTGTATATAAAATGTGAATAATACAGGAACCAAATACGTTAGAATTATTAAACAAACTGCATTTTGAAGGAAAAAAACGGAGAGTATATACCATGTTTAAAAGATTCAGTACCTATATTTGTTGAATAAATATATAAAATGAAATTTTAGAGATTAGCGGTGCGGTACGACCACTATAGTTGACATTAGGCGTCTAAAGGTTTATTATATACGTCAGCACTATCTTTTTTATTTACACATAAGGCTACATGTTTCGACCCATCAGTCGGTCATCTTCAGGCCTAAATAGCAGACTAAGTCACTGGTGTTGTGTGCACATTGGAATCCCAATATGTTCACATTACTAAAATACATAAAATCTGGTAATGAAATATGCAATACGCACTTACTTACCTGGTTAAAATGTTTAAAATCATAGGTTGACATTTAACAATTAAAACAGTTCCTATTATCACTTGCTTATCCTGTGGGAATGTGGGCTTCTAATGTATTTTCGTCCGCCGGAGTGAGTCATTTCCAGATTTTACGTATTTTAGTAATGTGAACATATTGGGATCCCAATGTGCACACAACACCAATGACGTAGTCTGCTATGTAGGCCTGAAGATGACCGACTGATGGGTCGAAACATGTAGCCTTATGTACAAATCAGAAAGATAGCCCTGACGTAAATAATTAATTTTATTATGCATTCATTGTAGCACGACACGATGCCTTCTATGAAGGTGCTGAGGAGATTTGGGCCTAAGACTGTTGAAGACTACAAAATGAGGACCTTAATGATTTCTAATCCTCACCAAATATTATTCAGGTGATCGAATCGAGAATACTCAGATGGGCGGGACACGTAGAACTTATAAGGAAGAAGAGAGATTCATACAGGGTTTGGTGGGTAATACTTAGGGAAAGAGACCACTTGGAATATCTATGCGTAGATGGAAGGATGATATTAAAATGGATCTTCAGGGAGTGGGATGGGGGGCATGGACAGATCTGGTTCCGAATCTGGGCAGGTGGTGGTATTTTGTGAATCCGGCAATGAACCTTCGGTTTCCATAAAATGTTTGGAATTTCTTGACTAGCACAGAACCTGTTACCTTCTCAAGAATGACCCTGCTCCATGCAGTTCTTTACATTTCTGCAGCACACGATATCTTATACCTACCCGTTTCTTGGCCCATGAAATGCATTGCATTTTGCCCACAGAATATATTAACTGTCTTCGTGAGATCCTACGAATAAGCAGCCATCAGTTCCCTATACAGAATTCATCGGTTTGGCCTTTAATTGGGAGCGACATTTGTGCCCTCTTGTCACATAAAGCAAAGCAGTCCTGTTACAGGTCTGCAGTGGCCCAGAGGGTTTCAGGAAGTTAAAGTTGCCAGATTTCATGACAACGGCACAGGATGGTGGTAAGGTTGTCAGCCTTACGCACCGGCCGCCTTTACCCCCAGGAAATGCTCCTGGTACTAATTTCTATTAGAGGCTGAGTCAACCCCAGGGCCATAGCGCGGTCGGAAGGATTTTATGTCAATGATAAATTCCAATGACACCAGCTGGGATCGAACCAGCGACCTTCCGATTTTTAGCACAGCGCCTAAGTCACTGTGGTACTGCGGTCCCCACTGTCGTCAGATAGGGCCTGATTTTTGTTTATTATTGAGGTGAACTTCATGCTGCGCTGTTGTCAGCTTTTTGTAAGCTTCATATTATAATGGTTTGTTTACCCACCAAAAATGATAGATTGGCAAAATGGAGTAAGAAAATGTTTTTTATCCGTCATGAATTAAAAACGGTACATAATCATACAATAACAAACACAGAAGTATAGAAATTGACTGGTTTTTGTTTGGTGATTGTATTATTAATCATGAAGACATGATACACTATACTTAGAGTTAAGAATGTACCAGCTTTTAAAATAGATCCTCAAATTGCTGCAATTTTGATGAAATTTTGGTACTGTCTCTATTTCCGACCGTGAAATGGCACCCCATTATCTGACGGTGAATTACAGCAGGCGTTGAAACGTAAATCGTAGCATGTCTGAACAGCAGTCCTTATGATATATTTATGGTCACTGTAATTGCCTGCGTTATTGGAAGCTGTATCGTTTTAATACTAAAAGCAGCTGGGTGGCAAACAATGGAAATAAATACACTCATCTAACATAACTAAAAAAACTAACTAATTGACTAATTAACGAACCAACTAATTGTCAACTGTAGAGAGTAGTTCTACTTGAAAAGCTGACAGTTCTTCGTGTAGTCAAGTAATTCCTCACATTTTATGGAAAGCCCAGGTTTATTACCGAGTACATCAGAGCACGCCAGCTGTTCCTATTCTGAGCCACATGAATCTAGGCTACGACTAATCCTACTTTTTCAATCCACTTTAATATTATCCTTACGACTAATTCTAGATCTTAAAATGAGTCTTTTTCCTTCCGGTCTACCCATCAAAACTCTCTATGTACCAGTGGCGTACCCAGGAAATTTGTTCGGGGGGGGGGTCACCAAATTCAGTTGAGGATAGAGGACAGAGAGAACGGGGATCTCGGGGCGGTAGCCCCCTAGAACAGAGGTTCTGGAGGCAGCTGTAATTTGGTACAAGAAATTTCATTTTATATAGTAAATTTTTCTTAAATTTTGGTACTTTAAGACTATTTATGATGACAACCAATTTATTTGTCATTGCTAATGTAAAACAATTGCGAACCGGCGGTAGTTTTAGAATTTTACTGCCTTTTTTCCTAACATCTTG
>Ga0131853_10019692_pt1 | contig 12277 bp, 4 predicted proteins | sample TergutLab28metaG_FD_92764 | JGI IMG/M metagenome (GOLD analysis project Ga0131853, IMG submission 92764) | Labiotermes labralis P1 segment gut microbial communities from Petit-Saut dam, French Guiana - Lab288 P1 (version 2) (version 2) | ecosystem: Host-associated > Arthropoda: Insects >...
AAAAACCAAGAGAAATATAACACAGGGTAGCAGGAATCGGGACGAAATTTTGTGCACTGGGAATCCACAATAAGAAGCAGAAGTAATTTCCATTGTTATGAGTGCCGATATACATGTAGGTGGTAGCTTCAAAATGTTCCCGGAATGACTTTATTTCTGAGAAATACAAAACAGTTCCATCATTTAAGCTACATTTCCATCAAAACAGCCCCTTGTGGAAATATGCACTTCCGTCAGCGACTGTAAATGTGTTGGAAACATTCCTGGAAGCCATTTTGTAAAAGCCTTTTCAGCTTTTCGACGCATTCTTAATGATGTCAGTAGAATCACAAAAGCTGCTTCCCTTCATTGCTGGATGCAGTCGAGGTAACAGTTCGAGGTCAGAGGCCAAGAGATTATGGGGGATGGTCCAGTGTTGTCACATTGTTCCTTGCTAAGAAATCCTTGACCATAACCGATCGGTGTGCTGTAGCATGGTCGTGAAGGAGAAACCAGCTATTGGTTCTCCATTTTTCGGAGACTTTTCTTCTGACCACATCCCTAAGGCTACGAAGGATGTCCATGTATATTTCTTTATTCATAGTAACGATTTTTGTAAATTATACCAGCGAGTTCCAGGAACACTTTGAAGTCACTACGCACATACCTATATATTGTCTCTCAACTTTTGCGATTTTCAAACTATCTGTGCGTCCTTGAAATCCTACTTCAACACAGATTCAAAATAAAACTTATTCCCGACTTAAGATTACTTTCCCCTACGTCCAACTGTTTTCCTTTCCATTCCGCTCTCAAACAAAATCATCGTCCTTTATTCCCTCACATTTTGGACTCACGAACCGAATCGAGTTCAGTTGGACAGAATCGAGGCTGACGGCCTGGGATACCACAAACACAGACTCTCATCTTCAATCTAATCGATTTTATTCATGCAACATGACAGAAGCATAAAGAAATATTACGCGAAACAAATTGGTCTGACTTTGTTATATAATGGTGAGTTCGAATTTGTTCACCTGAATTGAAATCTTTTCAGTAGGAGTGCCTAAAGTCTTAGAGAGAAGGAGTTACATGTCCGTATATAGCAACAGGTTAAAATAGAGTTTTGTATATTTTAATTTTACGTCTTTAAAAACAATAAGCTGAAATGTAACACAGAAATATTGTTCTCCTTGATCACCCTATGCATATTTAGCTAAGGGAATGTGATAAAATATGGTATTAGCTTGGACTTACAATATTCGTGACAGTTTGTAGTTGTGCCTACACAACCCATTAAGACAAAAGTATTTATGTGTTTGTTATCGGTATAAACACCAAAACGCACACGCATACCCCCCCCCCCCAAAATAGTGCATAGTAAAAGGACATGGCAAAATCTATTGTATGCCCACAGGTTACTTAAGTACGTTGTTAGTAAATTAGAATACGTGGTATGGAATAGTGTGATAAAAAGTGGGCAGTGAATTGGTAAGAATGGGAAAGGAAGATTTCTAGCCTAGATTGAATTACTATTCCAGTCCTTGAAATTCTTCGTAAGAAAGCAGAAGCAGAAGTGCCGCAACTTGGTTCCTACATTTGGTACTGTGATAATATAACAGCCTCACATGAACAGAAATTACTGACAGGCAGGTCAGAGTTGAATTGAAAGATACTGGAATGAAATATAACGCAAATTCGCACTTACCGATTCTCGTTAAATACAGCCACTGATTGTCACTTGTACCATGACAATGTTCCCACTGATCTCCAACAACATGCAAGTATTGACCCTCCCACGCAAACAGAGAAAGGGGATATATTTTGTGTATTATGCCTTTGTGGCATGTTAATTACAACACACTCTCGCATATAAATGTGAAGAGCAAAAGAGCCGGCATGTTGTCGGTAATTACCAATCATTTAACGTTCACTGATTTCGCTAATGAAGTGGCTTTTTACCGCCGATTTGAAAGAGTAGTGTGGGGCCGCTTGTCCGCCGAAAGCGGCCTACATTTGCAATGTCTCACCCGCTTTTACAGCTACAAATTGATGGGAGCCATAACTGCAGCAGCAGTACACGGACATATACATTATTTTAACCCACATCGTCCTCTGTAAATTATCAGTATTATGTTCGATGAAAATTTAACGAAAAATTTCTTCCTTATTCAATTTTATTTCCTTCTTGCATCGGAATTTTATCTCACTTTGATCCTCCTTAATTGTTGTTTACGTTGAGTGAATTTCGCACTAAGGGACGCTTCTGACATTTTCACGTTTGAGTAATTAGAGACAAATGTTTTTTTCAGGAATTTTTTTATTAGCTTTAAATTTCATGTAAATAAATGCTAACATCTATTTTATTAAACAACATCTGAAAAGAAGATTATCCCGAAATTTTCAAACATTAAACTACCAGAAAATTTCCTGTTACGAAATTCATTCAACATGAACAACACTTAATGTGGATCACAGGTAAAGAAAATTCCTCAGTATTTACTGCTTAAAGATTTGTCTAAACAGAATGTTTCTAAAGGATTATGTCTTCAAATTCGACAATATGGCGCGAAACCGTATATTTATTAAGAAATCTTAAGATTTCCCGTCACCTAGCAGTGACAACTAGAATTTGCTCAAACACAGACTCAGGAGGAAAATAATTTATTACCTATTCCTATTTGTTCGTCTACTTAATCCCTCCCGTACCTCCTTTTCCTCCATTCTCAGCTCTCCATATTTATTTTACGTCTCTCTTACTCATCCAGCTTATTAAAATTTACCGCCCTTCCCGTTTCCATGAAGTTAGAAGAGTTTAGATTTTGTAAATATTTACGTGAATATGAATATGGTATATGTATGTTATCTAATGACGCGTCGATGTCACTTGACAATTAAAGCCATATGTTGGACACCGAATGTAACCACATTCACACCGTGTGCAAAGTGAGATCAAAATGATTTCCAAGAATTCAATCATAACACAAAACTCTTCTCTCATCCACAACGCTCCAATTTTCACAGACACGTAACTGACCCAGAGTTCTGTAATTCATGCAAACACATGCTGAATGTCAATATTTCATGAGGAAGATGCACGGTCAAACAACCTTCTAGGTGTCAAAATTTTCTCTCATCTGTTGCCAAAACCTCAATAACCACCAGGACAGAAATCACGAAATCTTTGCAAACCGTGACGCGTAGCTGTAACATAAATGTTCGGCCTCATACTAATAAAGATTACGTAACATAGTAAGGTTGGCTGTTAACGTGGCCGCTGTTTGCTCTACGGAACACAGTCTTCGACAAGCTGGCAGTCGTCTCCTTGTCTCCATATATCCCGCCTCAATAAACCTCGCAGTTTCATATATGTGCCCACAAGACCCCAACGCTGGATCCTTTCTTTCCCCAGCTGACTTCAGTCCAAGACACCACATTCTATTTGTTAAGACCTATTTTAATATTATTCTGCCACTCCGATGCAGATTTCCTTTCAGGACTGTAACTTCTTTAATCATTCGCTGTGTACACGATGTCCATATCATTCTGTTTCATCGCTAGTCTTATAACATTTTGCGAAAGGCAAAAATGTTGGAACCTTCCACTTGTTGTCCACAGGTAAAGTTACCAATTATCATTTAAAATAAAAAAATTATCTTATAAAATTAACAACACATCAACTTCGGATAACTCTTTCGTACCTAATAAATATACAATTATTTATGTTCCCAGTCTTTTCCGTGTGGCACCATGTAACTTTAAGTTGTCTATAGTTCAACGCCAGGATGGATCTCCAGGAGGTGGGATGTGGGTATGTGGACTGGATTGTGTTGGTCCAGGATAGGGACAGGTGGCGGACGCTTAAGAGTACGGTAATGAACCTTCGGGTTCCATGAAATGCGGGGAATTTCTTGACTAGCTGCAAACCAGTTAGCTTCTCAAGAAGGAATCTGCACCGTGGAGTAAGTAATAGTTCAACGCCAGCCCTTAGTATCTTCGTTGCGGCGTAAGCACTTGGAGGACCTTCAGGTCGTCATCAGTGTCTTTAATGTACTGTGGTTTTACAGTGTCATGCTCCTACGTGTTTTATCACAACACCTGCCAGACCGTGTTTCATCATGCAATGCATGCGTTAAGTGTTTTTCACTGCACTGACCTTCGCCTTGTTACGTAAAATATCACAAGGAGTATGAACAGGGCCACACAAGTGATGACGTGAAAGATGTCCAGATGCGTAGGTCGCAACAGGTTGACTATCCTCAACAGAAATAAAAAAATGTTTATATATTCAATTCTTCTGGGAATTTACGTGGTTCCGACTGACAAATATTTATTGACGTTTCAAACAATTTTATTGACATAATCTGCAGATCCATAAGTTTAATCTTCTTGGATTGATTGACCCTGAAGATCAAGGCACTTTAATCCTTCGAAATGTAGGTAACACTTTACACTGACACATTGTAAAGTCCTAATAAGGAACACGCTGCCAGAACTTCAAGCCCCACAAATTTCAGCCCATTAAAATATTGGTTAAACTAGGTTAATCTTTTCGAACATTTTAAATGCGGAATCACATGAGTTTCTACGGACATCTTGAGCGCAAAATGCTGTTAATCTGAACTAACAATAAAGACAAATTAATACATTTATCTTCGGGTGCCTTTAAATTGCTTATTTTCGACAAAAGTTAAAATGAAAAACAAAATGCGCATTTTATGCTCCATAATTGCTTATGACATTGTTTTTAATATTATTAAAAAGCTAAGAAGTCAGATCAGTTTCTTTACACATAAATATTCCACCTTTTTACATTCACAGAGGATAGAGAGGCAGAAATTATCAATATCAATCCTGAGTCTCTCGCATTTATCATTTTCTAATATACCATCTTATTTTGAAGTGTATCCCTTCTAACCGAAGAAAATTAACACAAAGGTTTTGTTCTCTTACAGTGGAATTAGTTCCAGAAATACAACATGTGATATGAAATTAACACACAGACGGAACAAGAAACCTTGTTTTCGAAATTCCAGACATCCTTCTTCTGTTTCAAACAAATTATTGTAGGCAAGGCACAGAACATTTTTAAATTATATTATGAGTTTAGATTTACCACTAAGAATTCTGCAGCCAGAAAAAGTTACGAAACCAAATATTTAGGAAAAGTCTAAGTCATTTTGAAACAGAATACACCACGGCATTGATACCAATGATTTGGTTCTTCAAAGCTAAAATTTATGCATCATTACTGGGAAAATGTACTAATTAAACTTAATACTGAACTGTAGATAATTCTATAGCTGGAAAATATTTTACTGCATATGTGATTACCTAGACACGTAACAATTAACCATTCACACAGTGTACCCTTTTCATTTGCAACTGTTGAACATAAAAATGACTAGAGTGTAAAAGTGCACTTGCAGGTCAAAATTGAAGGTGTTGCTCGGTCAAAACGAAGGGTTTTCCTCAAGCGATACAGACTTGATGCCCTAAAATTTTCATGAGGACCCTCGGGAGAGCCACGCATAGATTAATAACTTTTACAAGTAAGTTGCGAGACCCACCAATAACACTGCTGAATCAAGTTGGATTAAACGGGAAACCCTAGTGAGCTTTCATTCCCCCATTTACTTCAGCAGCTTAAGGAAATATCAAATAGAGTCATTTTTACACACTGCGTTCTTAAATTCGTATTCGTAATTCCAAACACGCAAGGTTGTGACCTTAACTTCAGGAAACCACATCAACAGGCGCAGGGTTCGGCAACAAAATATACGCAGTTAACGACATCAGAGATTGGATCCAATGACCTTATTATGCGCCTGTAGGAACACACGCAACAGTTTCTAAACGACCGTATCGCGCATGCGAAACATTACGCCTGATGTACAGATTACACACAGTGCAACTGCGTCAGACAAGTTGACGCATTATAAGGTGCCCAACAGTGATGGAAGTCTGAATTGGAACGTACTGGAAATAACTGGTTTGTTCCAACACCGGCCTTCTCCGAAAAGTATTCTTATAATAGGGGAAATCAGATCAAGGATAACGAGATGGGTGGGACATGCAGTACGGAGAGCAGATATGTGAAATTCATGTAAAATATTGGTCGGTAAACTTGAAGGGATGAGACCACTCTAAGAACTAAACATAAGCGAAATAAAAATAAAATTCCTGTTTACAATTTGCAACATTATACATACTATCACATTCAGTGGATTTATGTGGCTCTGATTACGACGTAGTGGAGAGCTCTTATCAATACTGTGAACAATTTGCTGATTCCACACACTGACAGGAATTTACGGACCAGCAAAACGATTACACGCTCTAAGAAAACTATACCCAATGGATGAATTATTATTGAGTGGAAAATTGTACCTCAATGGAGCACAAATGTTTAATAAATTCGCGTTTTCTACTTTTCAGCCGATAATATTTGTTTTCAACCGTGGGATGATTCAAGGGTTTAAAGCTAACGTCTTTGTCGAGGATCTTACAACACCTTTGTTGTGTTCAGGAGGTCTCAGGTTCAAATCGCGGTCTCGATTCCAGCTGTTCTAATGTTCTAGTGCGATCACATCGAACATTCAAGCCACGTCCAGCTTAGTTCCTCGAATTCGGCCAAAGACAACTTTCCGCATTCTTCTCGTTCTATTATTATGATCTAAGCCTATTTTCAGATGTGAAACTTCCACTGTATTAATGTAGAATATTAGAAAAACTATGATCAAGGTACGAAACTCGTAAGGTCTTGGTCTGAGCATTCAAGGATCTACATCTACATTAACTACATATTCAAAGTGTAAAAGATTTCGTAAGTTTACATCCAAAACTTTTTTTCTCTTTTGCTGACCGCGCATCTCAGTATAATTATCTCAGTAATTAACCAACTTGATGCACAAAATTTTTGTTTTACAATAAGTTTATTTCATGCCTCTATATGTTTCGAGCACATGTGCTCATCATCAGGAGTTCAAAATTGCATTACCAGTCCTCTCTCAACCTGTGCGCGAGACGGCCTCCTATAGGTGTGATGATACCAGATGCTGTGTAATGCAATTTTGACCTCCTGATGATAAGCACATGTGCTCGAAACATGTAGAGGCATGAAATAAACGTATTGTAAAACAAAACTTTGTGCATTAAGTTGGTTAATTACTGAGATAAATATCCTAAACCTTGTTATTTAATTCTTCCTGTAAACATACAATGTACGTTATACACTTTACATAACACACTTGTAAGTTTCGAGATCTCCAACCAATACAGTAAGTTCATTATTTCTTTCTTTTTATATCCTTGGACAGGCCTGATAATGGCTACTAACAATAGCCGAAATATGTATCTGATTTGTTACTGTAGAGGTGTGTTTTGACTGAGAAACCCCGCATTTTTCTTTCGTTATCAATATAATGGAGATGATGCACTTTAAAATTTTAATATTGTAATAATGGGAGAGGTTTTGGCACATTCATTCATAAAATATTATTATACGTAATAATTACATTTGCACAATAACTATGAAATACCTTTATAAAAACTTTAAGAACAATAATTGTGTTTGGCAGCTCATATCAATCTCATTGTTAATTTTTTTCCAACTTATATAAAAAGTGACTCTGTTGTTCAACGTTGTAGAATCTTAAGTTATTGACAACATTGTTAAATAAACCATAAATAAGTGAACAAATAAACAAATTAGTGTCATGGACAGAGGTTTACACCCATACAAATAAAGGCTATTGCTACTTAAAACCCACTTAATGGAGTATATTGTCTGGTAAAATCAGATGGACGACGTAGGGATTAGGCTATCCATATAATTCGATAATATTTTGAACACAATCGGGGAGGCGGTTGTATGCATGTTGGGGTGAAATATGGCCGCTTAGTGGTTGTCTCGTGGGGGTAGACACACCCGCTACGCTCACCTGCATGCCAGGTAACAGACCCGCCATCTGATCGATCGCCAGCATGGCGTCTGTAGCAACGTCAATAATAACAGTGAGCGACCTTTCTGATGTTGTGGCAACGCAGAGCCGATACGGTTGTGTCCAAATAATGAAACATGCTGACCAGTCATACATTTACATGCCTCAATAATTCGTACAAAAATATGTCACGTTGCACAAACCCGTACACAAAAGTATCCACTTCGAGTGACTTTAAAATTGTTTAGTCAGCTTCAACTTTTCTGCACTATGAGGAAGCAATGATTGAAGGGCGTCATTATATCACAGTGTCAGAATAACGGCACACTCTTCCCAGTGCAAGTGTGACACAAAATACGAAGTTCATTAAGCCCTAGGTTGTCTAGCTTTGTTGCAGAATTCTGAGTTGCAACGCCTTACTTTCATAGAAGGGAAGGAACATTTCTGAAGTGCACGTTTACTCCATCTTCAGCGAGGCTGTACGTTCCGCCGAAACGAAGGCAGAAACTTACGAGGCTCCACAGTATCACAGCCAATGGGACCACAGTGCGGATCTTCACTGCAGTGAAACTTCGGGCATTAGCCTATACCATACTAAGTTCGTGAAAATATAATTGAAAATCAACTAAAAGAAATATGCGTGTCATCACGCGGATCAACTGACCAACACGTCAGAATCATTTAATCCCATATACTCTTCATTAAATCAATAAATGTTTTAGTGATTATGCCATCCTCAAAGTCGATTTTAACACTAATGTTTTTGGCGACTCTTTGTATGTTACACCATGGAAGACTTATCTTTCTTATAGCAGAGTTTTTGCTTTTTCAGTCTTCTGGCATGTGACTCTGTGTCTGTAATCTTAACGTCTCCATTTTCAGGGACAAACAGCCTTGGATCGTGAATTTGAAGGCACTACGTTCTTTCGGATCGTCTTATATATTCACTCGACGATCCACCGTAACATAGCAGAAGATTTTAATCTTCAAATTACACCACATTCATGCCAATGTGTGGACCTAAAAAATGAGTGGAAGAGACTCCAAGCACTGTTGCACAGAATCAGAACAATCTATTCCATTGCGCTGTGTATCCCCGAGGAGGCACGAGGTTTTCTCTTCTCCACACACCCCCTGACAAGTCCCAAATTCCACCCAGCCTGCTCTACAATAGGTATAGTGGTTTTATCCCGAGGATACAGCGGTCGGAGCGTGACCTTGGCTCCCACCCCCATGTAGCCTTCAGGTTAATCATATCTACTCTTCTACTCTCCGTTTTGTGCCAGTCATGTCTTGTTACGAGGCGACATTTCCCTTACCTAATAATTTGTACACAAGAAATTATTTTACATTTATTCATATGTTTAAATGTTATGTTTGGAAAAGCAGAGTAGTGTTGAGGGAAAGTAGTTCATACATCGAACCAGGAGAAGCTGTCTCATTTTTCTTCCCGTGTCGTTTGAAGACTGACCTAAGAAAGAGAGACAGGCAGCAGTAGACAAGAAGAAGAATTGAAAAGTCAAGGGAGACACGACGCTTTTATTTAGGATGGGAAGAAAGAGCTTCAGTCTGTTAAAGTTTTCAGCGCTTTGTCCGCTCGTCCTTTTGAGGAAGTGAAACTGAAATGAATAGAATCACATGGCAAGAAAATATAGCTTGAATTAGGGATGATGGGTGTTTCACTTACTAGTTAATGCTAAAGTACTTATTAAAAAAAATAGTTTTTTGGTTCTTAAATTAAGGGAATTGATTTTAAAGAATATATGTCAGGAGGGGGGGGGGGGCGGTAACACAGTGGTTGAGGTGCTGTGATACAAATCGGAAGGTTTGCTGCTTGGATCCCAACAAGTGTCAGTGGATTTTTCATTGACATAAAATCCTTCCGATCGCACTATGGCCCTGGGGTCGACTCAGCCTCTAACAGAAATGAGTACCAGGAGTATTTCCTGGGTGTAGAGGCGGCCGGTGCGTAAGGCAGACAACCTTACCACCGTCCTGTGCCGCTGTCACGAAATCTGGGAACCTTAACTTCCTGGAACCCTCTGGGCCTGTCCAGGCCCTTAATGGGACTGCTTTACCTTTTTTTATACGTCAGGAGGGCTACAAGAGAAACACACAGTTATGACATTGGAACTGGAGAAAATCCCATCATTTTTCTGAAGACAAAGGACTTGCGTCGAGATGGCCGAGTGCAGGACCTTGCGTCTACATACTCACTTCTAGACAGCAGTTCAGCAACGAGACATGGAAATACCCTAAATTTTCCGCAATGTGAGTTGCTTTATTAATAATTTAAATTACATGTCATGAATGAAAATTTGACTTAAGTGACGAAACCTCCACACGTTTCTAATAAACTTGTTTTCATTATCGAAATTGTGCCAAGGCATGAAACTTCAGTTCCTGTCTCACACACAGCACGGCCCTTTTCGTTGGAGATTTTACGTTGTCACACCGATAGTACAGAGCACCTGGACCTTGTGTGACGTGATTCTATGTTGGTGGGTTTGCGTTTCCCAATGTTTCGAAGCACGGTATTCCTTCACACTTGAAGGGTCCATCGGTCTTCATAGCTAAAGGCATTACGATCCTTCGAAACATCTGGAATCATAAACCTCACTGACAGCTTCGCATTCTACGTGGTTCGTCTCCGTTCGAAAGATGCCACCAGTTAGTCATTTTTAAGAAAATAAACCCTCCTTACTGTGAGATCACACGAACCCCATAAATATGCTTTGTGACAACATGCCGAAGTCCTTTGAATTACAGCAGGTGTTACACATTATTGCCAATAGGCTTTGAGGGGTTAATAACTTCGCTTTTATATTCACCGGATACTGCGAGCAAAGGAAGCAGTAGACTTCTTTTCAAAACTTAACAGAATTTAATTACACTTCATTATTTAACGGGGTGAAGGACAGACATGTCTTTTTACCTCTTTATCAGTCTAATTAATGTTATTTTTAACTTTGTAATGCCTACTGAACTTGACTGGTGGCTTGCAAGTTGGGGGCAGCTCTACTCCCGTCATGTCCCCAGAGCAACGGAGCGCTGTAATCTATCCCTCGTCTTTCGCCACCCTGTAAAATGTTTCTTAGCTTACAGACAACCATCACACTACTGTCTTCATGTATATATATTTTCACCTCGTACCGCTTAGTTATAAAAGAAAACGGGTTTTACCCAAGGTAATCAGAGAAACACTATGCGAGTTAATGTAAAGCATATAACATTCAAGTTGGAAGATAAACGCATAAAACTTTTGAATTGAAATGTTTGAAAGACAAACCTCTCGTCAGCCCTCGCCGCTGAAGTGACGATATTATACATAATACAGATAATGTACGTATAAGGCAACACTGACGAAACTTCGTACAACCATTTATGGAGTCGAAAAGTAATATGTATTGCACAAATTCTTAGTGTTTGTTTGTAACCTTAAGTATCCAGCACGCAATGCGCATGCGCCATATTGTCATCTATCCGACTCTACTGTATTTTACCACATAATCTCATAAATGGCATGGTTTTTTTTAAAAAAAATCATTGAGCATAAAATGTGTGTATTGATTTTCTCTACAATGTTTGTCTGAAACATTTTTCATTCTAAGAAGAAATGAAAGAGATATGATGAAAAATGCCTATTGGTGTTCAGGTATAGTACCCGTTATTCTTGTCATTTTTTAATGCAAACTGAATTTTTTCGACAGATGTTCGAAAAATACTGAAATATAAAATTTCATGAAAATCCGTCCAGCGGGAGCCGAGTCGTTCCGTGCGGACGGACAGACATGACGAAGACCATAATCGCTTTTCGCAATTTTGCAAAAACACCTAAAACGGATCCCACACACGGTATGAGAGAGTAGATTGGTTTCAATGTGGGTCAGGAAAAGATATCAATATTTTATTGTAACTATTCAGTGTCCAATGAATGTGAGGCATTCCTTGGTCAGCCGAGCGCATAAAAATGCCAAGAAGACTATCATTTGCTTGTGAGATAATTATAGAATGCGCAGCTGTTACTATTAGGCAATTATGCAGTCTATATTTAGGGCAAACTTCTTAAAGACTAGGCATATTGCCTCAGAGGCAACTTCCAGCACGCCGCGCCCTAGCACAGTCACAGCAGTGAATTCTGTGCTAGTCATGTTACACGTTTTGCAGGAACGTATTGCTTTAGTACAGAGTTTGGGTACATTAAATTTATCTCAGTATTTAACCAACTTGAGACACAAAATTTGTTTCACAATAAGTTTTATTTCATGCCTCTGCATGTTTCGAGCACATTTGCTCATCATCAGGAGGTCAAAATTGCATTACACAGCCTCTGGTATCATCACACACATATAGGT
>Ga0131853_10019693_pt1 | contig 12277 bp, 3 predicted proteins | sample TergutLab28metaG_FD_92764 | JGI IMG/M metagenome (GOLD analysis project Ga0131853, IMG submission 92764) | Labiotermes labralis P1 segment gut microbial communities from Petit-Saut dam, French Guiana - Lab288 P1 (version 2) (version 2) | ecosystem: Host-associated > Arthropoda: Insects >...
GTAGTAGTAGTAGTAACAGTAGTAGTAGTAATAGCATTAGTAGTAGTAGTAATAGTAGTAGTAGTGGTGTTGGTGGTGGTGGTGGTGGTGGTGGTGGTAGTGGTAGTAGTAGTAGTAGTAGTAGTAACAGTAGTAGTAGTAGTAATAGCATTAGTAGTAGTAGTAATAGTAGTAGTAGTGGTGTTGGTGGTGGTGGTGGTAGTAGTAGTAGTAGTAGTAGTAGTAGTAGTAACAGTAGTAGTAGTAGTAACAGTAGTAGTAGTAATAGTAGCAGCAGCAGCAGTAATCGTAGTAGCAAACTAACATACGTAGAGAACAAACACCCTAGAAAAGTCAAGTCTTCTGTGATATTGCACTGTGTCGTTGGGTAAACAGGTGCCGATTATTCGAAGGGTCGTGGTGCTTTCATCTTCAGGGCCACGCAAGTTAATTGCAACAATGAAGAAGCTTGAATAAATAAATCCACAAACCACAACGCAGACCTGTTGACATACGCAGCAAAATACTAGGCATTGAAATAAAGGGAGAGTGTCAATCGTTTTAGCTTCGACTGGTGTAGTAGATCATTAGTTAGATAAAACTTGCAAGGACTTGGTACAGACAGACACATCCACTGTTTTCAAAAAGAAACAACAATTATCAGTACATGTCGCATTGTTGCACATATCTTCAAAGCAAATGAAACGGGAGACGTATCTAACATATCTCTTTCTGAACCCTGTAACAAGGAAAACCCCCGAAATTACAACATTCTTATGGCGTACCTACAGCACAATGAATCTGATCACGAATTCTACCAGGCCACAAATGCATCCTACACACGTAAGATGTGTATTAGGGATACACGATTTGTGTCTAGATCGGATTACAGTCCTTCCTGGACGAACTATCTAGCGATTTTCCTTTGTATCTCCGTATTAAAACCGGAAGAGCATCTTAAAACACGCCACAGCAATGACGGTCCTCGAAGAAGGGACCGATAGGTTGTCCCAAAACGTCAGCAAGAAATTACCACGTCTCGTTGCATAGTAACCCAGAAGAGCGCAGTTCTCATCTACTTCGCGGCGGAAGCCTGAAGTATCGCATAGGCCGCGACAATCTTCGCTGAAATCCTTTCCCATTCACCAACCGGACCTTTTTAGCGTTAATATAACCTGTGCATTTGAAAAAGCAACACAAAATATGAATTATTAAATCATCGCTAACTGGGATCAAACAAAGCCTTTCTGTGGCAGTGGAGTAAAACATTTAGGACAACTCCTGCCATAAATACTGCATTCAGCTCTCCACGTAATTGTTCGTAACATATGGTAGCCCAGACGTTCGAACACCCACACAAAACCTCTCGCAGACGCCTGACATTAAGACGCTTAATTAAAACACAAGACAAGTTTGTAAACAAGACTGACTTATTAAGAAAGTGGGTAGAAACGAACTTGGCAATACAAACTGATGCCACGTTTCAAATTTAGTGCAGCAAATAACAAATGCCTTCCCGCTACGCAGTGTTTACACTGATCTTGCGTCCGGTATTACTTTCTGTAAATTTCCTCAATCCCTCTAAAGAAATACTCCTACGAGTTCTTACCCCCCTCTCTTACAACCTCGCGAAGTCATACTTCATAATCGTCCTACCCCAAAAGTAACGTCATTACTGGCACAACGTCGGAAAATGATCAAATTAAATAAAGAGATAAGAGATTCATTCACGAGAAATGTCAGCAACGAATATATGAGATTGATATTCACTTTCTTTCTTAACATCCTATCACTTCAGGCTTTGTCAACGATTTCACTCCCCTCATAGCAAAGTAATTAATGTCGCCCCACAAAACTGTGGAATGAAGTATGCATACCAATAGCTGGCCGCATTCACGCGACATACAAAACCTTAAATTACACCCATCAATGGACAGTCTCTATTCTTTCGTCCTTACAAAAATTCTTTCATTCCTTCATTTCTTTCTATTCTTTGCGCCTTTCTCTCTTACTCTCTTGTGTTCTTTATCTAACTTATTCATATATTTATCTTTCTTCTTCTCCGCGTTGGAGACGTCAGCATCTCAGTCTTCTCCATGCATTTGTTCGCCTTCTTCTCTGCAACGGAACGTCTACGAATTACAAAATCACGAAAAGACGGAACGCTAAAGTCAAACACCTGTAGGGTCATTACGCACTCATGACGATGTAACACAAAACATACACATCGTAAAGTACGTAAATTTGTTACGACACGTTAAAATCAAGTTTCAAAATACAATGACTCATCAAAATAAATACATTTCGCTTTGTCGCCATGTCAGTATTTTACATTATTTGAAAAAAATTCCCATAATATTTGACAAACGTTCAGAATATCATAACTTCATACCGAATGGCTTTCATGTCACTCCCGCCCCAGACGTTTGCATGGTCACCATGTTAGTGTTACTAACGTCACGGAGTGAAGGAGCGTCAATATGTAAAATTATATTGCGGCAAGCTGTTCATACTGCATTCTAGGCAAAGTGGTCACTTTGATTATGCAGTGGGTTGTCTTGAAAGCGCGCACTCAAGCGGAAGATTTAGATGCTCTCCCAGCAAATTCAGGTCCATTTATAACGCGTAATTTCGATTTACGTCTGCGCTTGCGCTTTCCAGAAAATTGTTCCATTTGATTGTCCGAAGTTAAAACAAACCACCATACAAACTCTGCATGCCAATATATTTTCAAATAATAGAGACTCCAGAAACATAAAACAAACAATATATAAACTAATTTGTTTGTTTGTGCGCTGCTATTCTAGAAATCATTAAATATGTTTATAATTTAAATTCTTTACTATCACAGGAAGCACTAGATCGCACTCTGTGGAGAAATTACTTTCGAAGAGGCTACGGACCTGTCGTAAGACAGACTGCAGAACAAATCAACAGTCAGACATAGGGCCTTGAGATGGTTCAGGCGGTTAATCGCAGACATGTCACCGCGAAGGCCTGCGTTCAATTCCAGACCTGTCCATGTGGGATCTGTTATAGGCAAACTGGCACAAGGAAAGGTTTTCCTCACAGTAGCTTGGCTTTCCCCTGTCAGCATCATTCCAGCAATGCTACACACCATTAAGTCATTCATCAACTGAGAGCGTCTTTAAATAAAAGGCTTCGAAATTATCAGATACTGCGGTTGAGTGCTTCGTATGTAGAAGGCTTAGGTTCGAGTCTTGAACCGGAGGCCGGCTATAATACAGATCTTTTGTTGTTGTCCTCAGCCTCTGTAGTAAAATGTTCGAATACAGTGAAATCTGCCTATTACGATACAGCAAGGGACCGAAATATTTTCCGTTACAGATTCAGTTTCATACAGACACTTGAAAACTGGATAACCCTAACTGCAAAAATTTTCCGCTAAGGAGAGGTTTCCCTTATGCCTGGTTCCGTTTAAGAGATTTTTCATTGTAAGGTCTTAAAAATAGGTCGCGACCGCTTCTTTCCGTCTACAGTCAAATTCACATTCCTAACATTAATGCTATATATATGCAATTGAAAGAGAGTCATTGAATGGCCCAAGAATCTTCCATTTGAAAGTACGAGTATTTAAATGGAAACAAGACTCGGCTACCAGGTTCGATAAATTTAAGAGAATTCAGTACCGATAATGAGATCAGCCATTGGAAAATTCAGCCATTGAACCAAACAGAATATACCGCGGAACCTCATGCCTCCCAGTGCAAAAAATTCGTGGCGTACTGGGCAAAGCGTAGGGCAGAGTTTCTCTTTCAATGACCCTTAGAGGGTGGAGCTAACAATACCTAGGAATAACAAAGATTCCCTACATTTATCAGTATTAAAATACCACTACCACTACCATCAACACCACCACCACCACCACCAACCCGGATATTACTACTACTATTATAATTCTATGGGCCGGGTAGCTCAGTCGGTATAGCGACTGACTAAGGGCTGGACGGTCCAGGATCGAATCCCGGTGGGGACGAGATTTTCCGCCCGTCCAGACCGGCCCTGGGGCCCAACCAGCCTCCTGTAAAATGGGTACTGGGTCTTTACCGGGGGTAAAGTGCGGCCGGGACGTGCTGCTGACCACTCACCCACTTCTAGTGGAAGAGTAGAGTTATATCTCTACCCACCCTCTGGGCCACACCGGGCCTGTAACGGGAACACTTTACCTTTACCTTTTATTATAATTCTATAGCAGAATGTGACACGCAGGAGACTCAAGACCACTTAATAATTTTATATTTACGGCTATCAAAACACTGCATAATTATTTTTATTTTAATACATGTACCGTGCATCTTTTATTATCTTTATTATACCCAACAAATGCACAATTGTAATATCACAAAAGTATGTATCTCAACAGTCTCTCTTTACATAATTCGCAAGTAGGAAAGTGGATTATGTAAAGAGACACTGTTGTGATACATAATTTCGTGAAATTAATAGTGCATCTCTACAATATAAACCAAAAGAAGAAGGAACACAGGACGACCGAGGAAGAGATGGAAGGATCAACTTCATCTTGAGGATCAAGAAACAGGAAACACGCTTAACCCTTCGGGAACATGATGATGATGACGATGATGAATTGTGCAGTTGTTGGTTACATTAAAAATAAAGAAAATAAAAAAATATAATTGTATTTTTACTACAGGTGAAAAATCTCGGTTTTATCAACTAATTACGAATTACTCCATTCATTGCATTTGTTGGTTAAAGTCACAGACACTGAATTATAAGGCACGTAATGGAAAATCTAAAATTATTCCACAGCATCCATCAGCTACACCTTCAGCACTGCGTCGACTCATAATACCAATTCAACATAATTATATTAAGTCCGATATTCTGATTCTGAAATGCATTATCCTTAACACTGTGTCCCAAGTCCCAGTTGACTGATGAGTTCACCTACTGCATTCCGTCCCGAATATGATTCATTAAATCCTTCTGTCAAAACACGTCTTCGCATTAATTAGCAGGCGGTCATTATAAACATTAGCTGTGACAGCCCGAAGAAATTAGGTCAACCCATGCGAGGAGCGAGGTTCCCACAGCTGCATTAATGCAGGTCGCCGTCTCCTGGGATATGACGTCGGGCTAATTGGTATACCAACGTTACGGAGAGTCGTCCTGCCTTCAATTTCGGAACAGTCCTAGAAGGCACTCTTCTCAGGTAGTAGCTTCTCCGAAACATCGGTACCCGTAAACTAATCTATAAAAGGTAAATTTCGCCATCATCATTTTGCTAAGTAAGTTAATCTTTGTGCGAAGAACCTTCTCTGCGAGATACGATTAAACTGAATTAAACTTTAGAATTAAGATATATCTAAAATAAATTTCGCCTGAAACTCTTAAAGTACCTGGCATCCATTAGGGAAATTTTCGTTCATATCCGATCGGAAGAATCATGAAGCCAGGACCCGCCCCATTATGCATCACTTTACTTATTTTGTGCGAACAGCGCGTATCAGAGAAACTGCAGAATTACCATAGTTTGGGCCGACTTTGCATTTTGAATGTGTTCCAGAAATTTCTTCTTACACCTCAGGTGATTGCAATAGGCCTAAGAACGTCGAAGTATATCCGCGATTTTCTGTGTTACACTTGTTCATCTGTGTCTTCACAATGTTGCGGTGGTTCAACATTCGATTACGCCTCGTGACATCGACCAGCTTTATATAATGGAACCCACAGGGAACACACCACTCCCTTATATCAGAAGAAAGTGACACAGTCAGCCCGAAGTTTCCACCAAAAACGACGCCTTGTAGACTGCACTTTTCAGTGCAGCTTACCGGGCCCGCCCATTGTACAATTGCTACGACTCCAACTGCCTATCCTGTCCTTCCAAATAAGATCTTTTCTTTCCGCGCAACCTTATCTGTTTGTCTTCGACTACGCTGCAGATGGAGGCAGTAAACTCCCGCAGATCTGGTATTTATAGTATATCTCACAAGACTCAATCTTCTACAGCACTGCCGCGAGAATGCCCTCCCACGAGTCAGCCCCTCTTAACGCAAATACAGCAATCACTCGGTGGTCCGGATCTCTGAAAGGCCCGGTAAATTTCGGAACGAAAATACAGATATGCGTCGCTTAACGAGTGGGATACGTTCTGAGAAAGGCGTCGTTGTGCGAACGTGTACTTACACAAACCTAGATAGTACAGCATAGTCTACTAAACTCCTAGGCTATATGGTATAGCCTATTCCTCCTATGCTACAAACTTGTACAGTACGTTACTGTACTGAATACTGTAGGCAACTGTAACAGAATGGTAAATATTATAATATTATGGGACCACCGTCTTATATGCGGTCCGTCGTTGAACGAAACGTCGTTATGCGGCGCATACCTGTAATTCGGTCTTACCCCGGGTAGTGCGGTCGAGGGTGCTGACTAACCGGGGAAGGTATGAGAATGTCCGTACACTCAGGTGCATTATTTGCGCTTTGAGGAATTTTACTGTAGCTTGAGCGACAATATGCAGGATTGTAGTATTGGAGTTTCCCCTCGGTGATCCGGATTTCTGGGTCGTCCGGACCATCCCTTCCCCGCTAGTCAGGAAGAAAGAGGAACTACTTACTATATTTTTAATCCAGTAAGGTGGATAAAGTGACAGTGAAACATCCTTTTTTTTCCGAGTATTTTGGTGCTCCCCTGTCAGTATTACGCCTTCAATGCTCCACGCTCATATGTCACTCATCTACCAACGACGCTATATAATTTTGGCAACTAAGAGATTCTCTAAATAAAACACTTCACACACTTCCTTACACACACCATCAACGTGCAACAATCGGAAAGTTATTTATAATGTAATCAATAAAAAACAAAAGCCAAACATCCGAATTCGTTTAGATGCTCTGACATAACCCGTTTAGATGCTCTGACATAACCCGCCCTTCGTCAAAACTTATACAGCATGGCCCAAAGGTCAGTTAATGGAAGACATTCTAATCATCATTTTAATTCCAATATATAATTAAGCAAGTCAGTTTGTAAAACGATAACACAAGGTTGTGATTGTGCAAGGAACATGGAAGATCTCATTTCGAAAAGCTTTTTTCCCAATTCAGTAGGTAACTATGTAATTTACAACGTATTTTAGTGTCTTATGTACCAACCGGGAAAATGAATTTTGTGTCACACTGTACAGCCATAAAAAAAAATCTCGATCTGAAACATTAAGAAGAGGCCTACAAGAACTAAACAGGATCCAAGTTACGTGCCAGTGAAACTGGACTGCGCTTACATGACTAAGTTCTTGCCTGGGAGAGCAGTTGATGAAATCACGGCACAAATTGCAGCTTGCCTGGGCAATTAGAGAACATAGAGCGTGGGAAATCCATGATGGTCAAACAATGGCTTATGAATTATTTCCCCCCAAACTCCACAATTATGTAGTGGAATATTTCACGTGCAATATATATCTAACAAAATGGTTCTCAACCAGTAACCCATTACGTGTCTGTGAAGCAGCAGTTTGGAATAAGACACTTTTCTACAAACGATATAAGAACATTTCATGATGTGTAGCAACAACACTGAGATAATTCTCAGGCAAGTTCTGTTACCTCCTCTGCATGTGCCACTGTTTGTTTCCTAAACTGCTGCTAAGTCAATGTTTTCATATATCACTGTGTTTGTTACAGGCTCTTTTTATGGCATGGCAGCCCCTGGTAGGACACTGCCTCCTCATTGGGGAGGTTTCACGAATCACATTCAGACACACTACAATCCGCAGGGCTCCTCTGGACGAGTGATCAGCCCGACGCAGAGACATCTACCTGACAACACACAACGCTCACAAGATACAAACATCCATGTCCTCGGCGGGTTTAGAACCCTTATTCCCAGCAAGCTAGCGGCCGCAGACCCACGCCTTAGACAGCTCGTCCACTGGGATCGGCATTTGTTACACACTCCAACATTAATTTTTCGTACGTCAATTTCGTGTTTGTCACGTCAATGGTAATTTATTAATGGTTATGTACAATGTTGCTATCTTGGTGAAGTTTTGTACGAACTGTTAACTTTCGTGGTGAAATTTTGAGAAGAATGTACTGCTGGTTGCGTAATGTAGCCTTTTACTTTGTGACTAAATACGAAATATTTGGTCCCAAGTGTCACAAAGTGAGTAACTCATGTTATCGGGTATATAACAAAAAACTTGTGATTCGTAGAAGTCACTTTGCATATTTACAGTAAAGAAATATTGGAGACAAGAAGGACTGGACATGAAGCTACAAGGGGGGAAAACAAAGAAGGCATCCGTATTGTTTCTCCTCTGAAAATCAGCAAGAAAATTACATGATCAACTTAAGAAGGATCACTGGGATACGGGAGTTAAGAAAACGTCAGTAGGATCATGTCCAATTACAGGTTTTGGCATTAGCATTGCTGAACCTTTGGCTTCTGCAACGACAATATTGGAGTTATTTCGTTCCGTATAAATGGTAAAGTCTTCTTTTGTCTAATTCGGCACATCATAAAATTTTGGAAAGTGGAGGTACAGCCCCACGTATTCTTAACTTCGGCAATTGATACAGAAAAGTGGTCAGCTTCACGTCGGGCTACGTCGGTATCCACTGGGTAGGCGCCTGAGAGGGCCTCAACTTTGTGGTGAAGAGAAAGAACTCTGGTCTTGGCGGGAAAGGAACCCTAATATCGCTGTGGTGCAATCAACAGATTGAGCAGTTCCACAATGCGAAGTCGCAAATTGCAAAGCATGAAGTAATGGTAGAGCTAATAACACAAGTTTTATATATAAGCAAGTAATGTAGGTACTTACATGGGCTGGCTCAGTGATCGTTAGTAAGTCGGTCTGTATGACTCAAGTTGAATAGGCAGATCCCTACATCTTGACCTGAGGTGAAAAAAAAATCTCGTTTCATAAACGCTGAGTTCAGTTCGGAATAATAACATGATACACAAAGTTCAGAAATGCACCAATACTAAATGCCCCAGCATGCAGTATTATGCGAATGTGATGTAATTTGTGTTCTGCAATTCATAGTGTGGAATGAAGAAAATCAAGCGAAATGTTCTCTATAACTGCAAATTGTTGTGAAAGCAGAGACAACGTTTACGAGATTAAAATCTTGTGGGACACGACGGCGTTCATATTCGTAACTACACAACAATGTAGATGGCGTCATATCTCAGAAAACCAGAATCTTCACCAGTGTCGTTGTACGACCCTCAGTCTCGCAATATTCACAAGGCTAACTGGAAACAGATGTTCCACGTACAGTAAGAACCAGGGCACTTTATATCATAAAACGTGTAGCTGTTCGTCTCAAGACAGTCTTCGTTGAGAAGTGAAAGGCTTCAATCTTTCTTAGCCGACAGCCACGTTTTTACATATACCGCACCACAATGCATAGTTCATTCGTTGCAACGTACCAAATGGCCGCGGGCTGTCTCGTAGACATCACTAAACAGCTCGTAAAACGAGTTTCATCCTAAACTATGGTCAATTAAAAAATGGAAACAGGGAAGTTTTTATAGAGATATTTAGAAACGTCGGGTATAAAAACAGACAATTTCCGATACCATACTCATTACTACAGCTCCTTTTTAATCTCACTTAACGGCTTTTGCTGGAATTTGGGAAACTTCAGTTAACATATTCTTATAAATAAAGAGAAAGGAAAGAGTCAGTTACAAATCAACGTTGACAAAAATATTTATTGTGGACTGTCCTACATGTTTCGGCCTTACGTGGCCATAATCAACTCGTACTAGTAAAATATTGATAAAATGAGGTATAAAACAATAAAATTATATTAAGAAGACTGAGATCTCATTCATTTACAAAATGCATGAGTAAAGCTCAAAGAATGCTTTGAATCCAGTCTTTGCCGGAACATGGGATATAACTGTTATTGAAATGTGAAGTAAACACTCACTTAGAATTTATACTCTTAAAAACTAGGTGTTGTCGGTTTTTTAATGCTCTATTTTATGTAGATGATGACGTGTTTTTCGAATTTCTTTGGCGACGAATAACATTTTTGGTTACTAAAAATTAAACAGAAATAATTATCTGAAGACCACTAAATTGGATACGAGTAACAGAAAACAATGAAATAATATACATATTTTGGTTACTCAAAATTAAACAGAAATAATTATCTGAAGACCACTAAATTGGATATGAATAACAGAAAACAAAGAAATTATATATAAAAGAAACGGACCGGAATTAAAACTTCTGAGTAGAAAATGTCAAATTTTTTTAGAAGGTTAGTAGATTGATTACAGGATGGTTATGTAGCAAAACTTACATGTTTTCGGCGGATAATGTTACGAAGGTAACATGGGTGCATGCGCACCGTAAACATACCAAAGAAGTACTGAATTGTAAGCTTGAGGGTAGTCGTCCTATGCAACATGTTATGGTATGGCCTTGCAAACAGCATTTGGCTGAACCGTGTATTGATCGCTGAGTTGGTTACTGTTCCTGGTTTCTTAATCAATATACAACACTTCGACACCGTTAAGAAGTGGTCCTGCTTTTTTTTGCGGTGTATAAGACTTCAACAGTATTATCAATTGTGCCTATAAGATGCTGGTTTTCGAGTAACTGTTAAGAAAATTTTGAATTGTGTTATTAAGAAATTCTTGCACATGGTCGCCAAATATAGTTAAAAAAATGTCTTCCGGTTTGTACGACATATCATTTTGCACTCTCAGGAGGGGTTAAGTGGTAAACAAAATTTAAAAAACAGGTTATTATAACCATTATTCTTTGTAATGTTTTAAGGGGTGGACTTATTTAAAACAATTCCATTTTAAAGACGCGGAGTCCAGGTTCCGCATATTATGAACCGCAGGGCTGCTTGAAGGTGAATGGACAGCATCACGATCTTGCCACTTAAACATCCGCAAAATAGCCCCCCCTGTGTTAATTCAGTTAGGTGGTGGGTGTCTACAAGTGCGGTATGGTAGTGGAGATGAAGAGACGATTTTATTGTCGTAAAGGGAATCGAATCCAGGCCGTCAAGCCTATTCGAAAATATCTGTAATTCACAAATAAAGAGCATCTATATGTCAGGATTTACAATACTGCGAAAGTGAGTACATGGGCCTAATTGAACGATGCGTTTAGAAATATTACACTACAAATTATGTAAAGCAGCAGAAAATGGCAGACAGCAATGACAATACACCGTGTTCCTCCGGCCAGTTTCTTGCAAGATAAGTCGCAGTAGAAAATCCTAGGTCCCTGACACATTACAATAAAATGAATTTCACACAATGGAAAGTAATGAATTATTATTAATTATTACACGAGTGTGACCAATCACGACGCCGTGTTGGACTTTCAGCCCGGAGGCCTGCTATCTTTACTTATTCGTAACTTTCTCCAATTCGTTCAAGCATATGATCCGTGCGCATCATTTTTACAACTACTTTCCATCATATGCTTCAATCATTAAACAGAAATTCAGGATATTTTGTTAGAGTTGTAGCAGATTGCCTTTTTAGAGATCTGCGCTCCTGTGGAATCTTACGCAGCGTAGAATGGTAGTTCCTTAGTGACGTTTCGGGACAACCTATCGGTCCAATCTCCAAGGTTCAAGTAGTCTTGATCTTTGACCCTTGCAGATGGGACGGATATGTTGTCCCGAAACGTCGGTAGTAAACTTCCATTCTGTGCTGCGTAAAATCCCAAAAGATTGCAGACCTTATTGACACTGCAGCTAAAGCCAGCAATCACGCAACGTCTTTTGTTTTCTCGGATACAGCCAATTTTTGAAACAATTCACTGACTCATTAAGACCAAAGTGTTCCATTTGCAACGAGTGTACCACGTTGCAGTACTCAAAGTTTGGGGATTACGGTTGGTGCTCCAGATTATGACGGAGGATAGGATATTAATGAAACGGTTATAAAAATATCCATAACCTAGACAGAATTCGAACCCGCGACCCAAGTGCTGGCTCGGTCTAAGACCTTGTTCACGATGAACAGCGCGGGCCATTTGGGTAGGCAGCCTACCACGTATTCACCATTCGTGCCAGTGGCTTAGATAACCACTCTGAAGGACACGCGCAAGTCGATGATCGACAGCCGCCTTTAATTATTAGCGAAGTTACTCCAAACTCCACCACAGTGTTTGTCAGAAAAAGGAATTAAATATGAAAGAACCGACAACAAAATTTAAATGCTGTGTACTTTGGGGCCCCCCTTACCCACGGGGTTCCCGCAGAGTGGGATCTGTGGTGCCTTTATCTACGCCACTGATTCATCCTTTCTAACATCA
>Ga0131853_10019694_pt1 | contig 12276 bp, 8 predicted proteins | sample TergutLab28metaG_FD_92764 | JGI IMG/M metagenome (GOLD analysis project Ga0131853, IMG submission 92764) | Labiotermes labralis P1 segment gut microbial communities from Petit-Saut dam, French Guiana - Lab288 P1 (version 2) (version 2) | ecosystem: Host-associated > Arthropoda: Insects >...
CTTAGCTTAGCCTGACGATGACTTTTTAAGTCGAAACATGTCGCTTTAACTTATGCTTTTATTATATAGTTGTGTTGACTGAAATATATATTAATAAAGTGAATATATAGAATCAATACACAATGGGATGACTTCGTTCAACCAACCATTTTAATTTTGACAATATAAAAGTTGCATCTACTGACAGACCTATGACTTGCTAATCGAGTCTTACATATGTTACGCAGAACACTGTAGAATTGTAAGCAAACAACTAGAATTCTGTATAAGTATTGAAGGTTTACAATTAACTGTTCATGGTTTTTGCCTATTGCAATGGATTTAATTAAGAGCACTCTTTATGTGGTGTTCAATATACACTCATTTATGTTTCATATCTGTCTGTATCTGAAGACAGAGTAACACAGCTAGTATAGTGACAAGGCTATATGTTGGACTAATGAATCTTGGTTCAATTCCCAGCATGAGCAAGATATTTTTCTCTTCTCCCAACAAGTCCAGGCCATCTCTGGGTACTCAGCCTCCTATTCAATGGGTAGTGGGGAATCTGTCCTTGCATGTGAAGTGGCTCAGGCATGAAGATGACCATTTACCCACATCTACGACTAAAGTTACAGAATTCTTGCAACTGACAGCATTGTTAATAAAACACCTCTATCAAAATTCCTACCTTTACCTCTCATTGCACTCCCTCCTCTCCCCACCCACCACGGAAAAAAAAAATTAGGTTTTACTATTTATGGTTGATTATTGGGTTCGCACCACTCCTTAAAACTGAAATGCTTACACCATGTGACATGGCAAGATAACAGATGGTAAGTAAGTGAAAAGTTGGAAGAATGATGTTGCAACCTATTAGAAACTACCACAAAATTATGCATACTGATGACAAGCCCTGTAATCAAAGGAATGTAAATGAACTATCCCAAAACATGTCTTCAAAGTTGTAACTCTTACCTTCCTTCTTCTAGGTCAACAGTGTTAAAATATTCATGAATGTTGGCAACAAAAACTTTGCCAGTAACATCAGAAACTGCAAATAATTCTCCACTTTCAGACACTGCCATGTTAGAAAATACTTCAACAGACTCGGAGCCTTGACCATATGGTAATAAGGAGTATAGATTTACTACTCCAGTCTGTTTTCCATTCAAAACAGAATACGCTGCTGTTAGAAAGTTAAGAAAAAGTTCAAAATTTCATATTAATGACACATTATCAACACCAGATTATAGGATTTTCCTTGAAAGTTTACAGGTGCTCAGTTGGTCAAGATCATAGTCCTCTGAGATATGACACTGTGCAGTCTAGTAGATATGTGTTAATTTGCATTGTAAGTGCATTGTAATTTTGAGGATACTTCCCCCCCCCCACATGAGGGATTTTCTGGGAGAATGCAAGAATCAAATAACAGAATGTAACAGAATAATCAGAATAGTTTGGTTTCAATAACAAATGTAATAATTAACAAAAAGGCAACAAATACACAATGTGTAACCAGAATGTGGGACATTCTTTTCAACCAACAAACACATAAATAAATGGAAATTCTTCCATGTACAAGTTGCCACCTTAACTCAAGATACAACCGGCAGTCTAATCAAATAAGTGCACAGCAACAAAGAGGCCAAACATTGCTCTACAGTGTGCCAAACAGAGCATGACACTCGCTTAGAATCTAGAGAAACTAGCAAATAAGAATCTCTCTACAGACACTATACCTCGGGCTTCAATGTTGTGCCATTGCAGAGCCCTGTAATTCCCACGTGATCAGTCTCGCAAAACAGATTTGTGGATACACAATGCATATCATAAACATACACACTTGCTGAGACTAAATTTCCAGGTAACTGCCTGTTAATGCTCAGGCAAGAACTTCCTGTTGACTAGACAGGAAGCTCAGGGTGGCCAGGTCATCACTACCCATAAGTGCAAAAGAATAGAAGGTGGGAGACTAGATTAAACGACACTGTAGACAACAAAAAAAGTGGCATGCCCATGAAACCTGAGCAACATGTCTCAAATGTCCATAAAAACCTGCTATCTCTGTCTTCAGGGTACAAAATTAAGCAGAGCCACATCCCAGAAAACCTTGATCTTGACTCTCCCTACCATAAGAATCACAAATTCCCTGTTCTTCTGAAACCCAAGGTTAATTTCCAACAACACAGAAACCCACAATTTTACCCCTTATATGCCTCCTGAATCCAGGACACATCTTCACATCCCATGTCTGTACCATTTATTCCCAGGGATTTCAATGGGTCCCTCTTCTTTGTGCTCTACAACCAAGATTTTCAAGAATTTACTATTTCCTGCATGTCTGGCTCCCACCCTACAAACTTAATCTTTTATTCAATAAGCCCACCTACAAAGAACACAGTGCTACAGCAGAGAACTATTAACATATTCATGGAAAACTTTTCCCCAACTGTAGGAGAACATCTCCCTATGATTAACTGTGGTTTCTGGGAAGCATACTCAATATTATAATGTATATGACTATCTAACAAAGTTACCAAATGACTAACACAGCAAATAAGCAATAGACAATTTAATAGTGCAGCATTCCATTTACAAGTAACATGTATTTTTCTGTCACTCTCAACACACTACAAAAGCGTAGCACTATTCAGGTGGACTTCTTTTGGGCTTCTGCACTGTTAAGTGATTACATGTTCCGACATTTCGGAGAAACTTGCTGCATCCATCTTCAGGGTGACTTAATTGGTTGGGATGGAGGATGAAAAAACCCTGGGCCATAAGTTATGAGAAATACAGGGTATGTCCTGAGTGCAGTGAAGTGTACAAGGGACAAACCAATCATTCCATTGAGACTAGGATCAAGGAACACCACTGTCACTATGTATGAATGCACCAACCAGAGAAGTCAGCTGACAGAACACAACACTGACAATGCCATTAAATCACAATAAAGAACATTAGTATCCTGGCCAGAAATCCTGGTACATAGCCTGGTTCTCACGGGGAGCAACAGAGATTGCATAGTACCCCAACATCACCCAGGAGGACTGATTTCCCCCGAGTAGATTTTGGAAAACCTCAATCCATTCCCCAGAAAGAAAAAGGCCAGCAGGCATTCTCCAGTGACATACTGGTCACGTCACTGCGTGTCATTGCAAGGCCAAAAAAACAGTTACACACCCAAGTGACAATCACACTCAATGTAGCTTAGTGGCAGACAGAGATCAAACTTGTGAAGCATGAAAAATAATTATTTTTTAAATTTTAACTCACCTTGGCTCAAGACAATCCCATCCCCAATTCCTATCCTCTGCAGCCAATTGGCCAAACTACTTAAAGTCATCCTACGTAAATGACAAATATTCTTCCTCTGTATTACTTCAGCATCCACCCACAGCAATTTAGTCATTCTGCTGATGGATTCAGTATGTTCTTTCAAAATGTTGGAACATGGAGCAGAAACTTGAAAGAAGATCATCATAATGGATAACAACTGTGAAAATGTGAACACTTACAGCAGCACTGTTGTCATTTGTTGTACCATTTTATTACAATGCCATTTTTAATGTACCACTGATTATTACACCTAAAGACCAATATGTTTCAACAAAAATTAGTCATCTTCAATTCCCCTTGCCAACTCTGAATTGTGCCATCCCCATTGTGTAATATAAACTCTTAAGTGGGTTTGAAGTCAATAACACAACGTTTAGTTAGATGTTATATTCTGGTTAAATGACTAAATGTTTCGGCCGGTAGTGGCCAACATCAGGTCTTTGTCATTCAATACACTTACGAGTACTTTATACAATTGTATAGTGGCGTGTTTGATGAGGAGATCTCAACATCAAAGCCTTTTTTTTTAGTGTGATATATCTATATTAAGTGTGTGGGTGAGGCACTAAATTAACCTAGAGGTATGTCATATAATATCAACATGTTATTGACTTCAAACCCACTTAATAGTACCCTTGCTAATTTATTTGCTACTACAAACTGGCACAGTTTAATTATTGCAAGTTCCATGATTTATCACAACACCCAAAAACTGCACTGGGCATTAAAATAACAAAACCTATAACACAAAAACACAATCTATCAGACAATGTCAAATAACAGCAACAAGGGAAACCTGTGGATGACAAGCTACTATTTGGTCTATGTTGTTCCTTTGATACAATAATTTGGTGACATGTAAAAAATGACATAATAAAAGTTTATGTTATTTTGTGCTGTGTTGAGAGTGACAAGAAATCTAATTTATAATAATTCACCAAAAAATGGACAAGTTTTTAGTTACACAGATGGTCTATATCAAAAACAATGAAAACTGTGTAAACATAAAGAACTCGGCATGCATTGGCAAATTATTATATATTAGTTATAACCAATGCATGGAATAAACAACATAAAAATCTGACAAAAAAATATGTTTTGCATATGACAAGGTCAATATCTTAATCACAGTGTCACAGATGACTATGACTGACCAAGACAGAAACTTGAACAAACTCTCTGACAATATGTAGCACAATTGCTCATAGCCATACAACTAACAAATTAATTATAAGTCAAATGACATAACTATGATGGTGAAAACAAATGACAACTATTCAGGGTTATCATCTCATGTCAAGAAAATTAAAAAAATCAAAGGATACAAAAATTTCCTCCAGTTGTCAGAGAATAAATACATTCTCTTGAACTTCCAACTGCTCTGCATGAAGAAATCTCTATCACACTCCTGACATAAAGTGGATCAGGGTACTGAAGCCAGAAACTGACCAGCCACTTACTTTCAACCAAAACAGTTAGTTGTGATTTAGAAAATATCACTGTTCTCAGCTCAGTGGATTCTGATATCTCTGAAAAAAAAAAAATTAACATTATGAATCTCTTATCACTTTCTTGCACCATGCCTTTAAATGCAACATCTTAATTAATAGCATTTTCATAGTTAACAAAGAAAAATATGACAGTCAACTTTCAGTGTTCACTAGTCTGTAAGAGTATGGAAAGCATATGCTCTACCTACTTGGACACCTCAGAGAGTAGATCAGAAATACCCTGAAAGTTTTTAAATGTGATGATGGAGAAAGATCAGCTGGACTGGTCATGGAAAAATGAAGAAGTATTACAGAGGGTCAAGAGAAACTTCCTACACACAACACAAAGGAAGGCTAACTGGATTATTCACATCTTGTGTAGGGACTACCTTCAGAAACATGTTACTAAAGGAAAGATAGAAGGGACAGAATAACAAGAAACAAGATGTAAGCAGCTACTGAATGGCCTTAAGGAAATGAGAAAATACTGGAAACTCACAAAGAAGCACTAGATTGCACTCTCTGGAGAACTTGCTTTGAAGAGGACATGGACCTGTTGTCATACTACATGATGATGATTATGATGATGATGATGGTGGTGGTGGGTGAAGATGATGATGACAGTTATGATGGTGAGGTGGTGGTGGTGATCTACATAATTGATTACATGCAGCTGGGGTTGCCTTAAACAGTTGGCACTTATTCAGCTGCTCAAGAAGTCAACTGATCCATTCTTTAACTTGAAGATCCATTTTCATGCTCAAAACAGCTCGCCACTGGACCATACCTTCTGACATGAGGTCTGACAAATAACAAGTGTGATGTTTTGTTGCAGTTATTGCCAGTCCTGGTAAGTTAATGCACACAAAATCATGTGGCTATGTGCCTCAGGGGCTCTGTATCAATCACTGGGTTTCAGACTTTTTGTGACTGCAGGTTTTTATTTGAAGAGCGTGTTGTTTTGTCCAAAAAAAAAAAAGATTGATTCTTAGAGCACAAACATTAAATTTTCAATACAACTGGAAAAAATATTGTTGGCATTTACACATTTCTCAGAAATTCATGGCCATGGCTCAGGCAAACAGTTGCTGGTCTTTCGCCATGGATGCCCTAGGTTTCAATTCCAGGTCAGCATACGCGGGATTTCTGCTGCAAAAAGTGGCACTGGGGCAGGTTTGAATCAGAGCACTATGATTTTCCCTTCAGCCTCATTCCGCCTATGTTCCACATCCATTCGTTTATTCATGCATTCCTTAGTCACTGATGTTACACAATCTGAGCAACTGAGAGTGTCATTAAATACAGTACTCAAAAAAAGAAAAAACAGTGACTATAAGAAAGGATGTAGAGAGAGCTAAGTGCTTTTATAATAGGAAGGAAGATGTTAAAGACAGCAAAAGTCAGGATATCCAACAAATTCAAAATTTATACAAATGCAGAAAAAAGGGGACCAAAATGACAAAAAAATTGCTGAATGACTCTTCCAAAGACAAAACAAAGAACTGAAAATAGAGAAAATATGTGATAAAATTATATAAAAACAGAAGAAAAGAAATTTACTCACAGGTTTCAAAAAGGATATTGGGAAAACATGACTTAACAGAAAAAAAGAATCTGCTAAGAGTCTTCACTCATGCAGTACAACCCAGAAAGAAAAGTCATACTCAGTCCAGCAAACACGACATTCTGAATGTCATACAACTAGCTATCTCAGCCACGGCATGCCCTGAATGTCTGAATGGGGTTCACAATGCACCATATTTTGATGTGCAATTATATTAATTTATGACATCTCTGCATGTCCAGTTTCAATGTAATTTGTTTCAATCTTTACACTGTCACACAATGTACAAGTGATGCCCCAGATTGTAACCTGAATCTGACAGACAAAGGAAGTGTAAAAAAATCTCAACATGCAAAATTATTGTAACCTGAGACATGAGGCCACATAGTATAGTAGATATGCAACATTTCAGAGAAGCCTGTTGATCTTAATATCATTCTATGGCAACCTGAAATTCTACACCTAAACAGATTTTTAAACAACTCAGTTTAAAAATTCAACTTATCACAAGTTACTTGTTTTCCCAAAAGTTACATTTGTCCAATAATCTTGATGAAAAATCTCAATTTATTTGTCCATGCATGTGACTACTGCTTACCAATTCCACTCCTTTCCAGTAAAGCTGATAATAGTATTGTGTCTTCCTCAACAAGAAATTCCACCGTGGCATCATGTACATCATAGATTTGAAAACATTTAGTTTCCAATATTGTAAACAACTGTTTTCCATCTTCTGAAAATTTACAACTGAAGAATAAAAATAACAAATAATCAAAATCAAAACAAATGTTCTTGGTATCATGTTACAATACTTGCTACAGTCATGTGTCACTAAACATGGATACATTCTGAGAAACACGTCGTTAGCCGATTTTGTTATTGTGCAAACGTCACAGACTGTACTTACACAAACCTAGATAGTATAGCCTACTACACACCTGGGCTTATATGGTATAGCCTATTGCTCCTAGGCTACAAACCTGTACAGCACGTTACAGTACAGAATACTGTAGGTAACTGTAATACAATGGTAATATAATACTATATTATTATAATCTTATGGGACCACCGTCATATATGCGGTCCGTCATTAACAGAAACGTCGTTATGTAGCGCATGACTGTATTTGTTATTCTCAGGCCGATAAATATTAATAACAAAATCCAGACCAAAAGTATTTATTGATATGACTTTTAAATGCTATGGCCTAAACTGTAGCTGAAAGCATTAACAGGAAGTGTAAATAGCAGACACAGATGCTCTTTGGACATCTGTCATATTGTATTTAGAAGTCTTCCACAGAATATGTGTTATTGAGGGGTAAACACATTTATGAACTTTTTAGGAAAAAGTCCTACCAAATTACCCAAATAAATGGTTCAAAGCCCACAGACTAATTTTGATAAAACCCATTTCATTCACTCACAAATAAAAACAGCCTTCCAAGTGGTTTATGATAAAAAAAATTAATTGCCAAAGCATATGATATGAAATTTCTTGGGATATATGTAGAGAGTACACTGTCCTGGAACGCATATGGAACAATCCATACGTAAATTATGTGCAGCTTGCTATGCAGTGAGATGAGTCTAGAATTATATGTAACAGGAATCATCAAAGATGGTTTACTGTGCCTATTTTCAATCTGGTATGAACTACAGAATAATAATGTAATATATGTTCCTCCCAAAACAGATTGATTATACAGTATCTGATCCAACAAAGTAAAAAATCAATAACAAATAATCACTTCCACCCATGTTTCTCCTACATGTTTCTTACCATCCTAAACAATATTTCATCTTCCATTGCCGACAAACATCTATGTCAATATTTGACTTCTTTCTCCAAAGGGAATCTCCCTATGTTATCTGGTGGGTGTTATGCCTTGGTGGATTACTGAGTTCTGTATTCAGTAAAGAATGTTTAACTAATTTACATTTTAAACATTTTTTGTAATTTTAATTAACAATACTGTATATACAAACATCTTTGACAGAATTTGGTGTACTTGTGTGCCTGTGTATATACCTCTCTGATGATTGCCTTATAAAGGTCAAAACATGCAGGAAGAACAAGGGTGACAAGCAATTATTTATTATTCATTTGCAGTCTGTTAGATCAAATAATCTATATGGCATAATATTTTGGTAAAACTCTTCAAGTAGTGTAAAAGTTTTTAAAATATGAAACAATGCAATTATTGGTTGCAAAAGTAGGGATTCATGTTGATTTACTGAAGGCCTTAAAATATTACCCCTTTAATTACTATATATATAAATTTTCTTTTATTTGTGGCTAACAACAAAAGTAAATCAAGTTGATTTCCAATGTTTACAACAAAAATACAAGACAAAAATTTAATTTCACCAACCTCTATCAAATTTATCACCACATCAAAAAGGACTCTACTCTTTTGATACAAAGGTATTTAACAATCTCCCACCAAGTACAAAAAGTCTGACATGATAATATTAAGCAATTTAAATCAGCATTAAAAATTACTTACATGGTCATTCCTTCTGCCCTGTAGATGAATACTTTAATGCAAACAACAAATGTTAAAATTATTACTTTATTAATTTTAACCTTATACTCGTACTTCATAGTATTAACAAACAACTGTATGTAATAATCCATTACAAATTGTTCTGTATCCGAAGGTGTTAACCTCTTTTGGATTCATGGCATGTAAAAACATTCAATTCAATTCAACTGCAAAGGCAATTACATCCACTTGCCCTTTGTGTGTTTGTAAAGTAACAAATTTAGTGCTGAATGGGGGAAACATAAAATCATCAGACACAGTTTCATCAACATGATCATCATGACACATTCCTATCTAAAATGTTTGTGCTACACTACTCAAATGAGGTACAGTCTACCCTCAAAGACAGACTTACACAATCAGCCACTGATATGTATACTGCCTTCAAGCCCTTGAGACATTATGAATTGTACACAAAAGAAGATGACCATAGTATCCATAGTACACACGGTTTCTACATTATGATGCTGTGAGTGAGCTTGTACGCTTGTAAAAGTGGGCAAGTCTAGAACAGGTCAGTGCTTTGGCTGTGCTTACATAAAAACTCTGCATATTCTTGATAAATACTTGTTTAGGGCTCGATTTATTTAATTTTTGTGCAATATATCACACAACTTGTGATCAACGTTTGGATGCATTCAACTGTTTTTTCACTGGACAGGAATATTTATATGCCTATATGGTATGTGGGTTGTGTAGTTTAGTTGCATGGTAGTAACCATTTGTTTTTACCAACATTAATATGCCAGTGGCTGCATGCAAACATCAAATGTACAACTGTCAAGATATAAGAGTGGGCCGTTCTTAATATGTAATTCACCTATCAACCAGACTCTGTTTCTACTTAGTTCCTCCTGACACCTCTAATATAATGAAACAGGTCAGCTACCTCATAACAGGCAAATAATATAACTACCTTGCATCCAATCTGTACTTCCGCATTATTCCTACTAAAACAAGCTCACTAACCTATAATAAAAAAGGGCACAGTTACCGTACACTAATCTAACCCCACCAACCCAGAAACTTTGAAATGTACAGACCACGTAATTAATGGTACTCTACGTTCTTGTTACGTGAAACAATTACAAAAAATACATTTTGTTCCTGCAGGGATGAGTAGGAGTTCTACACATTCGACCAACAGCTCTTTCAGCAGTAAGGAATGCTTCGTAATGGATAGCAACTCTTCCGTACCCACTCGAGGTTACGTGTTCACCAAAACATTTTTCTGTAATTACCTGTCATTCTTCTTACGGGCTTTTCCAGACGAATGTCATAATTCGTTCCCTTTTTTATTTATTTGGAATAGAATACACAGATGCATACTTATCCCTTTGTACTAAACATAAACGGGAACACCAAAATATTTTTCTCTAATTACCTGTCAACTTTCGACGGGCTTGTCCAGACGAGGGTCAGATTTGGTTCATTTTCTGTTTCATTTGAAACGGAATACACAAGTGCATGCTTATCACTTTGTACTAAACATAAATGGGAAAGTTTCTGTGAAATAACTGCACCACAACAACCTGTTATGTCTAATTCTGGCGATATTTTGACTAAATTAACAGCTCTTTGCTCCATTTCCTACACATCACGAACCATCTACACGTACATAAACACACGTGACTGCATTCATGGATTAGCAATACGACGAATCATCCGTGGCTAAGCGATTATGGCACACTCCGTGTCAACACGTCCAGCTAAACGACTAGGCAGGTTCTACCCACCCTTACCAGAGGGCTCCCAAGGCCTGAAGCGCTTTGAGTGGCGAGACAATCACCAATCCTTGGTGGATAGTTGGGAGCATGGTTCACCTTGACAGATTCGAAACTCCGTGGAAACGTAAAATTAGTGCCACAGGCGGTTGCGACATCCTTACTTAGCCGGCGTGACCCTGTGGTTTCTATCTGGTAGTAACTTATCGAACTACGAAGCACAACATCGGTAGAGTAGCCTCCTTCTATACCATATCCATGATCTTCAGGAATTGTACTCGTCACCACATATTTTTCAAATCAAATATGTTATGGGCGGTGACTACGGCTCGTATGGAGATGTGCATACAGGTTTTGGATGGGAAAAGTGAAAGAAAGAGACCACTTTTATCCTTGAGCGTACATGGCAGGATAACTTTAAAATGGATCTCAAATAAATAAGATGGCAAAGACTGCAGTAAGTGTATCTGCCTTGGATCGGGACATTGAGGTTCTTGTGGGCACAGTAATAAGCCTTCGTGTTCCACAAAAAATCAGAAAATTTCTTTAAAAGATTTTTGTTTGGTTGGTTGGTTGATTAGTTAGTTAGTTAATCAGTCATTCTGTCAGTATGTTAGACATATACTGACAGCTTACTGTTTTCAAAGTATGAGGCTGCGAACGTACTTGTAAGAGCGAGCCGGAATAGCTTAGTTGACCGCTTAATCCATGCTTACGTATAGTCACGTTATGAAAGCCCTTTAATTGCATAAAAGAGTAATTTGTTCGTAATAACGAAATTAAACAGTTGTACTCGTGACAATTTGCCGGTCCCAGTGGCCGCGCGGTCTAAGGCGTAGGTCTACGGCCGCTCGTCTGCTGAGATTGTAGGTTCGAATCCCACCAGGGGCATGGATGTCTGTCTGTTGTGAGTGTTGTGTGTTGTCAGGTAGAGGTCTCTGCGATGAGCTGATCACGCGTCCAGAGGAGTCCTTCCGACTGTGGTGCGTCGTTGTGTGTGATCTAGAAACCTCAAGAATGAGGAGGTCATGGCCCACAATGGGCCGCAGCGCTACAAAAAAAAATCGTAACAATTTAAACGTAGACGCACGCAAACGTCCTGTATGTACTAACTGAACAACACACAGTACTGAATAAGATATATTTGTACCTAATCTTTATACCTAGATGAGAGGGCAGAATCCATCTGCATTATGGAATCACCTTCGTACTTGATGATGCATGACCGCAGCTCCGATTACCACCAGGACTAAAACAACTCACGATCTAATACCAATCGAGCAGGGAGATCGCAAAGGAATATGAATCCCATATGGCAATTGAATATTTTCTCACATTTTGTGTTTTGGTTGAGGCTCTGTTAAGGTTTCTTCCGTCAGTGACTGTTACCTTACTGGAATACAGGACCAAAAATTTGATAACTAAGCGAAATAAACAAAGACTGATTCCGTTCGTTGGTTTAATTACAACCTATCACTTTTTTCGACGATGTAAATAAAGCAGCTTACAATATTTATTAAAACCAACTAATTGCACATACTTGTCAAACCATTTAAAACCACATTATTGGATTAAAATGGATTTAAAATATCTCCTACGTGTTTCAATCCCTCTATGGGATCATCCTCA
>Ga0131853_10019695_pt1 | contig 12275 bp, 7 predicted proteins | sample TergutLab28metaG_FD_92764 | JGI IMG/M metagenome (GOLD analysis project Ga0131853, IMG submission 92764) | Labiotermes labralis P1 segment gut microbial communities from Petit-Saut dam, French Guiana - Lab288 P1 (version 2) (version 2) | ecosystem: Host-associated > Arthropoda: Insects >...
AGGCTGCGGTTACAGTTTTTAGTACTCCTGATGATGGGTGCTGTGACACCCGAAACATGTAGAGTGACTTTACAGTAAATAAATATCTGCATACTGTTGCATCTGGTTGGATTTTTATTAACACGTGTAAACATAAGTTTTAAATTTACTGTGCTGTGCATTGATTTTCTTTCAATTTCTTCATTTTGGTGTTTTCTGGCATACCTTCTGACCTCTGTTTTCTAGAACCTCCTGTTCAGCCTCCAAGTGGTAATCCTTGTGTGCCTTCGCCTTGTGGTCCAAACTCTCAATGTCGTGTGGTTGGCAACACGCCTGCTTGCTCATGCTTGCCTCACTATGTGGGCCGAGCCCCTAACTGTCGCCCAGAATGTACAATCAGTGCTGAATGCCTTAGCAATTTGGCATGTCAGAATGAGCGTTGTAGGGACCCTTGTCCAGGGTCATGTGGGGTTCAGGCAACTTGTGTTGTAGTGAAGCATGCTCCAGTTTGTACATGTCAACCAGGATTTACAGGCGATCCTTTTGCTGGATGCTCTCTTATACCATGTAAGGCATACTCTGCATTATAAATAATTTTCTGCAAGTAAATATTAAGTACATAGAAATGTAGGGAGTTTATAAAAATGACATTTTAATTTATTTCTCTTGAAGATAAATACTTCAGTTGTCCATTATTGTCCCGTAAATAAATTGTTGGTAAATGTATGTATTTGCATACATGTGCCTGCATATGTGTGTGTATGTATAAAGAAAAAATATCCATATATACCCTATATATATAATTTATTTGTATTCGCATAGGAAGTCTTTCAACAATCATTTCTTGGAATCCAGATATATTTCTATAACTGCTTCTCTCTATCTACAGGTAAATTGTGCTATTGAAGTATCTGATTTATCTAACATAGAAATTTTTTATCTGTAACCTTGTATTTAGGTAACCTTGTTTTAGAATGGTTTCTCTTACACCCACAAAGAAAATAATATGCAAAGGAAATATATTTTGACATACTGTGCTTAGTGTTGCGTCTACACTATGAAAACAGTCCTAGATATACTCATAGGTTGTGTTTTTATTACATTCAGTGGGTACAGAGCAAGCCATGTTATGAGTGATTTGATATGAAAGTGAACTAGTATGAAACCATAAAATAGTAAGTAATTTTCCACAGAAATGTAGTGGTAAATAGAATCATAATCTTGGGAATTAGGCTGTAAGCACAGGAACTTTATTCATGGCTAGATTTACATAATAGTACATAATCCTACTTCATACCAAGGCTGTGTATTTTTAATGGCTGTTGTTCATGAACTGACTGACTTGCTTTGTTTCCTAAGATTATGTAGCATTGTTAGTAGGTGAATAAAATGTTAGTATCGAGCATTGGTGGAATGATACTGATGGGAAAACAAAATTATTCGTAGCAAAACCTCTACCAGTGCCACTTGAAACACAAAGAAAAAACATGAGCATACATGGGGTATGCTGGGTGGTAAATAGCTGTTTATCGTCTTATCCTAAGGGACTGGGGGATTCTTTGGTATATAAGTTAAATATATGTGGTCATATACTAGAAATAGGTAGGATATGAATACTGCAAGATGAACTATGTAGATGACCAGCTTTACTCACCACACCATTGTGGTTTGAAGATTACTGTAATCTGGGATTTTCATGTTACATGTGGTAATGTGGAAAGTTATACCTAGTATCCCTTGTTCAAGCCACAGTCACTTCTTTCTGACATTATAGCAGTCACAAAAAATACTTGTAAATTCTACAATTCCAGTCAAATTTATGAAAAGTGTAGGCTGAACTCTTACAATTTCTTGTCGCATACTTATAGTTGTGTTTGTGTGTGTGTACAGTAAGCATGTGTGAGATAGAGGATAATGAAATTAAGTTGTTTTGGGTTCATTTCAGTTCATTGTTATCTTCGCATTGAGCTTAGTGTTTATGTAATGGTTGTCCTTGCTGTAATTGTTATTTCATATTACTGCTGAGATTGGCATTTTCAATCCAAGACGTCAACATTTCTGTGTACAATTTTTTTGGGTTTTTTTGATGAATTCTTAGTATCATGGTCTGTTCATAGCCAGCCACTTAACCATTAGCCATATTAACTGGTTACATTTCGTGTAATCGCTGCATAAACTTATGTGAATGTGCATGCACACTTCTGAGATTTGTATGTAGTTAGAAAGTAGATAGACTAAGCGTAACTTGAGACTTTGTCATAAATATATTTATAATCATCAGCACTATGTGCAGTAATATTCCTCTATGGTCTCTGTCATCTGTTTTGTTGACAAATTAGCCCGTTTTCATAAGTAGAGGAAAACCTGTGTGATTAGATTTCATTCAACCATCTTCTTGTACTGCAGTATATTTTCTAAGGTCCATAATTGAATTTTGTTATTCATGCCATGCATTTTCTTACATTCAGTATATTAACCAATAAAATGAACTAAGTAAAATACAGTAAAACTCAAATCATATAACAACAATTCATGTTAAGTGCACCAACTCCTACACATTTCATCCAGAAGTATCATCCTCAGGGAGTTTCATAACAGCAAAGGATCATAAGTCAAACACATTCTGAGGCATGAGTTGTCCTCAATTTCTTAATTAAAATTAAAAATTAAAGATCTTAGAATGTTAAAATTCTAGATTACATGAGTTGACATGCATAAGTCCATATTGCTGTGACAACAACAACATCCAGTAGTGAGCCTCTTCTGGTACAAGTTTGCAGTTGTTTGTATTATTCTCTGAGTTGTGTATACAAACAAAGGCCACAGTATATGATCCAAAGGATCTTGTCCTGTAAAATTGTTGGTATTCAGTAACTGTATATTAATGAATACTAGAAGTAGAATGTGAAATGATGCATTATATTAAAGAGAATGTATAGCAGTACATACCAGCTGAAGTGTGCAGCGTATCTTGCATCAGGGAATGTAGTCTACTGAACGAGTGAGCTGTGGTGTTGCTTAGGTGGAGTGTAGCATCTTTGTGCTGGCGTGTTGAGTACCTGAGTCATGGACAAGAACAAATGAGGACTTATTTTGCCTATATTTTTTCATTTATTAGTATCCCTGAAGTTGGTATTGTTGAATGTAAAAGTTTTCTGTGCAATTCATACGCCAGACATTTTTGCATGTTTTTATTGTCTTAATTGTAGGCTGCATAAGGCCATATTCATGTTTATTGTTTAAAAAGTATAATGTAATCTGCAAAATAAGGTTTTTAGAGCATCAGAGATACATAAGGACAAACAATTCAAAATCTGTATATGCACCACACATTTTAAACAATAAACATGAATGCAGCCCTATACAAACTACATTGTGGGTAATAAAAACATGTAAAGAAGTTTGGCATATGAATAGTGTCAAAAAGTTTACATTCTATAATACCAACTTTAGGGATCCTTAATAAATGAACAAATATTGGCGAAATTTGCTCTTGTCCATGACTCAGGCACTCAACATGCAAACGTGCAGTTGCTACACTCCACCTAAGCAACACCACAGCAAACTTGTTCAGTAGACTACATCCCCTGATGCAAGATACGCTGTACACTTCAGCTGGTATGTACTGCTATATATACTCTTTAGTATAAACATCATTTTACATTTTACTTCTAGTATTCGTTAATACACAGTTACTGGATATCAACAGTTTTACAGGACGAGATTCTAAGGGTCATATATTATGGCCTGTGTTTGTATATACAACCCAGAGAATAACACAAACAACTGCGAACTTGTACCAGAAGAGGCTTGCTACTGTATGGTGTTGTCACAGCAATATGGACTTATGCATGTCAACTCATGTAATCTAGAATTTTAACATTCTAAGATCTTTAATTTTTAATTTGTACGATGAAAATGAGGACAACTAATAACTAAAGTATGTGTTGGATTTATGATCTTTTGTTGTTATTAAACTACCTGAGGATGGTACTTTGGTGGCGAAACATGTAGTAGATGGCAATTAACAAGAATTATGTTTTATGATTTGTGTTTTATTGTATTTTACTTAGTGCATTTTGTTGGTAAATATATTGAGTTTCTAAATGAAGTCTGTGGCAAGCTGCTCATGAATTTTTTATTTTGCATGAACCTCTACATCTTTCCATGACTTGCAGCTGTGCAACCAGTTGAGTTTCCCCCTGAGCCTTGCAATCCATCACCATGTGGTGCAAATGCTGTATGCAAGGAACGTAATGGTGCGGGATCATGTACATGTCTGCCAGAATATTCAGGAGATCCTTACACTGGCTGTCGACCAGAGTGTGTTCTGAATACAGATTGCAGTAAAGCAAGAGCATGTGTCCGAAACAAATGTGTGGACCCATGCCCAGGGACTTGTGGTCTCAATGCAGAGTGTCGTGTGGTGAATCATGCTCCTTCCTGCAGCTGTCTGCCTGGCTATACTGGCAACCCTCTCAATTCCTGCAATCTTCCTCCACCTAGTAAGAAAATTTCTTAAGCTTTCCTTCTTTTAGCTGTTAGTAATATCTGTAGTAGAATCTGGATTTATACAGTGTAACATGCAGAATGTCCAAAAAAAATAAATATTTAAAATACTCAAATGCATAAATGCATTTTTATGTACGTGAACAAGGAAGTGTGTTGGTTTCAGATGAGTAGAAACTTGTTGGACTGCTGTAGATTTAAATCTGTGCCTGCTTGATTAGTGGGATCAAGAAGAAATCTTTTCTGGTAGATAAAATTTGTATCTTAATTGGTACTGAAGGATTGCCTGTACCTAAATGGTAGAAAACATTATTAATGTCTTGTTTCACAACTAAAGAATTAGGAACTTATATGTCAACATGTTCAGAATATGCTAAGTGTCATGTGTTACATTGTGTTTGTGGGTTTACCTCCATATTAATTTAATTTTAGACTTTCATATTCCATTTGTAAAGCTTTATCAGATTTTGTTCATTCTGTAACGTCAGTTTGCTTCATATGTATTGGATACAACAGATTTTATGCACAGTTATTCACTTGCATGTGCATATTTGTTTATTGATATCTCCTTATATATACAGTCATCATTCTGTAATTTTATATCATGAAATGTTGTAACATTATCAAACACTTACTAATTGCTGAGTAGTAAATAATCTATACAAAAGGTGTGACAGTACCTGATAGGTAGATTTGTTATGTAGTAACAGTTGCATATTGAGTTTATAACATAAAATCTTACACAGTACTGAATCAATTTTAAGCACAGATTTGATATAACAGGTATTATTTTATACATACATAGGAACTGACAGTTTTTTCCAACAACTGAAGCCCTAGAACACTAGACTTATATTTTCTTCCCTTTATGTCTGAGTTCAAATTTCCTGGAAGACTATATTTTATATGCATGTGGTCGTGAAATGAAGCTTTCCATTAATGTTTCAACAGTGTGAAAGATGCTTACCAAGAAAGATACACAAGTACATGTGTACGCACTCACTAAACACAAAGTTACGTCTGTTAAAGAAAACTTACATTATAAAAATGAACATTTTACTAGGTAAAACAAAGAAATTTAACCATTTGCCTACAATTTATGTGTGCTGTGTACAAGCATTTTTGCTGCAGTACAGGAGTAGGTTTTGGTTTCATATGGCATTGAAGACAGAAATAAAAAGAAATGTGAAATGGACTACACAAATATCATGTTGTAGACTGGATAAATCAGAGTTCTACTTGTGCTTGCTAAGGTATTTGTAAAAATGGTTCTGGTTTCAAAATCTACTCCTCCTTATCAGTAACTTAACTGTATATCAATTTTAATATCTAGGTTCTTGTTTTTTTTTTAATTTTAAATACTTTATCTCTTGATGTACATAAATATGAATTCAGTTCTGAAAGGTTCATGAATATATTCTATACTTAGGTTTAATAATATCAAGCTAAAAGAATTCAGAAACATTCATATTTCCCTACATGTGCCATAGTATTTTGTACATCTTGATAGATCAGATTACAAGCAGATTTAAAATTATCCATGAACCTTTTTTCCCCCCATGTGCCTGTAACACAAGTAATTTTATGCCTTCTGACCAGCTGTACGTTTTACCACTCCATATGTCTGATCCTCTGTGAAGTCCTTACATGTGACATGCCAGAAAGTGTGCCACAACACAAATGCAGTATTTGTAATTTGAATACCACACACACATTTTATTTTGGCACATAGTTTTTGGTATCATCACAGTTTAAAATGCTGCTTGATGCTAGTATTTATTCTCTATTTATTCTCTGATATTCTTGGTTAATCACGTTTGTGTGGTCAACTTGCACCTGTTCAAGCAATGCTCATATAGTCAGCAATGTTCAGGCAAAAAGATTCACAAAATTTTCATGTGTTATGAAATTGATTTCTGTTGCATTAATTTTTGATCTCTCATCAGTTAAATTTGTGAGCATTTATCAAAGTGAATCCAAGATCTTCAGTTTCTAAGAACTGTTGAACTGTTTATTTCTTGAGAAATACATTTATTTTTGCTCTTTGTATGGATATTTCATGCTTTTAACATAGATTTATGTGTTTACTTTCATGCTATATATATATATATATATATATATATATGTATCATGTAGACTTAACAATTTATACCATGGTATATGTTGGTTAATATGAATGACAGAGTAGAAAGCTTGGCAGCTATGTGCCCATTTAAGTACACAACAAACAAGAAGTAGTAATACAAAAAATTACTCTCAGTACATAATTGTCAGAACTTTTGTTTTCAATTCACTTGTCTTACATCTGTTTAGTATCCAAAATGTTTTGTTGTTGTTAGTCATACTGTGAAACAAATTCTGTGTCTATTTACTTCGATCTTCTTTTACCTGTCTTTTTGTTTAGCATGAGTCTTGCATGTCTTCTTTACTGTCTTTTCATTTTCTTGTAGCATCAACAGAGCCACCTACAAAGAATCCATGCAAGCCTTCTCCATGCGGATCATTCAGCCAATGCCGTGTGGTGAATGGTCATGCAGTTTGCTCATGTCAGGCTAATTATGTAGGAACACCACCAAGTTGCAAACCTGAATGTGTTGTGAGCACAGAATGCGTTCAAGACAAAGCATGTGTCAATCAAAAATGTGTGGATCCTTGTCCGGGTACTTGTGGTCTCAATGCTCGTTGTCAAGTTGTGAATCACAACCCTATCTGTACCTGTGGTCCTGGCTTCACTGGTGATCCTTTCACCAGGTGTCTCAAGGAAGAAAGTAAGAATTTTCATCTCTTTCATTGGATATGGTTTCTTGTGTATTGAAATGGGTTTAAATTGCATGCAAGGAATCTGATGGTTGAAAGCCATCTACACATTTACAATTACTAGGAACCTGGCTTTGTTTTGGAGTTCCTTTTGGAACACAGACAAGTAGCTGAATTATTGATTTCTTACTTCAGATTTAAATTCCTTGCTGTAAGTTTAAGCTACCAATTGTCTTACTTCAGATAAAATGTATTCTTATCATTCTTAATCAAGTGTTGAGATTTTATATTTCTTCTGTGTCCTTTTGACTACTTCATGCAATTTTTTTTTTCCTCTCAGATGCATGTTTCTGTGAACTGTATAGTGGTTTGACTTCATCTGTCTGTTTTCTAGAACCTCCTGTTCAGCCTCCAAGTGGCAATCCTTGTGTGCCTTCACCTTGTGGTCCAAACTCTCAATGCCGTGCAGTTGGCAATACACCTGCTTGTTCATGCTTGCCACACTATGTGGGCCGAGCCCCTAACTGTCGCCCAGAGTGTACTATCAATGCTGAATGCCCCAGCAATTTGGCATGTCAGAACACACGTTGTGGGGACCCTTGTCCAGGTTCATGTGGGGTTCAGGCAACTTGTGTTGTAGTGAAACATGCCCCAGTATGCACATGTCAACCAGGATTTACAGGCGATCCTTTCACTGGATGCTCTCCTGTACCATGTAAGCATGTTTATCTTGGTTACAATGCAAGTACTGTTGTGTAAATGATGGTTGATTGGTAGATTGGTTGATTTGTTCCTGGAAAGAATTTCATATTGATGTGTTACAGAGAATAGGTAGAGCTGTATAGTATTTGTAATTTGCATGATTTGAGTTTCTCTTTGTGGTGCTTTAGATTCAAGATCCCAGGTGACTAGAATTTTGATTTATAATATGTTCATATCTGCAGAATGGCATATATGATGAATATACATCTGTCTTGATTTGAGAACATAGCTTTAAGTACTGTGTACGTGAGATGAGGCAAAGTCTTGTCATCAGTGATGGTAATTCACAGATAATCTCTTTTGTGGTTTGTTTGGTAATGATGTTAGTTCCTATAGCATAGGTGATTTGTGTCAGGTGATTAAATATGATTATGGGGCATGGGTAGAATAATTAACAAGGAAGAACCGAAATGCTTACATAAAAACTGCTTCAGTGCCATTTTCCCCATTACAAGTCATACATGGACGGGCTTGTGAGTTTATGGTGGGTGAAATGACACTGCAACAGGTTTTTATCCAAGTACTTTGGTTGTACACTTTCGTTGATCACTCCACCAGTGCTCCGTAATTGTATTTCTTTTAGCTACAGATATCATTGCTAAATAAGCCATACAAATACAAAATGGGTTGTGTGATTATTGATTGTAGATACTGAGGTAAACCCTAAATAAGCCATAGGGAAAGAAAATGGACTATGAGAATCAGCTTCACTGCTGAGAAGACTTTATCTCACAAGATACTTCATTCTGTGTCCTCAGATCATGAAAGAATGTTAATGTGTTGTATGTATTCTCTATTTATGTGTTTGTGGTTGCTATGAAATCAGTGCATGGTATTGCGTTTTGATGAACACATATGAATTATAAAATTTTGATTTTTAAAACATAACCTTATTTCCTCACAAAAACTGTTCAACTGTATTTTGTATTTTGATGGAGAACAGCCTATTGTACAAAATATTAACTAAAGAAGAAAATTTCAGTTTCAAACATTTCTTGTTTCTGTATTACAAAAATTTGGCATCAGACAGTGACATATATTTGTAATATGGAAAAGAAACTCTGTCAAACTGAATTTTATTCATCATACTTTCTCTTAGTCTTCGAAATCTGATTCATGAAAATGATTCATCCAACTAGCATTTCTGTTTCCTTGATTGTGATTCCCATGGCAATGAATATGAAGACTGTGTTCTTCAATGTGGGACATCATGTAAATTGGTAGACAGTTTCCTTTGAAGTGTTTGTATGCATTTACCAAACTGCATAATGTCACATCCCAGTATTATGTCTTCTTAACCTATATCATGTTCACTGTCGTCAGCTTTGTAGTCCAAGGATTCAGCCATGGACAGTTCTATTTTCTGCCTAAATTATCTTATTTAATCAGGTTAGGGTAATAATTGTGTGAGATTTTAACAGCTCAGTGGGTATATTTTAAGTTAGGATAAATGTTTAGATTTTTACAATAATACTCAGCAAAGTAATATAGCCTAGCAAGTAGTGTGTATGTAGCAGCAGCTTTAAAAGATGGCATATTTTGTATTAGCCCTTTTCTGCATCATAGAAAGTTTGGTACTATGAGGTTTTCAATTAATTTTACTAGTACTACTACTGTTTAATGGACACGCTAACAACAGGGACTGAATGAAACTTTCAGCTGTTCACCCATTAGAGGCTCCACGTGATCCTTGCAATCCGTCACCATGTGGTGCAAATGCTGTGTGCAAGGAACGTAATGGTGCTGGGTCATGCACCTGTCTTCCTGAATACACGGGTGATCCTTACGCAGGCTGTCGCCCTGAGTGTGTTCTCAACACAGACTGTGATAGAGCAAAGGCATGTGTACGAAACAAATGTGTGGACCCATGCCCAGGCACTTGTGGTCTCAATGCAGAGTGTCGTGTGGTGAATCATGCTCCTTCGTGCAGCTGTCTGCCTGGCTATACTGGCAACCCTCTCAGTTCTTGCCATCTTCCTCCACCTAGTAAGAAAATACTAAACACTACTTATGTCTCTTGAAAGTGGAAATTTGTCTTTCTTTCAAGGTAGTAATCTCAATTGTTTGATACAATAATGACAGTGGAAGATGAGAGATGTTAGATAATTAGAATGTGATAGAGATATTAGTGTTACTAAATTATATATTGATGCTGATAAATATGTACCTGGAAATGGACAGGCTGTCTTATAAAACCCAGTATTTGATACAAGACATACTGATATATAAAGTTCTGTCTGAAATGAATTTTTTTCTATTCATGTATATTACTTGTGTGTCACATATTCAAGTCAAATATTTGATTTACTGTGACTCACAAATTATTTAGCTGTGATTGAACAGTTATGTACATCTTAACATCATCTGTGCTTATTTTTGCACATTCAGTATTTCAGATAATCAATGCTAAGGTAACTTCGTACGGAACTTATTTTCATTGAACCGATGGAAATTAATTCTCATCCAGATCCAGTACACTTCAAGATTATTACACTATTAATGTGAATTATGTCAGTACCATTAGTAGTCACCATAACTAAGTAGAAGATGTGTGACTATGTGGAAATCAAATAATGGAGGTTCTACCATACTCTTTATTTCATGAAGCCTGTACTTATTTTATTTTCAATTCATGGAAAAGTGACTTACTTGGAATTATCTTCTCTTTTCATTATATGTGTAGTTTTCATGCATGTACCATTTTCTTTGCATGCCTTCAGCTCCAACAGAACAGCCTGTTATGGATCCCTGCAAGCCTTCTCCATGTGGACCATTCAGCCAGTGCCGTGTGGTGAATGGTCATGCAGTTTGCTCATGTCAGGCTAATTATGTAGGAACACCTCCAAGTTGCAAACCTGAATGTGTTGTGAGCACAGAATGCCCTCAAGACAAAGCATGTGTCAACCAGAAGTGTGTGGACCCTTGTCCAGGCACTTGTGGCGTCAATGCTCGCTGTCAAGTTGTGAATCACAACCCAATATGTAGTTGTAACCCTGGCTTCACTGGTGATCCCTTTACAAGATGTCTGAAGGAAGAAAGTAAGCACTAACCTTTATCTGTCATACTTCAAATATGATATGTGGACCATTATACAGTTTTATTTCATACAGTTTTTAGTATATGTACTAGAATCCCAAACTTCCTAATTTTTTAGTCCAGTTTCAAGTAACATTATCTGAAAGTTGAAATCTAACATGATACTGTTGTGATACATATTGCAAATAATATGTCCCAAACTTGAAAATCATTTCAAAATTTAGTTTCGTATTATTGCCTGTATGGATGCATATTATGTATGCATAGGAATTGATTATTTTTATTTTATTTTTCTGTACTTTCGTTTTTCCTTTTTGATGCACTGCTTGTGTTTTGTACAGATTAAAGTTTTTGTGTTCCATATTGAGTGACTTTCAGGTAACACAACTTAATAAAACTGTGTATTTATCAGTCTTAACCAAAGTACTTCGAATGAGCATTTCAGTTCAACAAGAAAACTGTTAACTGTGCTTTGAGGATTATCTACATGTCATTGTTTTTTCCCTGATATAATAATTCATATTATTTGACTTATATGCAATGAGTTGACTGTCTACGTTTCCTTCATTTAATAATTCGGAATATTGCAGTATCTACTTAGTGAGGTTTTGTGTTTGCATGAAATTAAACCTCGAAATATCTAAGTTCTCAATTATCTTAAAAAACTGTACATATTTGTCCTTGAAATATTTCATTTCTCTTATTCCAGTACTGACTGGTGGAAGGTTTCTTTTTGGCATGTGGTTACTGTTTTTTAGAACCGCCTGTTCAGCAGCCACCAAGTGGAAATCCTTGTGTGCCTTCACCTTGTGGGCCCAACTCTCAGTGTCGTGCTGTTGGGAATACTCCAGCATGCTCTTGTTTGCCAAATTTTTTGGGCCGAGCACCCAACTGTCGACCAGAATGTACTATAAGTGCCGAGTGCCCAGGCAACTTAGCGTGTCAGAATGAGCGTTGTAGAGATCCCTGTCCTGGGTCATGTGGCTCCCACGCAACTTGTGTTGTTGTTAAACATGCCCCAATGTGTTACTGTGAGATGGGATACACCGGTGATCCATTCACAGGATGCTCACAAATTCAGCAAAGTAAGCAGTCTCCTTAGGTCTGGTTGTTTAAAATTAAGAGTGTGGCAACTTGAATTAGATAATATTACGTTATAAAACTGAACACACTCTTCTACTTTTGTCACACATAAAAGACCTCAGACATACACACACACACACACACACACA
>Ga0131853_10019697_pt1 | contig 12275 bp, 9 predicted proteins | sample TergutLab28metaG_FD_92764 | JGI IMG/M metagenome (GOLD analysis project Ga0131853, IMG submission 92764) | Labiotermes labralis P1 segment gut microbial communities from Petit-Saut dam, French Guiana - Lab288 P1 (version 2) (version 2) | ecosystem: Host-associated > Arthropoda: Insects >...
GAGTATATACCATGTTTAAAATATTCAGTACCTATATTTGTTGAATAAATATATAAAATGCAACTTTAGAGGTTAGCGGTGCGGTACGACCACTATAGTTGACATTAGGCGTCAAAAAGTTAAGACTTTCTTATTTTCTTTGAATGTTTTTAGTATCTGTACTGTAATTCTAACGTTTCATTTGTATTGGTCGCATAGGTCAATGATAAACAGTCACTGTACCTGTCATTAGGAAAATAAATAAATCTTTATGTAGCCTTTCCCAACCCTCTTGTTATACCCTGTTTCTTAGAACAACTGTTCCCTAGCATTTCCATTTTCAAATTCAGACAAATATGGATATTAATTTTCGGAAATTTCGTAACCATTTTCTATTCGAATCGATTTTCATACACACATCAACCGCATGCTTGCAGAATTTTCATGACGATGTTGATACTAAGCCTTACTGAATTGTGCACCGCCTTGCAATTCCCATACGCCAGTTCTGTCTACCTCGAACATGATGTGGTTCCACTCCTGTATGCTTCCTTCACATCATCACAATACTGCTAACCGAATAACCCGCGTGCTGTACTGCAAGATCAATCAAACTACAGTGTACACACACATACAGAAATAATGCAATTGTGGTTATGACGTTATTACATTTCACACTCCAAGTATCTAAGCGCAATTACAGACATCCTGCGCATCCCTGTGTAGTATTCTACAGCTGAGCACTGCACCAAGAGCAGGGACTTTGTCAGTTCCTTGATTTTGACAACGCTGTTCCAGATGCTCCGATAATATTAGAGACCTCAAGTGCGATAAATCTTGTTATCGAGTTTCGTTCAGAGGCAAATGATCAATGAAACACAATACGCTGCATTTGGTACATAAACACTAAAGTTTTGAGGACCTGTTAACTCCATCTTCAGGGTAGAACGAATAACTGGTGGGAATTGAAGGATCTTAAAGTACAACGCATTATTTCCTGGTAATATCCAGGGATTTGGAAAGTTTTTAAATGCGGTGCTGGAGAAGGATAGAAAAGATCAACTGGACCGATCATGTGAGAAATGGAAAAGTATTACTTAGAGTCAAGGAGCAAAGGGATATCCTACATGAAATAAGTAAACGGAAAGCTAACTTGGATTGGTCACATTTTGCATAGAAACTGCCTTCTACAACGGGTTTTTGAAGGAAAGATAAAAGGGGGGATAAAAGTGACATGAAGACGAGGAAGAAGACGTAGGAAGCTACTGGATGACCTTAAGGAAAAGAGAGGATACTCTCATTTGAAGGAGGAAGCTCTAGATCGCACTATGTGGAGAGCTTGCATTGGAAGAGGCTTTGGACCTGTCGTAAGACAGACCACTAAATGAATGAATCTAGGGATTTAATTGGAAGAACTGAGTTAAAACACGGTGTCCTGATGGATCTTCACGAAAAGTCAACACCGACTGTAGTACGTCCGGTAAAAATACGAATCACGTAGGTCTATAATACAAGCTTACCGTTACACAGATACACAGGGTAAGACTGATAGTGAAAGAATGATCAGTCAATGTACCAAGAATACGGGTTGTTGTAGTGAACTGACCGTTGTATGTTAGCTAGAATATTACTGGCAGTGACCGAATGAAAACGGCAGTCAATAGAGAGCAGAGACCTGGAATTATGACATAAATGCTCTCCTGGGTATATTCTTCTATCATAAATCTTGCTCACAATGGCCGACTTGCTTTGTGTGGGAGGATTGTAAGCTATGTAAGAGATAAACACAATACACTCTTCATTACGTATACACAGTAGCACATTCTGTACGTACTGCCTACTGCATTCTGCACTGTCTCCCGCGTGTTACTATCTGGTTTATAGGTTGGTTTATGTTTGCCATAATTAACAAAGATCGGGGATCCTGAGGAAGACATATTTTTTTCAAATGGAAGTCAGTATGAAGCACTGAGTTAACCTTTGCGACTAAGCACCCAGTTTTTTGGATCATAATATTGTTATTAGGAACAGGATGACAGATTATCTGTCATATTTGTTAATCGGTAAAAGAATGTAAAATTTGTATTCCACTGGTGCGTGCGCGAACGCACACACTCACGTATTTAATTGATGATTTAGGCCCAATACGGCATAATATACAGCTTGTTTCCAACACATCGAATGTTCATACGGATAAATAAGTAATTCTGAAACAAGATGTAGGCTTAAATAAGATAATAATATTAAAATGGACCTTCATTCAATAAGATGGGAATGGTGAACTGGACTGATATGGCTCAGGATGGGGACAAGTAGTGGACTCTGGTGGATACTGCCGTGAACGTTCGGAATCCATAAAATGCCTGAAATTTTTCGAATTGGTGAGAAAATATTAGTTTCCCAAGAAGGACTCTGCTGCATGGAGTTGGTTACAGAGTTAGTTAGCTAGCTAGATAGCTAGCTTTTTTTTTACCATGACGTAACAGCCCTAGTGGACCAAGGCCTCCTCATTATCGACGATTCACGATCACACTCAGACACACCACACACGGTAGGACTCCTCTGGACGAGTGATCGGCCCAACGCAGAGACCTCTACCTGACAACACACAACAATCATAACAGATGCACATCCATACCCTCGGCGGGATTCGAACATCACAATCCCAACAAGCGAGCGGCCGCTGACCCAAGCCTTAGACCGCGCGTCCACTGGGACCGGCAGTTAGCTACTTAGTATAAACAAAATGTATGAGGAGTTACTCCCACCCCCCATATTCGTACAGTACATGAAACTACTGAACACGTGATTGCAGGAAACGACAAGAAGTTGCCCACAAAATTGAATAATCAAATGACTGACACTAAAAATTATTTTGGATTCCAGTTGGTGCAATATTTAGAAGAAAGAATCGTGAGCGGAATAGAGGGCTATAGTCTTCGTCTGTTAGTCCGTTTTCGTAGCAATACTGTAGGCTATACGTTTTGCAATCAGGAGAAATGGAAATTTAAAAATGAAGAATGTGGAAAATAAAGGCGATTCTCTCTTCCTTTATTCTATACCTTATGCAAAGGGGTTAAACGAAAATTCTTGTAGTTTTTAGTTTAGCATTATGAAGAGACAAGAAGGAGGATGTTACTTTCCTCCGCACCGTACTCTCTTCTTTAGACCTTAAATCCGAAGAAAAATGATGTTGGCTCTTCTGCACTAGCTAGCTGTGTTTGTCTCTAGACATTTCCTTAGGCAGGCGGACTGACGGTGCCGAGGAGAGAAAACGACCCCCAGGATTAAAAAGCAGAACCTAGCAAATGTAATGGGACGGGAACCATATTTCAGTGGCAGAAAAAGAGAGACAGCGAAATGCGGGCAGTGTCGGAATGACTTTCGGGCCATTTAAGTGAGCCGATAAATAAATTGTACAGCGTAACAAGGGTGATTACTATGTCCAATACAGTAGTGACAACGTGCATTACTGGCCACGAAAAGCTAGGATATAGGATGTTACACAAATTCCAATACATGAGTCAGGATCAGTTGAAATAAATTCTATATGTAAAAGGGAAATCAGTTCCATTACAGGCCCGAGGTGCCCAGAGGGTTCCAGAAAGTTAAGGTTCTCAGATTTCGTGACAAAGGCCCAGAATGGTGACAAGGTCGTCAGCCTTAAGCATCGGCCGCTTTTACCCCCAGGAAATATCCTGGTACTCATTTCTGTTAGAGGCTGAGTCGAACCCAGTGCCATAGTGCGATCGGAAGGATTATGTCAATGAAAAGTTCCAATTACACCATCTGGAATTGAACCAGCGACCTTCCGATTTGTAGTGCAGCACCTTAACCATTGTGCTACCGCGGTCCCCAAATTCTACATGTATTGTGTGCAAATTCAGAACATTCCGTCATATTATTCTATATAATAGAAAGAAATTAGAAATCATCGTACTTCGAAGTGAGCACCATTATAATTATCATCAGTTTATTACAATTGTTAAGCCTACCGCTGGACAAAGGATCATCAATGTAGCCAAAAGCGTCTAAGTGGAAGGAAACTACTGCTCGGATAAGCATGAGTTTCTAACCTTAAAATCTCAATTTTTATTAGTTGTGATTTTAATCAAATTCTGTCTGATAGTCTACGAGTTAATAATCACCTGTCATTAACTTAAACGACAGCGAGTGTCGTTTAATTAATATGGAAGTTGTATCATCGGATTAAATTTCACAGGCCTTAACGTTGTGAAAGATTATATAAATTCGGAGATATTAATAAAGAAAAATCGTGTTTTCTATACCATACGTTCCGTGGAAAGCGATTTTCCCTAACATAATTACCTAGCTTGATTACATATTTAAATAAAAAGAATCCCATTACAGGCCTGGACAGGCCGTGAGGGTTCCAGGAGGTTTAGGTTCCCACATTTCATGACAACGGCACAGGATGGTGGTAAGGTTGTCAGCCTTACGCACCGGCCGCTTTTACACCCCCAGGAAATATTCCTGGTACTCATTTCTGTTAGAGGCTGAGTCAACCCCAGGGCCATAGCGCTGCAGGAAGGATTATGTCAATGAAAAATTCCAGTGACAAAATCGGGAGTGGAATCCGCGACCTTCCTGTTTGTAGCGCTGTGTCTCAACCAACTGCACCACCGCGCGTCCCCTTGATTACATAGTAAGATACCAAAAAGTATATTAGTGACATATCAACAGACAATTTTCAGTCGTCTGTGAAAAAGGCGTCGGAATGTACAGTATATTTATAGCTGCATGTAGGTATATTGTTGTGGTTTCTTGGAGTACGCGCCTTCAAGTATGTCATAAGCATAATTTTTGTCCCCTCGTACCTGTAAGAGGCCTACGAAACTGCAATTCGCAGATAACAAAGCTGACACTAACTCAACATCCACGCATTCTCTCCTGGCACAGTACAGCACAATACCTTTCTGAAACACCACCCCTCCCCCCACGGTAACACGTATTTGGAATTATGCTACGGATTACGCTTGCAGTGGCTTAACAAGATCAATTTTTGAACTCAGCACTCTTTGTTCGGCCTGGCCGAACCCGATACCATCCTGCACTGTGCTGTGCGATTGTTTCCAGTCCAGCACTGTGTTCATGGTTCGTTACGAGCAGAGGGGAATTCAACCTGTGCCAGTTCCCAGCTATTGTTCCAACACACGTGGCCACAAAATATGAGTCCGTCTTAACAGCAGCAAGATCGTGCAGAGAACAGGAACGCAACCATCTTCGCTGATGATCTGGGATCGTCTCTTTCGCGAGAGAAACATTCTAAGTAACTCTGAGCTATAAATTTTCCGAGGTAAAGGAATGCATGGAAATGAGCATCCGACATCACGCGTTGAGATAATAACATTAAGTACAGTCGTGGCAAAAACATTAGAAGCTATCCTTCAGGGAAGAGATACATGTGCGTCAAAGGCATTACATTCCAGTGATAAATTTTAGTCAATTCTGCGTTGAGATATAACTAATTCCACGGAACACAGTATTTCTTGTGAAGCTAAAGGTTGCTCAGCTATTCAGAGAGAATTCCTTGAGTTTAATGGAATCTAGTGGTCGGAATCAAAACAGCCGGCGATAGGTCTTTGCACTTTCATTCAAATAAATACAGCTCACCCCTCTTAACATTGTAATTAGATATTAGCCTCATAAGTACTCCTCAGTCTACTCTGTTATGAATTCCGAGAACAATATCACTACGTTATGATAAGCAACTGTGTACTAAGGCAGTGTTTCTCAACTTTTGTGAGACCGCGGCCCGCTAAATTCTTCTTTCATAAGACGAGGGCCCAGTCCCAACAAATTTACTCGTAAATACCTTTCCATTTTTTTTAAGTTCACACATTTAACTAACATAAATATAAATAATTAATTATGGCTTAATCATAAAAGAGTATTAGTACACTTATGTATACGGTGTGGCATGTTGACAAATATAAAATTACATTTAAATTAGATATCAATCACTGGACTAATGCAATCTTGAAACATATTGTAGTTTCCTCAGGCCAACATCTGGGTCTGAGTTTTTCGACACATTCACGAATATTTTTCTCCTCAGAATATTTCCTCTATAAAACATTTATTCGTGAAAATTACTTAGAAAACTAAAATGACTAATTCCAGGAGAACCTCTCGCGGCTCGGTATAATTGATGCCAGGACCCGGTACCGGACCGCGGTCCGGCGGTTGAGAAACACTGCTCTAAGGCATCCCAAGAAGCAAAACGAAGACGGATGCCTAGCGTGTTTACAGTCACCTTCTCTTTGATAAGCTGCCTGTATTAAATCACTAAACCAGTTCAGCCTAAAATCAACGCGAATTATAGCTACACATTCAGGTCGTACCGCTCAGTAAACACATTTCACCTCAGTTATAAGAATAAATTAGTCATTGTTGTACAAGGAAAACGTCGTTGTTTGTTCTGAAATCCAAAAGAAACAGAAATATAGCACGTAAGAAGATTCTATAATTATTTAATGGTAAACCAGTTGGTACCGACATACAGTAACCAGTGGACTTTCAAGGGTTAATTTATGTAAACAAGAAATGGGCCACATATTCATCTACTATCAGGTAAAATTATAGAAGAAAGGAGATAATCTGATTTAAGGTTCTTTACACTTACATATGTTATTCGCGTATACTTCAAATGTTACACAAACACGGATTAAAAGGTAAAGGTAAAGGTAAAGCAGTCCCGTTACAGGCCTGGAGTGGCCCAGAGGGTTCCAGGAAGTTACGTTTCCCAGATTTCATGACAACGACACAGGATGGTGGTAAGGTTGTCAGCCTTACGCACCGACCGCCTTTACCCCTAGGAAATACTCCTGGTACTCATTTCTGTTAGAGGCTGAGTGGACTCCAGGGCCGTAGTGCGATCGGAAGGATTTTATGTCAATGAAAAATTCCAATGACACCAGCTGGGATCGAACCAGCGACCTTCCGGTTTGTAGCACAGCACCTTAACCACTGTGCTACCGCGGTCCCCACTACAAGAAAGGATTACGAGCATAAATTACATAAAGGGAAACATTAGTCGACTTCTTTTCCTTTAACACCCTTGAGGACTAACACTCAACTCAGTAATATATAAAAGCACAGTTCGAACATCATAGAGAACACAATGTCTGTCCATTATAAGGTTGAAAGTGTTGATGCTGTTTAGGGAAATAATGCGCATCTATTTTGAAAATCATAAATTATAAATACGTTATTGGACAAAGTTTCAAGAAGTTTTTTAACCCTCCAAACACACAAGTTACCGTGCGCATTGCCACGAATAATGTAATAAGAAATGTGCCCTCTTCAGGTAGTGTTTATACCCTGTATAATGCGCGTTTCTTCAAAGATTCGTTTCCCAGCCAGTCCACGCGGGTATATGGTGGACCATGTGACTCTGCGACACGTTTTTCTCGCAGTAATTCGGTCTTCCTCTGCCAAGTTAATATTTGTCTACAAACTGCTCCTGTTAGAAGGACGAAAGGGCGAAAGCTGGAAACAAAAAATCGATCCACTTTGGAAATCAGAGAGCATATGATAAAAAATTACTTAGGCTTTCAAGCGGGCAGGTGATACGTTATATTACTACTGTGTTTCGGAGGGTTATTTATGTACAGGGTTATTCGAAATGATTGTAGGGGTTTTAACAAATTGTCATACATAATGCACTTGAGATAGGAGTATATGTATTTTTTTATTTAATAGAACAAGACTCCAAGTTTTTGTTAAGTATCTTACAGGTAACTTTGAGAATTTCTTAATCCATCGGTCCAAATACATACTCCTATCTCAACTGTATTGTGTATGACAAGTTGTTAAAACCCCGACAATCATTTCGAATAACCCTGTATGTGCGGGGCTAAGGTGATTACGAATGCCATTGTTAAATGATGAATGCATAATTTATTGTTAGTATTACGTATACAGAACAAGGAAGGCAATGTGCGTACAACTGAGGCGCGTTCTTGTAAAAATTTTTGGTGTGGAAAATAAACAGGTATTAAAAATTATTGAGTTTTGTGTGTTTGTGTGTGTGTGTCTGTACCTGTAACCTTAATTATCAATCACGCAATGCGCATGCGCCATATTATCACGTGGCTTGTCCGACTCTATACAATATTTTCCCGCATTAGCTCATAAACGGCAAGATTTGCTGAAAAAAAAACAAGTTATTTAATATGAATATGTGTTGTCTCTACAAATTTCGTCTGAAACATGTCACTCTATGAAGAAATGAGCGAGATATGATCAAAATATGTATTGGTCTTGAGGTAAAGTACCCGTGAGGTAAAGTACCCGTAATTCTCGTCACGTTTCAATTAAAGTTGAAATTTCTTGACAGATTTTTGGAAAAGTACTTAAATATCAAATTTAACGAAAATCCCTCCAGAAGAAGACGAGTTGTTCCGTGCCGACAGACGGACGAACAGACAGACATGACGAAACTAATAGTCGATTTCTGCAAATTTTGTGAAATCGCCCAAAAAGTAGTCAAAATAGCGGACAGCCAGCGTTGTTCCTACTGTTTAATGGTTGGGTCAACTGACGACATGCTCTTGTTGTTACTCAATGCTACGCAAGTCCTTGGAGCTGGACGGCTCCACTGACACTAATTGAACGATAAGCAGGTAAAGAGGAAGTGGACTGGTTGTATTTGCATCAGTCTGGCATCGAATATCGGGCCGTTGTGAACACGAAAATAAACCTGGAAAATCCATACAGCAGAGGCCATTTCATGTCTACGTCAAGTAGAGTCCAGTTGAAATGTGATGGCACACAGCGACGCACCGGAGGGGAAGTGAAGGGGAAACCGGCGAATGGAGTGGGTAGCCATTACTCTTCACATTACCTCGAAACATGGTGTATCCAGCATTACTACCGCTGATGCGCACACCCCGGCTGCCAGTAATCGACTGAACTGAGGCCCTGACTTCTCAAGACGGACTCTGATCCTCGAAACAAGTGCATTATTAAGATGTTTCCTGTCCCGTTGTAGGAAGGTTTGACAATGTGACGTCGAAATGGCAGTTTTATGATGCTTATAAACGGAGAGTGAGTGAAGACTTTAAAAAGTTAGCTTAATTTATTGCAATACATAAAATACCGATTTTTGCAAGGATAGACGGACGTCCGGAAGGGAGAGGTGGAGATAAGACAGGAAACGCCACAATATGAAGAAGCGGTCATTATTATAATCGAGAATAAATGTGACGCGACTATTATGCTACTTATGAAAGGCAACAATGTGCAGTGATTCGAAGGTCCTAGCGGTAAAGTTGTGAAAAAAGACAAATTTTCATACTCTACGTACCACTAACACTGATGATTTTAACACTTCGCGGTATAGACATTTGCACCACTCGATTTAAAAAGAATAATGTAGGGAAAATTTCCATGCAGCAATATCGTCCTTACCAAGCTGATAGTCACCTACCCAATCACGAATTTCTCCACCTTACTTACTTAATTTCTTACTTACTTACTTATTCTATGGAGCAGAGTCCTTCTTGAGAAGCTAACCGGTTTTCAGGTAGTCAAGAAATTCCCCGCATTTTATGCAACCCGAAAGTTCATTACCGCACTCACAAGTGCCCGCCACCTATCCCTATCCTGAGACAGATCAATCCAGTCCATACTCGTACATCCCACTTCAATCAGATCCATCATAACCTCATCATCCTATCTAAGCCTTGGTCTCCCAAGTGGTCTCTTTCCCTCAGGTTTCCCCACCAAAACTCTGTATATGCTTCTCCTCTCCACCATACGCGCCACATGCCCCGCCCATCTCATTATTCTCGATTCTATTACCCGAACAATACCGTGTGAGGAGTACACATCATTAAGCTCCTCATTATGTAGTTTCCTCCACTCTACTGTTACGTCGTCCCACTTAGACCCAAATATTCTCAACACCATATTTTCAAACACCCTCAGCCTAAATTCTCCCTCAATGTAAGCGACCGAATTTCTTTACCTGTGATGAAAAACACCTACAGTGTTCACAAAAACCTGGTTCGGTACTCTTGTCTGTGTCCAATTTCCAATTCACGTCTTTATTTTTATTCCATATTCTCATCGTATTTAAGCCCAGACACCCAAAATGGTCTCTTCATTAACGTTACGTACGAATTCCTTACCTCTTCTTTAGTGCTACCAAACCTGTCCATTTAATCCCCTTTGATTTGGTTGCCCTAAAGTTCACAAAGCTCTTCGCTTCTTCTACTACACTCATCAGAACCTCGTCACAGAATCAATGTTCTTCCCTTACCGAAAAAGAACATTTTTCATATACCACATGTACAGGTTTTTAATTTTTCACGTGCTTTGACAAGAGTGGAAAAAGTACACGGTGAATTGACCCTTTTAAAAACGAAGAGAAGACTGCTTTATTTAAAGATCCAGTCCGTACCGCGCTGTAAACACTTTTCATCTCGGTTATAAAAACCAGTCAGTTTATGCTGTAAGTGGCACAAGTCGCTGTTTGTTCTCAGATAAATACAAAACACATAAATACAGTGAGGGCAGAGCGTACAGTTGTTGAATGTTAAACTGTTGGTGCATCAACGTCACCAGTAGGCTCTAGAAGGTTAAACTGTAGCAAGCAATCTTCAATTTTAATCTGACATAAATTATAGCAAAACAAACCATCAAACACAGTGTTAGCACTGAGTTCTATTGCTAAGTTCACAGCCCTGGGTGTACTGTGCGTCAGCAGTCACGTGGCCATTCGAAGGCAGAAAACTTTTATCAGCGTCTGCAGTGCGGTTACACGGGTTACACGCATTGTATGCGCAGGATAATATTAAAACTAAGAATTTGTATCCATCAATGGACAAGTAAAATTTCCTTCACCTACAGACTTGAGTACGCAAGACCAATGCAAGATCACATCTAAGACGACACCACGTGAAACCGGTACTACTAAAGGAGAGCTAAGCAAGACAAACCCTTGTTTTTGAAAGGACATAACGAATTCTAGCAACGTACAGGATTTACATTTTATTACCAATCAGACATAACATTTGTTAACTGTAACCGCCACTCGCTATGGGCTGGATAAGACCCGGATCCGAATACCAGTGGGGGAGGAGATTTGCGGTGACCATCCAAACCGGCCCTGAGGCCCACACAGCCTCCTGTGCAACGGCTACCGAGTGTTTTCCCGGAGGTAAAGCAGCCGGCACGTGGTATTGACCACCAAACCCCATCAGGAGCCTGGGTTAAATAACAGAAACGAAGAATTCCAGTTGAAACGTGATGGTACTCGGTGACGTACGGGAGGGGAAGTGAAGGGGAAACTGGCGAATGGAGTGGATAGCCAGTACCCTTCACACTACCTCGGAACATGGTGTATCCAGCATTACTACCACTGATGCTCACACCTCGGCTGCCAGTAGACAACTGAACTGACGCCCCCCGCCGATTTAAATGGACTCGTCCGTTTCGCCGAGAGACGAAATATGTTTTATATATATATATATATTGTTGTATATTTCATATTTAGTTGTATATAATTTAAAAATACTGCTTTTAACCATCCACCATTGTTTTATATATCATATTCGTCAAGGCTAGTAACATTCAATATAACCAATTTAGAATTTTAAATTATATATTATTATTAATAGCAGCGTATATTACTCTTTGCAGTTAATCAATACCAGAAGCTGTAATTACAGCTGTACGAGCTCCTGATGATGGGTGTCAACACCCGAAACATGTAGAGCTGCCTAACAGAAATGTAATAAACTGAATACGTCGTATCTTGTTGGAAAACAATTATTAAGTTTGAAGTCTGGTTTCTGCGCGCGCGTCATCACATTTCAACTGGCCTCTACCTCAACTCCTCCTCTGTGCCGTCATGACGTATTCTGGGTTGATCTTTACGTTTTGCTTTAACATTTAACGCATTGTGTACACAGCACTGTGAACTGCGTAACTACAAAATATATGGTGCGAAAGAAGTCCGTCTGACGATGACCACATGGTCGTTGAAGTAGGATCGGGATATTTTAGTGGCTCTAAGCAACAGAACATCCACTACTGTTGCATCTGACGACTTATCTATTTTGCTTACTTACATACTCCATGGTGCAGAGTCCTTCATGAGCAGCTAACTGGTTTGCAGCTAGTCAAGAAATTCCCCGCATTTCACGGAACCCGAAGGTTCATTACCGCACTCACAAGCGTCGGCCACCTTTCTCTATCCTGGGCCAGCCCAATCCAGTCCATATACCCACATCCCACCTCCTGGAGATCCATCGTAATATTATCCA
>Ga0131853_10019698_pt1 | contig 12275 bp, 6 predicted proteins | sample TergutLab28metaG_FD_92764 | JGI IMG/M metagenome (GOLD analysis project Ga0131853, IMG submission 92764) | Labiotermes labralis P1 segment gut microbial communities from Petit-Saut dam, French Guiana - Lab288 P1 (version 2) (version 2) | ecosystem: Host-associated > Arthropoda: Insects >...
CGACATTAGCAACAGTTAATATTCTCGACAATAGCAACAGTTAATATTCTCGACATTAGCAACAGTTAATATTCTCGACATTAGCAACAGTTAATATTCTCGACATTAGCAACAGTTAATATTAGCGACATCATTTAGTATCTACTTCCAACACCAAGTTCAATCTGAAACACATGAATACCTTCGAAGATGACACTTGCGGACAGACACATAAGTCTTGACTGTTTATTATGCCGTAATGTTTTGCGGAGAATCTAAAAATCACAAAGATTTGTAACGGAAGCCAAATAAAAATCAAAAGCAGTTCCGGTTTTACATATGAGACTGTTTTCGGGGCAGCTGAAACTCAGTGATCGAAATGTTGTTTCTGACAACATAAGGTTCTGCTTCGTAACAAGGGATGTCGTAAATGTCTAGTTTAATATTCCATTAAACAAGACGCCATTTCGGTTCAAAGAGAAGCTATAACTCATAACTCTAAAATAAACGAATGACTCTTGTATCGCCATTGAACATTTTGCAGGTTAGCACAGGGGTAACACGTCTGATTCAGGTTTAAGAGGAAGTCTGTTCGAATTGCAGCCTGTGGCCGTCTAACCTAACTGAGGTTTCCTTTCTTCGTTTGGCCTTTGCAACATGTGCACGAGGCACGCGCATGTAGACCAGCTGGCGTGCTGCTGTGTTTAGCGAGTTGTAACTACAACACTATAAAATGGATTTCGATTGAACTTTGTTTCATGATTTCAGGCTTACGTTATTTCGTTTTTTCCTGCTTCCACCCCGGTGTAAATGAGATCGTCATTCTTCTTGGATGTTACGCAGAGTATATTGGTAGTTACCGACGTTTCGGGACGTCTCGTTTCCAAATTCAAGGTCAAACAAACCTCTTCGACAGCCTGACCCTTGATAATGGGACCAATATATTTTCTTGAAGCGTAGGTAATTAACTGCCAATCTGCACTACTTAGCATCCCAGAAAAGCAAATATCTCGAATTTTGTCTCGTAAGAGCCACAAGGGAGACCGCGGTAGCACAGTGGTTAAGGTGCTGTGCTACAAATAGGAAGGTCGCTGGTTCGATCCCAGCTGGTGTCATCGACATAAAATCCTTCCGATCGCACTATGGCCCTGGGGTCGACTCAGTCTCTAACAGAAATGAGTACCAGGAGTATTTCCTGGGGGTAAAGGCGCCCGGTGCGTAAGGCTGACAACCTACCACCATCCTGTGCCGTTGTCACGAAATCTGGGAACCTTAACTTCCTAAGAACCCTCTGGGTCTGTCCAGGCCTGTAATGGGACTCCTTTACCTTTTTACCAGTATGAGCCACGTGTAGGATGCCATACGGGATAATGCCACAGAACAAGATGTACTCCAGTTTGAATTATGCGTTGCCACCTTTATTTTGTCCCTGCTCGTCTGGAGCAGCAGTTTAAATTAGGGCAGTGAGAGGTCATTATTTACAATCATGCAACGCTAAGGGTCCTCTTCAGTTCGCAGAGCGTTGTAACGCTACCGAATTAACCTCTCGTTCACACTACAGGCACGCCGATTTGCTTAAGAAGTTGGTACTTACCAGATGGGGGGAATTGTTTTCTGTTATTAAATAATTAATACTGCGACACAAAATACAGACGTAGGCAGGCCCGTGACCAGGGAGTTGCAGGTGTTTGCAGTGGACCCACTAAAATGTGGTGCTGCCTCCATTTGTCAAATACCAAAGACAAACGTGTTGATCAGCCCGCTGAAAGAAGTGCGACCCCCTACCGCAGCCACATGCTACCTCTATCGAACCGCTGTGGTAGGGAACAATCCATTTTCAAAAACGTATGCATAGGCAAGATGGTTTGTGCGTTGGTATAGAGCGCGTTCCTAATTAAAGTGCTGATTTTGTGGTATTGAAAAAGGGGCTTTTTACGCTTATGCATACACAACAGACATATACAGGACCGGGCCGAGAAATGTGGGCGCCCCGGGCAGGCTAATAATTTGGAGCCCCTGAAAACCATTATTCTTTGAAATTTTTCGGTCTGGAACAGGGCTGGAGAAAGTTTTGAGGGCGCAGACCAAAATTGCCGATAATTTTTGCGGAAATTCTTTAGCATGTGGAAACCTAAGTTTTCTAGCACCATACTTCCGATTATTCTAGTGACGTTTCAGGGCCGTTATAGCTTGGAGCCAGGGTCAGCTACTCGTTTGGCCCGCGCCTTAGTTCGGGCCTGTGTATATACACATTATAGGTATAATAGAGCTTTATATATTTATATATACGTATGCACGTAGATGTGCCCGCTCTGGAAGCCTCTGCTCCCTTTCTATTCATGTCTGGTTACGGGCCTGGCCGTTGGAACTCTATCCCGAAGGGAGATTCATTTCACGTAATTCACTACTGTATATCATATCTGTGCCCAGAAATTCAAAGTGTTGCATTCACAAGCCATTCCACATTCAAAATATCGTACACGCCTTCTTGTCTTGCACGTTCTGCAAATATTATTCTTGTAGATTCAAGTACCCTGGCGTAACCTGGTGTGGAAAGCAGTCCAGCTTACTTTGCTCACGCAGATACAATAAAAGGAAAACTAGAATTTCTGAGAAGAATTTGTGAAGCCTGATTTGTTTAAAATTTGGTTTATGCTCATAACGTTTATCATCAGCCTATCGATTTCGACTACTGGTAAGTTAAATTTTACGGTACGGCGTTAATAATGTTGCTTTTAGCGCGTAGGAAAATATTTTAATGCAGAATTTTAAAAATTAAGTAATTTATACCCGTGTCAAATTTTATGTTTCTAGTTCAATTGATTTATTAGGCCTCTTTATCGCCATCAAAGTATGACTGATATAAAACCATTTTTTTTCACTCTTCTAGTTCTTTGTCCTGAACCTGGTGTCCAAATATTTCTGTTTCTAGAAGACAGTGAACCAATGTTTTCTTGAGCCTTGTTGCTTTCGCCTCCGCTGAGCAAAGAATGTTCATTTTCTACATTTCTACGTGGACATGCCGTGCGGCTTGCCCTCAACACCTACAGACTACCCTTATAATAATGGTAACAAAAACAACTTTCAAAGAGAGGTTAATCTTGTGAAGGTTAAGTAACGTAAAATATGTGGTTGGTTTTCTTATGTTTTGCTGACCGTGCATCTCAGTATAATCTTAGCAATTGACCAACTTAAAACACAAATTCTTGTTTTATAATAAGTTTGTTATATTACTCTACATATTTCGAGAACAATAGTGCTCGAAACATGTAGAAGAATATAATAAACTTATTATAAAACAAGAATTTGTGCATTAAGTTGGTCAATTGCTAAGATTATCTGGTGGATTGTTACAATGTCAACCAACAAGTGCACACAATTCGTTAGAATTACTACATTGTTTCAAGACATTCTTCTACATGTTTCGGCCCTTAATGGCCAATCTTCATGGAGCACACAGTTGCAGAAAACAATCGTCCAAAATGGAAAATGTATCTTCTGGGATGTGCTATCTGTGTGGAGAGGGGGTGGGGTGCCTCCGATGTTTTGAAGGATCGTTGTGCTTTCATCTTTAGGGTCAGACATTCCAAGGGAGGCATACTGCCATATAAAAATTATATGCAAAGCCCAGGGGCCCAAGAGCCCCTCTCAACAATTTATTTACTCTAAGTGAACATCACCCAGTACACGGCCGTGTTCGAGAGTATGCACGAGAAATCAAATTCGCGCGAATATGCACCAGCATTTACAAAAGAGCTTGCTATTTGAACATAAATATGGAGAAATAAAGGCAAAGATTTTGGCACAGAAAAGAAAACGTAAAGAATGAAAAGAGGAAAGCGTAAAAGAAATTGCCAAAATTCGATCCCGTTGTCTTAAAGTCAGACGATAACGAATTGGTTTATTTGACACCAGAGTGTATTTGGGAAAACTCTGCATCAGTTGGTCGTGTAAGCCTTACTGATTTACTTACTTACTTTCTTACTTACTTACTTACACTTGCTTAGTTACTTACTTACTCCTTGGAGCAGAGTCGTTCTTGAGAAGCCAATCGGTTTTCAGTTAGTCAAGACATTCCCCGCATTTTTTGGAACCCAAATGTTCATTACCGCATTCACAAGTGCCCGCCACCTGTCCCTATCCTGAGCCAGCTCCATTCAGTCCATGCCACCACTTCCCACATCCTGAAGATCCAACTTAATATTATCCTCCCATCTACGCCTGGGTCTTCCAAGTGGTCTCTTTCCCTCCGGTTTCTCCAGCAAAACCCTGTATACTCCTCTCCCCTTCTCCATATGCACTACTTAACCTGCCCATCTCATTCTTCTCGATTTGATCGACCGAGCAATATTGGGTGAGGAGTACAGATCATTAAACTCCTCATTTTGCAGTTTTCTCCACTCCCCTGTTGCTCAAATATTCTCCTCAACACCCTATTCTCAAATACACTCACCCTACGTTCCTCCCTCAGTGTGCGCCTACGTCACTTGTATGACGCGGCCCATTGTATGATTCACACAAAGGGCCCAAGAATCCTAGCCACGTGACTAATTTTCATATTAATCTATTTCAGATGTCAGCTGGTTGATGTACAGCTACTCGCACGAGAAGTATCACACTATGCGCTGGTGGGGGGGGGGGGTTCTCATGAGCGTTTTTATCCATTGACGAAAAATGTTTCAAAACATTTTGCCAACAATATCTACAAGTGACATGGGTATAATTTTTAAGGGCGTGAACAGTATTTTGAGAAACTCGAGAAAGTTACACTTCAGCCTCATGAAAAGTTGAGAGTACATTGTGCCCTTGTGCGCCGAAATTAAATTCGGATGACAACAATTTTTGAAACCATCCTCATTAGCACATTATCCTATCTCGCATAATAATGTAAGGTGAACAATATAGAGAACTGGGGTAAAACTTTGATTATATGCGAAACTTGTTTGTTTGTACAGATGGAGGGGCTGGTGCGGGAGATGCAGGATCCAGAAACCGGAGTCCCGGTGCGGAGCCAGAAGCTGTTTCTCACTTCAATCCCTTCTGCCTTCTCAGGTAAGTGGCACCGTGCCCCTCTCGCACTTTTCTTACCCTGGGGTTTAAAGACGTCATTTCGTGCCTTAACTCAGTTATTTACACAATCATAGGTCTAAATGTTTGCATGTAGAAAAATTCTCGACTTCCTCGGACCAGGGTGCGGTAAATTAAAATAATAGACACTGTGTGACGACATGTCATAGACTCTCAGCTAATAGCACAACAGAAACCAACCGTAATTTTTGCAAATATCCGTAATGTTGAAGTACTTTGTATACGTCAAGAGATCAGCTTTGTTCAGTTAAACTTACTTCTAGGCTGCCAAAATATTATATGACTTTGGAAAATTTTCTGTCACGATTTTTGGTTTCCAATTGAAGAGATATTCCAACATTGTTCGTCCTATGTGTATATATCTTGACTTTCAGTGAGAGCGCTCCTGAGTTTTTAGCCTGCTTTCCTCTCTTAAGGAAAACAGTAGCAGTCTAATTTTGTATCAAGTACATAGCAGTTATGTTTTGTATTCGGGAGGTCTCGGGTTCAAATATCGACCCGGTGGCCTGTTATACTGCTGAAGTTCTTGGGTTTCTCATTGGTCCTTTCCAACACAGGGGCATTAGCTCAGATTAAGCTGTGGCCCCTTCTTTCCACATACTCTCCCACTCATTTTTCACTAATATTCTTAGTACTTCACAATATTTAAAGTTTTGAAGGGTTTATTAAGTGAAACAGACAGGTAGCAGCAGCAGCCTGCAAGGACAATGGAATCAACATGCATTGCGAGAAATTCAATTTTTGATACTGGGGAAGATCTGTAGAAACAGGACGTATGGCCAAGTAGTTTTTGTTGAAGTACAAATATCGTACGTAATTATAACTTTACTGATACAAGGGGTAGGACAGAAGCAGTTGTGGTACCTAATATCTTACAGCACAAACTGCGAAACTTCGGTCCCAGGAAAAAAAAAAAATTAATGTGACAAGAAATCTATAGAAATCCTTACCACTTCCTTTAAAAAACTGTCTTGAAACTATCAGTGTGTAACATAAAAGGTAAGATTGTCCCCGTGCACGCTACGCCATGAAGGCGTGTGGAAAAAATTATATATAGCTGCACTCACTCTTAACCTCGCCACTGGGTGAAGGCGAGTGGTTAGCTTCACGCTCTGGCTGCTGTATCTCCAGGGAAAATATCCCGTTACCAATTGACTACGAAGCTTGTTGGGTCTCAGGGCTGGTTTAGATTCTTCTGAGAAGAGAAAATCTATCCCTGCCGATAATGGGAACCCTGAGATTCCAGCTGGCGTCATATCCATTGTACTCTACCCCGCGCATGTCATGTACCGTGCCAGAAGCTCGTGGTAGCATAGGCAAGCGGCGCCAGATTTTACAATTGTTGTTGGGAGAGGAGGGGGGGGGGGTTGCTACGAAGTGGAAATTGATTTTTGTTGCTCTTTTGTTCACATTCTGGCCATTATTTGGTAGTCATGTGAACGTCTTTTGCAATAATAATTCTTAGTATTTATTGTGATACCGTCGATTTATTTGAAACCCACAGGGAGGGGCACAGTCGAATTCTCACCTTCTGGAGCAGCCCCTAACTGTGTTACAACATCTGTAAAATTTCGTCAATTTAAGTTAGCGGAATCACAGTGACCATCATCTGCCTTGTATAAAATTACGACAGTCAGTCGCAAAGGGTTCTGAAAATGGTACACTGCAGTAATCTAGACTAGTGCTTTGGACATTTCCATCACCTTGGCTTTCGAATACTAGACCATTTCGAAAATTTGGTTGGTTTCTTTTTGTTGTGTTTTTTTTTATCTCGAAGGGGGAAGAAAGATTCTAATCTGACGGGGCACTGGTGGACCCAATGTTCCCCTCTTGGTTCAGCACACCCAAGACAACAAAAAATGTCCAAAACATTAATCCAGATAAAACTGACGAATTCGGAAGGGAGTAGATAGAAGGATTCGAGAGGGATCTGATATGCCTTAAACTTTCGACACGAAGTTACAATTATTTCTGCTGTGTCCACACCATCACGGCTCAGTTTCAGATCTGCTCCTCAGTAGTAAGAGTTATCCCTTCACAGGCCTGGACAGGCAATAGAAGGGAAGATGAAAAGCGAAGAGCAGAACGAAAGGAATATCTAGGAGAAGAAGAAAAGACAATAGTATTTATAAAATTGTTATTCGATGTACTGTTATTCAAAAAACCATCCCCCTGTAACAATTCACTTTTTCTGAGTGGTTTGGGTGTAAGGCGGCGTGTCATCTTCCATTAGGGCACTGCTGATACGGCTATAAAAATAAAAGTTCACCCTAGAACAGGCAACGAAGAGGTATAGCTCTACTCTTTCTTTAACCTCGGCGCTAAATGGTGGGGGGGGTCCACCCCCCCCCCCCCGGTCGCTTTACCCCCGGGAAAGACCCGGTACCCATTGTAGGGGAGTGGGTAGGCCCCAGGACAAGTCTGGACAGATGCAAAAAATCTCGCCCCCCCCCCCGGGATTTGATCCTCGGACCGTCCAGCCAGTAGCCAGTCGCTATACCGACTGAGCTTCCCCGGCCCATGACGATACACCTATGCATTCCGTATATTGTGGCCAAGTTTAAAACTTCTTACTGTATGGTCTTCTGTGATCTCTTGAGACAGAAATGTTTTATTCATCCCACCCAAGCTGTCTGTTTCACCTGTTTGGTGTAACTAATAACTAAAAACCGCACTTAATGTGTGTCTGTAATTTCAGGATATGACCTCATTGAGTGGCTGATGGAGCGCCTCAACATAGAAGAATCAGGTGAGAATATTTTAATGTGTTGTAAAATCACATATCTCTATGGTGTTTTTTTTTTCTTAATAGACCTTAGAGTTCTGATAGCTTTTTCAAAACTTTTTGAATTTCGACTCAACTAATTAAACAAAGTAAATTTATGTAAACCACATTTTTTCATTCCAACACAACACAAATTTATTACATCAATTTAAATTACCCTCGCGTGTACCCTACATGTTTCGGCCATCTTCAGGCATGTCAACACAAGAATATGTACAGGAAGATACACTACAATAGATGGCCTAATTATTGTTTGCCATATCAGCCAGTCGACACTTCTCATCAAGGTGTTTAAACAGGCTACTTTTAGGAAGCAGGTAGGGAAGAATATTCTTGACTGCTGAGGTTGATGCTACATGCAATAAATCAGAAGACTGTATTTATTCTTGAGCATTGCATGTGGAAAATCTTCAGTATGGAAATAAGTTCAGTTTATTTCATTTTCCTATATCATTTCCAAACTTGTTGGTTTCTCTTGGTATATTTCAAGCCCAAACAATTCTTTGGTAAAATAAGTTTGGGAAACCCAGTTCAGAGTCACTTGCTGAAACTGTGCCATTATTCATAATAGTAAACATTTTTCATGCAGTACCTGAATTTCTGCTGTCTGTTTGTTGTGACATTCATGTCAATGTTTGGCTTTATGTTTTGTAGTTGAAGCTGTCCACATAGGCAACCAGCTGTGCCAGTATGGATATTTTTTCCCTGTCAATGATTCAAAGAATCTGGTTGTCAAAGATGACAGTACTCTTTATCGATTCCAAGTAAGTTTAATTATTATTTGATATGTCTTAGTAGACATTAACCACAGTTTTACTCTTACTAGTAAAATGTTGTTAGGAAAATGGTAAATCCAAGAAAGATTAGGGTAAAATGATGAAGCATTTAGGATAACAATGAGACACTGTGCCTCATACAGGTCACTTAGTATCGTTAAGATAATGAAATAAAGGAGGCCACAATAGAATGAGAAAGAGTTTTTGGTAGTAAGACAAAAAGGAATGGTAGATAACATGACGGTCAATAAAATATTTCAGTACCCCAAAAAACAATCTGAAAATATGAATATTCCAAACTGAAAGAACACTTTCAACTCTGTTTTAAATAAATGTTATGTAGTAAAGTTGGGGTAGTAGTGCAAGGGCTTACCTTCTTTTCCCCCACAATATACTCTACCAAGGACTAGTCACAGTGATATTTCAGACACACACGTAATCACAGAAATAAGACCTGATGATCTGATAAGGAAATCTCCTTATTTTGCACCTGATAATTAATATTCTCACTCAGTCACACTCTCGTAGATCTGACTTACCTGAATGCACAGGTGACTAAACACTACTAACATGACAAATGATTATTCTTACATGTCATGCCAACCTCAGAACTACAGTAAATCCTATGATGCTGGCCACCTGTCACAGTTGGCTGCACTGGAAGTAATGGGCAAATTCCTATGTTGTTATACATGGCCATTACTCCATAACTTGGCCACCTGAGTGTCTTGAATCATGGCCACAATTTCACATATTGTGCTATGGTTATGTATAAATTAAATCTCCCTCTGTTGGCTGACCTGAACATTTTCACAGTTTTTGTGTCACAGGGCATGTTGGATGAAATCCTCATTCAGCCTCCATTCTTTCTACAAAAGTATGGACAATATTTTGAAATTTTCTAGTGGCAACTGACTGATTGCTCTACATCAATTTCATAGTCATTCAGTTGATATGTACAGTACCTGCTTTCCAACATGACCACCTGTTTTTGGACACTGAACTGTACCTTTGTACAGCTAATAATAATAGTAATGCACAGTTAAATTTTCGTAGTGTGAAGTGGTTTCCATATGTTGGCCGCCTGCATAAGTTGGGTGGCTTCAAATGGATCCAAAAGTGGTCAATATAGGCAAGTGCACTTATTTTTCCTATGTAGGCTATGAGCACTTTGAAAAACAATAAATAATATTGCCTACACAGAACCTGGAAAGTAAAGGTATTCCTTCCCCAGTGACCATATTCAAGGAAAACAGTGGCTTCTATTGTTTCATTGTAAGTCCTTTTGCAGTTAATTATTCTTTCAGCTCATGCGAATCTTGAAACCAGTTTTCTCATGTGCACAGGCCATTTTAAACATGTCTGAAAAAGTCATAAATTTTAATAATCAACTCAGAATCCTTAAAATAATGTTCCTCTTATTACTATGTTCAAGACAGAAATTTGTTGCTATTATTTCATCACGTATTCTTTGTACCCAGTGTGCAAATTAAATGTGTAAAGAAGTTTCATCTGCTTATCTGCTTGCACACGTTTCAATTCAGATCTCACTTAACCCTTACCCAGCTAACGTGGAGAATATGGTGAGCTCCTAATAATACCAACAAATGGCAGATAGGATTTAATTCGGCGTTAGAAGGGTTAATGTAATAACATAAACTCGTATAATACAAGAAAGGTCAGAAATGTCAGAAGGCTGCAGAAGCTCTTGAATTTTCTTGCAATGTGAGGAGTATGGCTGATTGACCAAATAAATCAAAGTGTCACTGCCTCAGAATTCTACTTTTTAGTACACATGTTAGTCAAATACAGTCTTTGCTTCGTGTTCATTTACTGCACATATAAAATTGACCATTCCAAAGAAGCAGTATTCCATCACACAGATCCAAATTTTGTTGTTTATATTTACTTAAGTATTCAAACTAACTACATGGAACAAAATGTACATGTTGGGAACAAAATTTATCAAGATTTTAATGTGGTACTTAAGGAATAGATCCAAATATACCCAACAGTCATATGGACAAACTCAAATTTCTCATATTCTGTTTATTATAGAATACTGTGGACAGCAGTGCTTAATAAGTAGCATGTAACACTTCAAGGTCACCCTATAGCAGGCCACAAAGGCCCAGAGGTGGAATAGATGTATAGCTCTACTTTTTCTTTAACCTCAGCGCTATATGGGAGTGGGTGGTCAACGCTACACCCCGGCCACTTTACCCCCGGGAAAGACCCGGTACCCATTGTATAGTAGGCTGGGTGGGCCCCAGGACTGGTCTGGATGGGTGCTGAAAATCTCGCCCTCACTGCGATTCGATCCCCGGACAGTCCAGCCTGTTGCGAGTCGCTATACCAACTGATGCTGATTCATTCCTTATTTGTGAAACAGTTGCTTTATCATCACATCATCTGCTTAAAAAGACTGGGATAACAAATATTTGAACCAAACTCTAACTAAGAATATTTACTATTTTCCAGACCCCATACTACTGGCCATGGCAGCATCGCAGTCCTGACAACATTGAATATGCTATCTATCTGGTAAAACGAACTCTTCGCAACAAACAGCGCCATGGCTTGGAGGAGTATGAGATGGTAACTTTGTTGAACTCTTATTCATAGAATAATATTTGTTCATTATAAGTGTTTGCATTTATTGCTTGTCACAAAAATACAGTATGTACCTTTCCACCCTTAATTTAATCTCTGATGTTGGTTAACAAAATACAGTATAGCTACACCTCTGTACAAGATTTACATCTTCTATTGGACTCCAGTTAACAGTTATCTTAAAAATGTGGTTTTGTCTTCTACAGACTGGCTGTGGAACATAACCAGAAAATGAATCTGGCTTTTGCTATTTAGAGCCGAGGTTAAAATGTGCATGGTCCTTTGCTTCTGTACAATCATACGAAGTTTAGGATCCATCTTTTTTTATTATTTACGGAGTGTCCTTTCTTTGCTTTCAGGAAGCACTCGCCAGTTTGAAGAAGAACTTGCAAAACAAATGGGATTTTATATCCATGCAGGCAGAGGAACAGGTAATAATGTCATGATTGTGAAGACATCAGTAAATGTGGCATCTTTTCATCCTCTTCCTACTACCCAGCAATGATTAGGCTCATGCCTTAAAACCTTTGAGATTTTATTGACACTCTAGTATAGTGTTACTTTTGTACCAGATATACCTGTTAATATAATTTACTTAATATTTATGAATGTATTTGTAGAGAAACAGATCAGAGAGTGTAGTTCTTATCACTTTACTGAGGTAGTGAATCTAATTATGTTTCCAAGTCAGGTTTTCCATTGCACTTTTGATTACTTGTCTTTCACATTAATGAGTGAAAATTTGAAGGTAATTTATAACTCAGGGTTTATTTGTGTCATTTACGTAAGTTAACTTGTGGGCCGGGATAGCTCAGTCAGTATAGCGACTCGCTATGGGCTGGGCTGGACGGTCCGAGGATCAAATCCGGGGGGGGGGCTGCACCCGTCCAGACCGGCCATGGGGCCCACCCGGCCTCCCGGCCTCCTATAAAATGGATACCTGGTCTCTTCCCGCAGGTAAAGCAGCCGGGGCATGGCGTTGACCACCCCCCCCCCCCCCCCCTACCACCACCGCAAAAACTAACACAACCACA
>Ga0131853_10019700_pt1 | contig 12274 bp, 6 predicted proteins | sample TergutLab28metaG_FD_92764 | JGI IMG/M metagenome (GOLD analysis project Ga0131853, IMG submission 92764) | Labiotermes labralis P1 segment gut microbial communities from Petit-Saut dam, French Guiana - Lab288 P1 (version 2) (version 2) | ecosystem: Host-associated > Arthropoda: Insects >...
AGTGTGTTTACTGCGCGGTACGTTCTACATTCTACGTTCTGCCCACACAGTGTATTTATGTGTTTTGTGTGGATCTGAGAACAAACAGCGATTATTTCACTGTACAGCATTGACTGACTGGTTTTTATAACTGAGACGGAGAGTGTTTACTGCGCGGTACTTCCTACATTCTACGTTCTAATGCATCGTCGGTGCATTAGACCACAAGCTGTAAACACAGTCTAGTGCTCCTGAGGATAGGCGAAATTATCGCCCGAAACATGTTGAGCTGATTGAAATTATTAATAAAACTATTATTGTTGCATCTAGTTGGCTGTTCATATTATTGTATCAATGATACGCGGTCACACAAATATTAAAAATACATTCACAACTTACTCAGAATGCGTTCGGCAGCGCTATATCGCTGGTGTGGTTCCGGTTGATGTACAAGAAAGCAGCAATGCAAACAGATCTAGCACAGGAATCTGTACGATACACTCTCCCTCCCCCCCACTCCATGGTGAAACAGCCCCCAGTGGGCCAGGGCCTCCTCCGTATCGAGGCTTCACGATCACACTCAGACACACCACAGTCGGTAGGACTGCTTTGGTCGAGTGATCAGCCCGTCGCACAGGCCTCTAATTGACAACACACACCACTCACAAAGAGACATTCATGCCCCCGTCGGGATTCGAACCCGCAATCCCAGCAAGCGAGCGGCAGCAGACACACGTCTTAGACAGCGCGGCCACCGGGATCGGCCTCGCTACTAATTAAAAATATTAATTGGTGGGTTCGTAAATGTTGATTATATTGCGATGGACGAGGTTCTCACAGCGGTATTCACGAAGATTCAGGTCTTCCTGGATGTGACACTGTGTTGTTTGGTGCGTGGCTTCCAACATATCGGAGGAACGTAGTACTTCTGTCTTGGACTGCCTGACATTTGAAGATGAAGGCATTACGGTCCCAGGAAGTGTGGGATCCACCCGCAAGGTAACATAGCGCCAAATGCCACGGGACCTGAATCTTTGATTGACATTGCTGGACTAGAAACAGACAGACAAAATTAAATACCTGGTCATCACCAGATGGCTACGTACGCCTACAGTCCGTGAGGACAGCAGTAACTGGTCTGAACTTAATATACTCGAGAGAGACAGCAGCAAATAAAGCTGAACCCACGATAATTCTACCGCCATATGTTGTGAATGTTTGCCTGAGGAATTCAATAAAAGCACATGGCAGACGGTTGGTATTGAAACCGGGCTAAGGACTGCAAGATTCGGAGCTCGAACACCGACAGAGGCAAGAAAGTTGTCTCTTCTCCAAAACGTCCAGAAACGCCCTGAGGCCCACCCAGCATCCTATTCAGGGGGCACTGGGGTTCTTTTATGGGACAAAGTGGTTGGGGAGTGAATGTGACCAATCACCTCCGTCCAGTGCCCAGGTTCCTGCATGGTGCGGACAGAGACGGCGTTTGCTGTCATACTGTATGACGTAGTGAGGCGGTTTGTGAACAGAATGCTGAGGAGAATATTTGAACCTAAAGAGGGAGGACGCGTTTCCGTTACGGAGCAAGCTATGGAGAGCTATAGGATTTGTCTCCGTTATGGAGCAAACTATGGAAAGGTATAGAAAGTGCATCCCTAATTGAGCCAGCTATGGACAGTTACAGGAAGTGTCTGTGTTTTGGAGAAAGCTATGGAGAGCCACAGAAATTGTTTCGGTTACGATGCAAGCTATGGAGAGCTATAGCAAGTTTCTCCATTATGGGGTCAGCTATGGAGAGCTATAAAAAGTGTCTGCATATGGAGTCGCCTATGAAAAACTAGACGACGCGTCTCCGTTATGGAGCCAGCTATGAAGAACTACTGAATGTGGCTCCATTACGAAAAAAGCTAGGGAGAATTATTAAAGTATGTAACATGTACCTAATTTCTTGAGGAATTTGGTATCGTATCACAAAATACGACACGTAACGAAACTGGTACACTACATGACCAATCAATGCCGCTGGTACAGAGGTTCAACATGGGTGAAATGTTGACTTCTATTCCGCCACACGTGCACAAGGCACACCCACAGCGTTACCTTCGTTGAAAAAGGCTGTACAAGCTGGCGATGGGCAGCATCGTTGCTAAATACTCATCCACTCTAATGGGAATGCTGATATGTGCGTCACTTCCCGTCCCTTCGTGGACACGTGTATCGTGTAATGTCGAAACATGATGCATTTTGAACGCTGCCAGTTTTCGTCACGTCACACAGTTATTACCTGTCACAGCCACCCCGTCCCGCCCAGTCAGAGGTCGCTGCACCCCATACAATGGGGCTCCACTGTGTCGATGTTGACCAGAAGTCGGCACTTGCGACGATGTAGAAGGTTATTGAAATTGCAATTAACCTACAAAAAATCACTGAGCAATATTTCGGTCAATAATTCGTCTTATTCTTTCCCTTTGTCCGCAGACCTTTCTGCCTTGTGTGGGTTGCCCAGCGATAAAATCTGTCCATTTACAGTTTTAAGACAAGGCGTCCCAGTTGTGTGTTTCTCTATTAATTAAGTAAGACAATAAAGTACAGTCTAACTCAACTTTTTTATTGAATGTTTTGTGAATATACAGCTTTCAGCTATATGTTTAGACTTTTTAGAGCCATCCTCAGGCTGAACTTAGGAAGTCGTGTATTTATATATATAAGGTAAATCAGTCCCATTACAGGCCCGACGTACCCAGAGGGTTCCAGGAAGTTAGGGTTCCCAGATTACGTGATAATGGCCCAGGATGGTGGTAAGGTTGTCAGCCTTACGCACCGGCCGCTTTTACCCCCAGGAAATACTCCTGGTACTCATTTTTGTTACAGGCTGAGTCCACCCCAGGGCCTTGGTGCGATCAATGTCAAATAAAAATTCCGATGACACCATTTGGAATCGAGCCAGCGACCTACTGATTTGTAGTACAGCACCTTAACCACTGTGCTACCGCGGTCCCCATATGTATATATAAATTTTAAAGATTTTATGTAATTATATATTCATATGTTTTATTACGAGGGCGAGTCAAATGAAAACCTTAAATATGTTTTATCTCGAAATGTATTGGACATAAAAGGTACACAATGACTTCATTTTTGTATGTAGTATCGTACTGTCGGCCACTCTTCAAACCATGAGTATCATTGTTGTCAACGTACAAGAAAATCGAGCTGTGCTTCGAATTTTTTTTCGGACTTTTAAGGTTTTCAGTTGACTCACTCTCGTATTACTCAATTATTATACCAACTACTGCACATATATAAAATTTACACATTAAAATATTAAAACATTAAAAACGCTCCGACATGTTTCGGTCCTAGGACCATCATCAGGGAGCTATATCGTCCTTGCTAAAGTTACACTATAAAAGTCACATTAGTTTCGCTGTACCAGTTGGGTTGTACCCAACTGGTACAGCGAAACTAATGTGACTTTTATAGTGTAACTTTAGCAAGGACGATATGGCTCCCTGATGATGGTCCTAGGACCGAAACATGTCGGAGCGTTTTTAATGTTTTAATGTGTAAATTTTGTAAATTTTATATATGTGCAGTGGTTGGTATAATAATTGAGTAACTCGACAACATACACGGTGTAACAATGAAAATAACAACACTCTCGTATATTTCATAGCTTAAAAAGTCTTACAGAAAATTTATAAATTAATGTAAACGAGATCTCGTCCTTATGGCACTACAATATATATATATATATATATATATATATATATATATATATATATCCTCCTAGATTAAGCCTGAAGATGGCTCTAATAAGCCGAAACGTGTATCTAAAAGCAGTAAATTCATAAAATATTTAATGAAAAAGTTGTGTCAGACTTTACTTTACTGTATTATTTAATTAATAAAATCTCTCCTGCTATCTTTGTCTTCCCAAAACCTCTTTCCCCCATTTTCCCATGTGTTTCTCTCCGTCCGTGTAACATCTATCGTAACCTGTTGCACCCATCTTTATCCATGCTTTATCTGAACATGACAATTTTAGTTTCAAGTTCAGAACCCCCTTTTTTCCCGCATAACACATTATTTTATATCCAGACCATCTTATTCCCTGACAGTTGCGTTCTCACTCCGTCGCTGACGGTACCCTCTGCCGCTCTTCCTCACAATAACGTGCTTGCTACCGTCAGTACACCACGTACTATACACACCCAAAACATTCCCTTTATTTGCGACATAAATCGAGTTAAGACCGAAAAGGAAGAGCCAAAAAGACACGGAAAACCTTGTCCAATGCGGAAGGTTTGCCAGCTTTATGAATGTGACCTTTAAATGCATCAGAAAACGCCGCGACTAGTTAAAACACTTTTTAGGACAGTATTGACGAAATTTTAAATGCAGATTTCAGGGCCATAAATCTTGAGCGAAGTGCTGAATTAAGACTGGAGATAGAAGTATAGGGAGAGAGAGGGAGAGAGAGAGAAGTGGCGTACATTCACATGTAAATGAGCAGATATTTTGTGGAGGAGCTTCAATGTGGGTCCTGAATTATAGATTTTGAGATTTTTATCGAAGAGAGGCAGAAATATGGCCAAGAGCAGTGATGGCAATATCGTAACGGCGGACCAGCTTGTAGCGTCAAGGTATCAGACCTGCCGTTCCGACGAATATCTCGTGAGTTTTGTCACCAGCTCCAGACAGGTGACTGACTATGCCTCAATGCAACCCTCCCCATTACATCCACCATCCTTTCCAATTTCCTGGTGACTAATCACCGAACAATCCCACATTATGAAGATGTAGTGTCAGCGTCGCTAAATAACCGGTGGCCGCGCGGTCTGATGCGTGGGTCGACGGCCGCTCGCTTACTGGGATTTGGGTTCGAATCCCGTCGGGGGCATGGATGTTTGTCTCTTGTGATGGTTGTGTGATGTTAGGTAGAGATCCCTGCGATGGGCTGATCACTCGTCCAGAAGAGTCCTACCGAGTGTGGTGTGTCCAGTGACTGTCATCTCAAAGCCCCGTAAGGACCAGAATCGGGTCGAAGCGCCACAGGAAATAAATAAATAAATAAATATATATATATATACATACATAAAGGTAAAGGTAAAGTGATGCCGTTACAGGCCCGGTGTGACCCAGAGGGTGGGTAGAGGTATAGCTTTACTCTTCCATGACCGCGGCACTAGAAGGGGATGAGTGTTCAGCAGCACGGCCCGGCCGCACTTTACCACCGGGAAAGACCCGGTACCCATTTTACAGGAGGCTGGGTGGGCCCCAGGGAAGGTCTGGACGGGCGGAAAATCTCGTCGCCACCGGGATTCGATCCCGGACCGTCCAACCCGTAGTCAGTATATATATATAAAATAAAGATACACAGTACATTCTGCTGTACTTTATATCATTCACTTGCCCCATGTGTTGCACATACATGGGTAACGTTGATAGCCCAGCAAGCAACAGACGCCACACTGTATAGAATCAGATAACACTCGTCCAGTATCACCATGTGACACAATACACAGTAATGACACACCTTGAATCACCTGTCTGGCACAACGACTGCTGTAGACTGCAGTGCAATGGCGTGAACCCTACCATTACTACAAGCTACCACAATAAAGCTGAGAAGCTGAAAACCGCAGCGGCAAGACATCCAAAGAAACAACTGCCAGTGTGTACAGAGCCCAAGCACTGCTCTACCAATCTACACTAAGGCACAGAACTACAAGAAGTTAGGTAATTAAGAGCCGACACTGAGCAAAATTCACATAAAGCGTGTAGAAATAGCATGCGGTAGACACACCGTTACATTTGGACGCACTGTCATCCGTTTTAATAATGTTCCGAAACGTCGTAATGGCTTGCAACTACGTCGTCATCGTTTCACTGTCAGCCAGCACTGAAGGAAGGACCTTAACATTTCTGTAACCTGCTGCGTGTTTGGATTCTGACCATGAGAGAAGGGACTAACAGAAGCAGGAAGGGTTATGGTGGCAGAACCTAGTATGTTCACTCCAGACGGGGTCTTAACTGTTTAGGGCAGCATTTCCCAAACCTTTTTTTTTTCTCGCGGACCCCCTCCTGTCTTCGAAAAATAACTACGGAACCTCACATCCTTGCTTACAGTAAATACAGTGCCTGATGATGTGTATCCAAATTTTAAAAATTATATCTCCGAGCTGATTTTAGGTAGCTATTAATACACACCAGTATCATACGTAACAATGTATTGCATGGTGTGACTAATTAAAATGACTGCCGTTCGCTTCACGGGTACAGGGGGTTTATTAATTAGATATTCTAACGGTCATATAAAATAAAGACATCGCCAAATAAAGAGGATCCGAGATTAAATTAAGCAAAACAATATTCATTTACTTAATTTAGGTTTTAGTCACCACACAACATATGAGGTCAATTATGCTTTAATGCAACATGTTTCGACTCGGACGAGTCATCATCAGGCAACTTTAGAACCGTACTGAGGTGTACAGAGTAACTGTGCACATTTGGGATCCCCATATGTAGTTACAAGTGCGTACACTTTATACTATACATGCATATAATTGTAAGCCCTTGCATTAAAGCATAATTGACCTCATATGTTGTGTGGTGACTGAAACCCAAATTAAATTCAGTAACCAACAAAACACAACGGGATGGTTAAGTTTAAAGAAAAGACATTATTCCTTACTAGAGACCTCTGGAATACAAGATGTGAGACTCAAATACAAACAAAACTGGATCAACCGCATTGAAAGAATGGACAACACCAGACTGCCGAAACGCGCCCTCAACTACAAACCTCGAGGCAGAAGAGATCGTGGATGCCCCAGGAAACGATGGCAATGCGTCGACGCCGGAACAGGTCAAACGACCTAATCCATGGAGGAAGAAGAAGAAGATGATGATGATGATGACATTATTCCTTTAATTTAACAAATAAGTAACCCTCGAAGCAGCCATCACAGAAATGTATCCACGAATCCCTTGGGATCCGCAGAGCATACTTTAGGAACCAGTGGTTGAGAGTGTGATATGTGTGTGTATTAGAAGCCGCGAGTTTCGTTAGATACGCGTAGCAACAGCTCCTTCTTGATCCCATACAATTAGTCACAGTAAAGCTGTTAGTGTCTGACCGTACGGTCAGCAGACTCACACGCCAGTCTCAGGCTGCTGGTGCCACAGTGATTACTGGCACCTGCAGTCAGGGACAGCACAATGGGCACCACCGGCAAGACCCAACACCGTTACGGATCAGCCCGACTTCAAAATAGCGGCATCCAACTCTACCGCATTGTGTTTACTGACAAAAAGTCTTGCAGTATAAAGCGCGGTTATTAATGAAAACCACAAACAGCATAAAACAGCAATTTTACAACTGATCGGAATTAAATTTCCGAAGTTTCTGGGCTTTACTTTGATGTTTATCAAAATTGCAGTAACTGTATCAGTAATTGTACGAGAAAATGTAACAGTAACTGTACAAGCAACTGTACCAGTAACTGTACCAACAACTGTATCAGTAACTGTACCAGCAACTATCAGTAACGGTATCAGTAAATGTACCAGCAAATATATCAGTAACTGCCAGAAACTGTACCAGCCAATGTACCAGTAACTGTACCAGCCAATGTACCAATAACTGTACCAGTAAATGTAGCAGCCAATGTACCAATAACTGTACCAACAAATGTACCAATAACTGTTCCAGCAAATGTACCAGCAAATGTATCAATAACTGTACCAACAAATGTACCAATAACTGTACCAGCAAATGTATCAATAACTGTTCCAGCAAATGTACCAATAACTGTACCAGCAAATGTATCAATAACTGTTCCAGCAAATGTACCAATAACTGTACCAGCAAATGTACCAATAACTGTACCAGCAAATGTATCAATAACTGTACCAGCAAATGTATCAATAACTGTACCAGCAAATGTATCAATAACTGTACCAACAAATGTAACAATAACTGTACCAGCAAATGTATCAATAACTGTACCAGCAAATGTATCAATAACTGTAGCAGCAAATGTATCAATAACTGTACCAGCAAATGCACCAGTAACTGTACCAACAAATGTACCAATAACTGTACCAGCAAATGTACCAACAAATGTACCAATAACTGTACCAGCAAATGTATCAATAACTGTACCAGCAAATGTACCAATAACTGTACCAGCAAATGTACCAATAACTGTACCAGCAACTGCAACAGTAACTTCTTCATGGCTAACACGCCGGCCCAACTACATACCCACATTCTAAATGGAATAATTACAGGGTGACTGTCAGGTGAATACATAAGGCAACACAGAAGGTTAAATGGCTGTATCTCCTAAGACGAATGCTACATTGTTACTATTCTTGTGGTCTTGTACAGCCCATACATTACCATGGACGGTCACACTTCAACATAAGCCCCAGTTCGTTCAAGAGGTCTTACCCTGAACACTGCACTCGCCACAGAACAGTTTCAAACGTAATGCTGAAATGGCAGGACAACAGTCCAGCCTGATAAAATGTATCCTGTGAATGACCACCGATAAGAACTACGAAAACCTGATAAATTGGAACAACAAAATAATCCAGACACTTTTCCTGTTGTTACTTTTGACTGCTTAAAGAAAAGTGTTGAATCTGGATCTCCGAAACTACAGAAGGGTATGGTAAAACGCGTGGCACCAGCTTGAAATATGGCACTAAATGGTCTTGTATAGGCTTTAAATCAGTGCAAGAATTGCAGAATTGTAGCATATAGTTTACGAGATACAGCTATTTAACTTTACGCACGTAGTTTAAGATCACCCTGTATGTCTCTACGTACCTTTGCCTCGTATCCAAATTCAACATCAGGCAGTCTGTCATTTTGCATTCCATCATAAGTATTCAGTAACTCATACCATTATTGTTTACCGAACATACATTACGCGGTACATTCTCACTTCCTGTTTCAGATAATTTGGCACGTCCTTGGCCACTGCCCAATAAGTTCCTTTCCTGCAACTTACACTTTCCCGGTAACTCTGTTAGCACTGAAGCTATGACAAAGTGAAGCATCTCCCGTGCTTCAATACGCACACAACATGAAGGTGTACAGGGGAGTGGAGGCATAGGGGCAAACATTCACAACCTGGGCACTACGTGGAGGTGAGCGGTCAGCTTCATGCCCTGGCCGCTTTACCCCAGGTAACCATAGAACAGATGAGGCCTAAGGCGTGGGTCTGAGGCCGCTCGCCTGCTGGGATGGCGGGTTCGAATCCCGTTGGGGGCATGGGTGTTTGTCTCTTGTAAGTGTTGTGTGTTGTAAGGTAGAGATCTCTGCGACGGGCCGATAACTCGCCCAGAGGAGTTCTAACGAGTGTTGTGGGTAACTGAGTGTGATCGTGAGGCTTCGGTAATGAGGACACCCTGCTTCTCTGCAGGCTGTTGCGCCATGAGGGGGGGGGTTGTAGAATAGGAGACTGGGGAGGAGGTTCCAGAGCAAGTTCGAAGGTCCTGCAGTACATATGAATTCTAGCCTCTGCCTGTAACAGAACAACGACGCATAAGTCTTCCGTTCGGCAGCCTGATCCTCACACCGACTGGATCCCATACGCTTTTAGTGTCAGAACGTAAGTAAACACCTGCGCCGTTCCCAGCGATTCATTAAGTCCAGACGTGCGCAGTCGAAATGGCAGTTTTAGACGAGGGAGCAGACCAGCGTCGAAGTGCTGTGATTTGAAACCAATAAACCGGCCAGTTTTGCCTCTGGGCGTATCTGTATTACGACGCCAAAATACACGACTGCTTGAATTCACATATGCATGAGAATCATGGAGCATATGAGAGTAAACTATAGCCACAGATATCCTGCTTTTGATTTCCAGCCAGATAAGCAAACAATAAAAATCCTTGTCTGTCGTTTATCTGAAATGTCACTCACTCAGTACCTCGACTGTACTGCATGTACCGAGCCAACAGAAGGTCCTTTGACATTTGAACGAGAAACATGAAATTCGGCGTTATTGCATATGCATGTTGTTGACAGACACTAAGATACCGAACTGATATAATAACAGTACGCACTAAGAAGTACGCGAAGAATTTATTTCGGTAAAGGTCAATGCTGCAATACCGATTTAAAATACTTCCTAGTTTTATGTTTTGTTGACCGTGCGTCCTTGTATAATCTTGTAAATAAAGCCAACTTGGTGCACAATGTTTCTTAGTATGCCTATTTATTTTCTTTACATGTTTCGTGCAACTATGTGCCCATCATCAGGAGAAACAACTGTGTTAATGCGACACTTGGTACTTGTTATTCTGTGTGGATGACTGTCTGGTATACCAGACAGTGTCGCATAGATACAGTTATTTCTCCTGATGATGGGCACATAGTCGGACGAAACATGTAGAGAAAAGAAATAAACATACTAACAAAAACTGTGCACCAAGTTGACTTTATTTACAAGATTATACCGAGGTGCTGGTAAGTCCTTAGCCCGACCAGGAAGGAAACAAGCTCGGAAACATGTCAGGGATGCGCGCGATTTCAAAAAAATCAAGACGAGAGCTGTCATCAAGTTTCTTTTCCTGCAAGACAAGGAGCCGAAGAAAATTCACGCCCTTCTGACAGAAACATTAGCTTGTTTCCTTCCTGGTCGGGCTAAGGACTTACCAGCACCCCTGTACTTCCCAGTGCCGTTTCATGCAGCTCTATTTTACTCCTCCTCGCAACTAATGCCCTCTCTGTTAGTAACACCCATGCCGATGTAAGGCCAAGCCTCTATAATGTATGCCTACCTTCCAGTTCCACAATGATATTTATTTCTGAATTTCGGCACTGCACAGCCATGTACGTTTGTGCCCGTTAAACAAGACTGTTAAAAAAAGACACCACGAACTTATCAAAACGGCTTAACTATACGGCATCGCTAACAGACAGCTTCTCGCAAGGTAAAGGTAAAGGTAAAACAACCCCATCACAGGCCTGGAAAGGTCCTGAGGGTTCCAGGAGGTTCAGACTCCCAGATTTCAAGACAATCGGCACATGAAGGTGGTAAGGTTGTCAGCCCTACGCACCGGCTGCCTTTACACCCCAGGAAATACTCCTGGTACTCATTTCTGTTAGAGGTTGAGTCAACCCCAGGGCCATAGTGGGGCCGGAAGGACCATGCCAAAGAGAAATTCCAATGACATCGGGAATCGAACCCGCGACCTTCCGGCTTGTAGCGCAACGCCTCAACCTACTGCGCCACCACGTGACCCAGTTTCTTCTAAGACATTTCCTTAATTATGACCGGTGCAAGAAAATATTCGTGGGGTGGAGGTATATCACCACTCATTCTTCATCTCGACATTAGCTGGAGGTGCGTGGTCAGTTTCACGCCCCGGCCACTTCATCGCCCGGGGGGAAGAGCTGTCGTTGTCCAGTGAATTGGGGGAAGGGTGGGCTCCAGACAGGCAGGGAAAATACCTTCTTCTTGAACAGCTCTGACAAGACAGCAGAGGCTAATGTGAGGTATGTATTATTTAAACATTAAATTCCTACCTCACAGAAAACACAATGTTTCCATACGAAGAACAACCGTTTAATGACGTTCAGTGAAACAGTTGCTGTTTGTTAAGACAATCGTGCGAATTAAATACAAGTTTGTAACGCAACATAAGGCGGTACATATACTTACCACCGTGCTTTAGACGGTTAAATACCTTAACGACATTTACACCTCAGCCGTTCTGATCTTTAATTTTTAACGTTAGTCATCCCGATGTGTTTATCTGTACGTATAAAGTGTACAGTACAGTACAGTGCAACGTGTCAGTCAAAATACAGCAGTTTTGTTACATTAAATGCTATTTTAGGGCGACATGTTTCGACTCTTTCTGAGTCATCTTCAGGCCCTCTAAAGTATAGATCCAAGGTTAACAATGTTTAGAGTGCATTCTGGGATCCCTAACGCTTACAATAGGCAGTAAAATTGTTGCAAAAGTACATATATACTTTTGTAACAATTACACTGTCTACTGTAAGAGTACATATGAACTTTTGCAACAATTTCACTGTCTACTGTAAGAGTACATATGTACTTATGCAACAATTTCACTATCTATTGTAAGAGTACATATGTACTTTTGCAACAATTTCACTGTCTATTGTAAGAGTACATATGTGCTTTTGCAACAATTTCACTGTCTACTGTAAGAGTACATATGTACTTTTGCAACAATTTCACTGTCTACTGTAAGAGTACATATGTACTTTTGCAACAATTTCACTGTCTACTGTAAGAGTACA
>Ga0131853_10019703_pt1 | contig 12273 bp, 14 predicted proteins | sample TergutLab28metaG_FD_92764 | JGI IMG/M metagenome (GOLD analysis project Ga0131853, IMG submission 92764) | Labiotermes labralis P1 segment gut microbial communities from Petit-Saut dam, French Guiana - Lab288 P1 (version 2) (version 2) | ecosystem: Host-associated > Arthropoda: Insects >...
AACTATCACCCCGCTTTTAGCGGGGTTGACGGCGGTGATGATACCGGGCGACATAACGTTAAGTTCTTTATGAACTTTTTTCTCTACGGTCTGCATTAGGCGGTATAGCTTATGGGCTGCGGATTCTAGGGGGTTAAATAACCCAGTGGTATCTAACATTTTTTACTCCTTAAATGTAAATAATTGATAACTGAAAGGTGAAAACTGAAAGTGGACAGCTTTTTAATTCTTAATTCTCACCTTTCACCTTTCAGTTACCACTACTCAATTACGGGTTACTGTTTTTTCACTTGAGGAGAAAGTTTTAATTTTTTTTGATATTTTTTTGTTAAGGGTAAAAGCGACTAAAAATAGTTACCGAAGTAATTCTGCTCTTGACAAAGCCGCTAAAAATGATGACAATAGAATATCTTGTAATAAGGAATTAATAATAAATTGTCAACCAAAGAAGAAGCCATAGAAGTAGAAGGTTTAGTTAGAGAGGCCTTGCCTAACACAGTATTTAAAGTAGAACTAGGCAGCGGCCACACCATTATGGCGCACCTTTCCGGTAAAATGCGTAAACATTACATTAGAATTGTACCCGGCGATAGAGTGAAGGTGGCCCTTTCGCCCTACGATTTAACACGCGGCCGTATTATCTTTAGAGAGCGTTAATTGTAAACTGCTTTTTGTAAAATAGGGTAGCTTTACATCATTTTAATACGTCATTTTAGTATTATAATTCATGCAATATCTATACTGGTATTTTATTGCGGTTAATAAATTAGTAACCGCTTTGTAATTTATTTTGAGTTGACTAATCTTGTAGCGTAATTTATACTTACTATGTATTTTTTTAAAACAAAGGAGAAATAGTAAGATGTTATTTATCATAGGAGTTATTGTGGTTTTAGCGGCGCTATCGGTAGCGGCCAAAGCCGTAAAAACGATAGAAGGTAAAACCTTAGAGATAAAGGCTTTAAGCGGTAATACTAAAGTAGCCGAAGCCGAAGTAAAATTACTAGAGGTAGAGATGGCTAAAAAAACCGCCGCCGCGGCGGCCATTGCCGCGGTGATAGCTGCCCTTTTAGTAACATTGGGTGCAAGAGGTTTTATCTTTAGGGGGTTTAGTCCTGTACGTGGTGTGGGACGTTTCGGTGGCGGCCCAATGTGGGGTACTGGTTACGGTTATGGTTATGGTCCGATGATGGGCGGTAGGTTTGGTGGCGGCCCAATGGCTAATTTTACCGGCGGCGGCCAGCTTAATATGGTATTGATGGTGCTGGGTTTAGCTATTATCATTATTACTACGGTAGCGGCCGTAAAAGTTGTAAAATCGGCTTTAGCGGCTAATCAAGCTTCGCTGACAGCGGTAAAAGAAGTAAAGATAATCCAAACCGGCTCAGAAATTAATTAGCTAATTACAGAGTAGTTTAAATAAAAAAGAGCGGTGAAAGCCGCTCTTTTTTGTGCCAATCGTTTTATATTATTTTATATGACTACATTATTTAGCAGATAGCGCCCATTATTTACACCTTATAATATAATTACATATTTTGATTGTATTTTTACTTGGCAAATTATTTTTTTATTGCTATATATTATGTATCTTTTGAAATAAAAAATAGTTGAGGTGAGATCATGGTACTAATATTTATAGCTATGGGAATGCTATTTATAGTAATATTGTTGTGGTTTATGAAAAAAGGAGCCGAGCCGTTACTTAAAGCAGCCGAAGAAGCGGAAAAGATGGCTAAAGAAGGAGTGGAGGGAGATATAGAAGCCTTGAAGACTGCTGTGACGGAGTTAGAAAAGATTATAGGGGAAAAAGGAGAGAGTGATGATGACATACTACAGAAAGCAAAGGATATTATAAAAGCAGCAAAGAATGAAATAGGCAAGCAGATTAAAACAGCAAAAGAAGAGAGAGAAAAAGAGAAAAATGAAATAAAAGAACAAGTAAGGCAAAAAAAAGTTATGTTAAAGGAGCAAAAAGCTAAAGTAAAGTCTGTAGAATCTGAGATAAAAACAAGAGAGCATAAGTTAGAAAAAGAAGAAGATGCGTTAAAGGGTATAGAAACGAAAAAGGAAAGAATACAAAACGAAATAGAAGAAAAGGAAAAAAAGATAAAAATATTACAAGATGATTTAAATAAAAAAAAGCAGGACTTAGAGTCATTAGAAAATAAACCAGATAAACAGTTATCAAATGAAGTAAAAAAACTAGAGGATAAATTAAATACACAGACAGGGAAATTGGCTACTTTGAAAAGCAGAGAGGAAGAGATAAAAAGAGAGTTAAGTAAAATAAAAGAGGAAATAAATAAATTAACTAGTGAGCTAAATGAACAAAAAGAAGAGCTAGTAACGGCAAATGCTCAAGAAGCGACAGCAGAAAAGGATATAGAGGGGGAAGAGGATAAGCTGGAAAGAGCAAAAGATAAACAAAAAGAGAATGAGAATAAAATAAAAAACATAAAAATTGGAATTAAAAACGTAGAGGATATACTTAAGGAAAAAGCGATAGCAGAAGCTATGGCGGCAGCAAAATCTACAGCAAAATTAGGATTTAAAGCTGGTATAGGAGCCGGAATAGGAGCTGGAGTTGGGGTTATAACTGGAGTGGTAATAGGTATAATAATAGTAGGTGAAGGGGCTGAAAGGGCCGCAATGATTGCTGCAATAGGTGCAGTAGCAGCATTAGGTTTAGGACTAGGAATACCTCTTGGAGCATCTTTTGGAGTAGAATTAATGAGGATAATGGAGTACAAGTTTAAAGTTAAAAAAATAGAAGTAAAAGTAAAGAAAATACTCATAATACTTTCATTCATTATATTAATAATTGGTATTGTTATTGTTTGTATCATAAAACAAGAGAAAGTCGAAAGTCAAGAACTTCAGAGTTTAACTTTAAGCGAAGAATTGCATACAGACTTAGAACAAGAACCCATTATTTGGTTACAAGATGAAGATGACATAAGAACTGAAAACGAAGAGTTAAATCAAACAACAGAGCCATCAAATAATATAAAGCGAAAGAGGTTTCCTACCAATTAACCCTGCCGCCAAATCCCACATTAACTTGTCTATTAACACTATTAAAACGCCTCAGGTTTAACCTTACATTACTGCCGGTCTCTAAAGTAAAGTTGGTAGCATTACCCATTAAAGTAATAGGGCTGGGGCTGCTCACATTTAAAGCTAGGTTAGTTACATTACTCTCTATTGTGCCGCTAACGGCGCCTCCTAAATTTAAATTAAGGTTAGCGCCGGTTAGAGCGGTTTCTGTAAAGATACGGCGGTTGGTAGTAACCGTTAAGTTTTGTAAGCCATTAACGGGCACACGCACCAGCAGTTGGGCCGGCCCCATCGGGTTAAAGCCTTGACGGCTGCGAATAATAACTACGCCGTTAGCCTCTTGGATTATTTCTACCGCTTCGGGCGGCAGTAAAATTTGCAGGCTGCCGCTGCTGGTAAGCTCTACATCTAAGTTACCGGCGATAATCAACTGAGTAAAGTTGTATGGCATAGGGGTACTAGCCGCTACCCAGCCGGTAGTTTCGTCCAGTGGCCAGTTAGCCGTATTGGTAATATTGCCAAAATTGATACACGAACTTAATAATATTAAGGTTAGTAAAATAAATGCTTTCATTTTTATAATGGTTAAAGCTGTAACTATTATGCTTTTTAACTATTATACAGCCCGATAATAGCGGCATTGTAACTAAGCTAAAAACCCTCATAATAAGAGGGTTTTTACTGTAAAAATTAACGTTTACTAAACTGAAAGCGGCGGCGAGCGCCTTTTTGGCCGTATTTTTTACGTTCCACCATACGGCTATCGCGCCTTAATAGGCCGTTGGCCTTTAAAGACGAACGGTTACTTTCATCGTAGACCGTAAGGGCTCTTGCAATACCGTGCCGGCAAGCGCCGGCTTGGCCGTTAATGCCGCCGCCGCGTACGGTAATAACTAAATCGTATTTACCAAGCGTATCGGTAACATTAAAAGGCCTTTCAAGCTGCATAGCTAAGCTGCTTAAGGCAAAATATTCTTTAACATCTTTTCCGTTTACTTTAATATTGCCATTGCCATTGCGTAGATAAACCCTAGCAACTGCCGTTTTACGCCGCCCTACACCAATGGCTAAATTTAAATTACTTTTCATATTATCTCCTTTTACCAGTTATGAAGGGTGGGTTGTTGTGATTGATGAGGGTGCTTCGCATCGGCATAAATTTTGGCCGAACGCAGCATAGCATTACCAAGCGGCCCTTTGGGTAACATACCTTTTACGGCATCGCGCATAGGGCGATCGGGCCGGCGAACAAGCATTTTTTGGTAGCTAAAGCTCTTTAACCCGCCTAAGTGGCCGGAGTGATGGTGGTACATTTTATCTTGGGCTTTATTACCGGTAACGATGGCTTTAGCGGCGTTAATAATAATAACAAAATCGCCGACTTGTTGATGCGGTGTGTAATAAGCGCGTTTTTTACCGCGTAAAATACTGGCGGCTTCGGCAGCTACATCACCTAAAACTCTTCCTTCGGCATCAATTAAAAACCATTGCCGCTTAACTGTGTTTGGTTTAACAAATATTGTTTTCATCTTTTTTATCCATTTAAGTATTTGTTTTAATAGGCTAACTAAATGTAACGGTTGTTAGCCCCTTTAAACATTGATAGACAAGGCATCATTTATTTATAGTAAATTTTTAGCTTTTGTGCAAGAGGTTTTAGCAAAAAAATAATAAAAGTAAAATTTTAAGTTATTAAAGAAGGCGGGCCATAACTCGGCAAAAGATAAAGTTTAGGGCGCTGTTTTTGTAAAGCTGTTAGATAGTTTTGATTTATTTCGCTGCTATTGGGATTAATATCTTTAGGGCTAAATAAATAATTATTTATTAATAAAGCAGTTGTTGCTTTATCAACAAAAAGCGGGCAAAAGGTTACGTTTAGTTCGGCTAAAGTGAGTTGCCGGTTAGCGTTAGGTAAGTTTTGGGGATAATAAATTTTTAGATTAGCATATATTTTTTTTAGCAAATTAATAACTTCGCGATTGGGGTTAGCGGTAAACAAGACGGCCTCCGGGCTAAAATTATTGTTTTGGATAAAGTTAAATAACTCTTTGTTAAAAAAAGCCGGCTCTATGAGTAAGCCATTATTGTGCCCTTGCCGGCTTATTAAGTAGCTGTTGCAGCCGCTTTTAAAGTTAAATATTTTAATATCCAGCTTGGTCATTATTTTATTGTATACTAAATTAATTTAAAAGAATAGCCGCCTACTAGCAATATTTACAGCAATAGGTTATACTGTAAATTGCTATGCGTAAGTACCAAATTACCGACGGCGTTTATTACCTTGATATTAGCGAGGCCAATTTACGCGTGTTGTGCGGCAGCCCAATGGACATAGTTAAGAACTTAATGCGTTCGGGCTTTATCCAAAAACTCGATGACGAGGGCTTCTTTGAAAGTGGCCCTAATGCCATTTTGCTTAGCGATGTTTCGGTACAAAATGGTGGATTATGCAATTTAACCGAATTTCCTATTATGCATATGTTTTATCAACAAGGTATGCGGATAGAAGGGCACGATAACTTTGGCCAAAAACCTTTAGTGATAGGCATACCGGAGCAGATAGAGGCCCAAATAAGTTACCTTGAGCGCGGGGCCAATGGTTTAAGCGATAACGAGCTGGCTAACGAAGCCAATTTGCCGCCGCATAACAAGCAAGAGCTGTTGGCTTTAAAGAAAAGCTTTAAGGGCGGCAATTTAAAATCGGCCAGCGATTTAATCGATTTTAAAGCCATCGAATTTAACGAAACCCCCATTGCCATTGCCGATGGTATCGATATTGTGCGTATGGGTATTAATGTTTACCTGTTTATTGCCGGTAGTGATGAAGAGATTATCGACTTAACCCTTACGGCCGACCAGCATTATGCCGTGCCTTACAACTTGGGTTTTTATCCTTCTACCCGGCGCGATTTTTCTATTATTCATAGCGGCGAAGGTAATGGCTGGAACCGCAACCATGCCTCGATGGCCTCTATTGTTTGCGCTAAAGGCAAATATTACATTATTGATGCCGGCCCTAATGTGCTGGAAAGCCTTAATAAGCTGGGCATTGCCATTAGCGAGGTTGAGGGTATTTTTATGACCCATGCCCACGATGACCATTTTTCGGGCTTAACCAGTATTATCCGCAGCCAAAAACGCATTAAATTTTTTGCTATCCAAGCCGTTAGGCTTTCTATCATGAAAAAGTTAGCTTCGTTAATTAACTTTAACGCTAATTTATTTAAAAACTTTTTTGAAATTTGCGATTTAACTTTAGATAGCTGGAACCAGTTAGATGGTTTTGAGGTGCTACCCATTTTAAGTCCGCACCCTATCGAAACCAATGCTTTCTTTTTTAGAATGGCCGAAGGCGATGGTTACCGTAGTTATGGCCACTTGGCCGATATTATTAGCAAACGTGTTTTTAATAACTATATTAATGCCGATACGGCCGACAAAGCCATTTTGCAAAAATGTTACGACTATACGTGGAGTAACTATTTGCGCAGTGTTAATGTGAAAAAGATTGATGCCAACGGCGGCCTAATTCATGGTGAAATAGAAGATTTTGAGGGCGATAGCTCGGGGAAGTTGGTGGCCAGCCACACCACCGGCGAGCTAAGCGATAATCAGCGTTTTTTGGCTTGTAACGGAGTTTTTGGCAGCGAAGAGCTGCTTATTGCGGCTTCGCAGGATTATTTACAAATTAATGCTTTAACTTATTTAGACCAGCACTTTCCCTTTGCCGGCAAAGAAGAAGTTTTAAAACTTACCGGTTTTAAACGTATTTTAATTAATGCCGGAAATATAATTATTACCAATAATGTTATACCAGACTGCGTTTATTTAATCCTCTCCGGTACCGTAGAATATTTAAGTTTGCAAAATAGCGTGCAAAGGTTTTTAGAGGCCGGAGCCATCATCGGTGATGCCAGTGTCATTAATAATAAAGCTACGCAGGGTTGTTACCGTGCCGAAAGTTATATTAAAGCTTTACAAATTCCTTCTTCTGTGTTTAGAGAATTTATTAATACAAATGTCAATTTTGATAAATTTAGTGAAACTTTGCATTTGTATCACTTATTGCAAAAATCGCCTTTATTTAAGCCGGTAACCGATAGGTCGCTGGTGCAAAATCTTATCAAAAGCACCGATTTATATTATTACGATTATAACGAAAACGATACCTTGTTAGAAGGTAATAATAATTATATTGGGATTATTTTAGAAGGTATGGCCGGCCTATTTTATGAAGATACCTTAGTAGAAACCCTTAACGTGGGAGATTATTACGGGCAAGAAGGTTTTTTAAATAGCGGCGATTTAATCCCCAGCGTGGTGGCTTTATCGCCTATCTCGGTGCTGTGTTTACCTTTTGAGATTTTTTTAAAGATACCGGTACTGTTGTGGAGTTTAGTAGAATCGGCCGATAAAACCGCTAAACTTATTGCCCAAACGGCCAGATTAAGCAAACTTACCGATAACGATAATCTTGTTTTGTAGCTGCCAAATTAATCTATTTTAAAACTATCGGGGAACAACTTGTGCATTTGCTGCTGCAAGGTAGCTTCTTCGGCTTTGCGTACACCGGCTAAACATTTGTGGCATAATACTTTGTATTGCTCGCTGCCAATATAGCCGCCAAAGGGCAGTTTAATATGAGTTACGGCGGTTTCGGCCCGGCAAGCCGAGCATACAGCCGTTAAATGGATTATCTGGCTGGCGTGCGGTATTAAATTACTTACCTGCTGCCATTCATCGTGGCTGCCGCGTACATACCCTTTGCTGTGCAGGCTTACCACCACAATGTGGTAATCTTCGTTACAGTTAATAATATTGTCTACATTAACATCATTTAAAAATTGGCCTTCATCTATTACCATCTTGTCGTGTAAAGGCGGCAAAAAGTGCTCAAAATAAACGGCCTTAACGGCGGGCACATCGGTTTCGCGGCTTAGGTAACCGCGGTTAGCAAAACTGGGCACATAAAAGGTGTAGTTAGGGTAGTTGCGTAAGGCGTAGGCCGATTTGCCGGCATACATAGTGCCGAGTATTAAAGTGAGTTTCATAAATAATTTTTAATTCTTACTTTTTAATTTATAAACGATGGCTTCTTCTTTAAAGCCTAAATTTTTTAGACTAAGACCAAAATTTTGCAGTTGCTTGCTAACGGTAAGCTCTATGCTTAAATCCTTATTTTGCTGCCGGTTAATTAAATAATGCAACAAGCGGGTGGCTAAACCTAGCTGACGAAAAGCCGGCACTACCTCGATATGAGTAATAATTAATTTATTAGTAATAATATTAGCCTTTAAATAACCGCAATTATTGTAGCCATCACTGATAAGATAGTCAATAGTATTCCCGGTCGATTTATCCGTAATAAAAAAATCGCTATCGATAAGTTCATCTGGGTTTACCTCAAACTCGGTCTTAAGGTCTTCCAGCTCGGCTTTACCGGCCAGTTTTTCGTACCACTCGGTAATATAATGTTTAAATTTTTGCTCTTTATAACTATACCAAGCCAGCTCTAATTGGCTGTTAGCTTTTAAATAATCTTTAAAACGCCTAAAAAGTTTTTCTCTGCTATAAAAAAGTTTTTTTAGCTCACTATCATTAGTGCTATGGGTAAAATCTAGCATTAATTGGTAGCCATCTTTACTTTGCCAAGTCGGCAGCGGGGCGTAGGCGCTATCATCGGTTATAACGGTTGCGGCCGGCAGCAGCTCACCGCTGTTAAGATTGATGAGGCTAACTTGCTGCTGGTTTTCGATATAAAAAGTAATTTTTTTAATAATTTCGGTAGTTAAAGTAAACATAGCCACTCGGCCTTTTTATGCGGGCCAACCTTTTAGTAATAAATAAATATTTTTTATAAAGTAACAGATTAATCTGTTACTCTTTAATAATTTTTTGTATATAATCGGTTTTAATAAAACCAATAAAATACACAATAAAACTAAGCACACTAGCCGCCGCCGCTAAAATAAAAAAGAGCGGGGCGATGGTAAGCCGTAACGTTAAGTAAGCAGTTGTCGGCAAAAAGAAGAAAGCTGCGTTTAGTAGCATAAACATACCAATTAAACTAACGGCAAAGTAAAAAAAGGCTTTGGTTTTACCGCCTTTATTGGCGGCCAAAGTAATGCCGGCTTTGTTAAGCACCGCCCTAATAAAAACGATAGAAAGCTCGCGCCAAAAGATGATGATGAGCGGCCAAGCCGGTAAAAAACCTACTTGTACAAATAAAAAAAAGTAAGTTATGCGGCTAATTACATCGGAGAAGGGGTCCATAATTTTGCCCAAATCGCTTACAAGGTTATGTTTGCGGGCGATGTAGCCATCAAGTATATCGCTAAGTTCCATTGCCAGCCACATAACCACCAAAAAAAGGCTTAAGGCTTGGGTTAAACTGCTGGAGCGGCTATAAAAGGCCGCTAAAAAAAGCACATAAAAGATAGGGGTAACGGCCATACGGCTTAAAGTAATTTTATTAGGTAGTGTCATAGTTTTAAATATAAAAGATAAAGCCTAAAATGTAAATGCCCGCCGCCTTTTTTGCGGAAGACTGCTTGGTTAATTTTGCCCCGAATACGATTTGAACGTACGACCTGCCGCTTAGGAGGCGGCTGCTCTATCCAGCTGAGCTACCGGAGCAATATTTTTTGAGTATAGTTACTTTTGCTGGCTATGTCAAGGCAAAGGTTGTTTTTAATTTTTATTAAATATTTATTTACTATTTTTACTAATAAAATCAATCAAATTATCTTCTTGCGTTCCCAAGCTGTTTATGGCCGTAGTTAAAATTTGCGTAATGCCGGCTAACTTAGCATAATTTTGTTCTATAAAGTTAAGATTAAGTTGCCCGTTATTATTAATGGTAATAAAAGTTTCTTTAAATTGTTTAATTAAAGCTACTTGCTCGGAGGATAACTGCGGGTTAGCCGCCGCCCACTCTAAAAGGGCTTTAACTTTAACTAAGTGATAATCTTCTTCTTGTTTATAGGCTTGCCATAAAAAAGGTTTGCCGCTTAGCAGGGCGCGGCTTAGGCTGTCTTCACCCCTTACTAGGTTATAATCGCACAGCTGCACGAGCTTATCGTAATCGCTTAAATAAAGATGGGGTAAATGGATACAATTTTTCGGCAGCAATTTAGGTTTGGGGCTAACAATAAAAAAAGCGGTGGCCGGCTGGGCGGCCAGTTCGTCAATGTTGTAATGATAAAGATAAAGGCTAGCATACAAATTAAAAATTAAACATTGAGAATTAAACATTGAGAAGAAGTTTTTTTTATTTATATTTAATGTATTGTTGCTTACTAAACCGCCGGTGCCGTTGGTTACACCGGGCATAAAGAAATATTTTTTACTGCCGCCGCCTATTAACGAGGGCTGCAAATGGTAGCCGCCGGCCCAGCTTTCGGCGGTAAAGTATTCTAGGTTAATAACGAGGGGCGGCCTTTGGTAGCCTACCGGCAGTTGGCAGGCCAGCATCTCGATGGCGGCATCGGCTTTATTTAACTTAGCCGCTTCGTCATCATTATAAAGCCGGATACCCCGATAGCTCCCCGTATCATCGTAGTTAAATAATTTGTTAAAAAAAGAATAATTATTGCAAAAAAAGCGGATAACCCACGCCGGCTTTTTGGCCTTAACGGCTAAGGCTAGCCGCATAGCTACCGCAACATCGCCGTAATAATCTATTACCTCGCAAAAAATATCAATAGTCAAAGCGTTTCTCTTAGGTTACTCCGGCAGATTGTCGTAATTGGGCACTATTTTAACGGCGCCGGCTTTTACACTGGCAGCTAACTCTTTAGTGGTGCAGTTATTAACCCTTTTAACCTCTCTTCTTATTACAGCTACTTTATTTTCATTAAAAACTTCTTTACCATCTATTATTAATGGCACCTCTTTATCTTGCTTTTCCTCAACATAACACAACCTAAATATACGGTTATGGTCATTTGTTAAATAAACAAATCGGGTTATTAATACACTAACTACCATGTTTTCATCAACAAGGGCAAGCAGCCCTTTAAATTGCAGTACCGCTAAAAAGACAGCCGCACCGGCAAGAATAAATATAATAAAAAGGCTAATATGTACATCGGTAATTATAGAAACAGTGGCTAAAACAGCTGTAGTAAAAAGAAGGAGCAGGGCATATTCCCGTATATCTTTAAGCTTAGCTGCAAACAGTAAGGCCAAAATAATCCCAGCCCCGCCGGTGGCGGTGAAAGCCCATAACCATAAAATAATAGTTGGAATGATAATATAGAGAGATTTAAAGTGCAAGGCCGCTATAAATAACGGTACCGCTAAATATAGAACATTAAACCAGCCAGACTCATGTGCCCAGCCGTAAAAATAAATAACGGCAGCGGTTAGAGCAAGGGCTATTATAAAGCAGACAATATACAGGGCAAAAATAAGTTTTTTATTTTTAATAAACTCTCGTAACTCGGCAACGGCTATAAATACCGCCGTATAAGCCGCAACAACAAGAGCGGTGTTAAGCACAGGAAATTGCATAACCAAAAGTAACTGTGCTGCCGCATTGGCCGTAATAAAGAAAAACGTTACAAAAGTAAGCTGGGGCGTAAACTTTTTAGCCCGCAACATAAAGAGCGGTAATAAAAAAAAGCCTGTCTGAGCAGCTCCTATACCCCAAATCCAGCTTAAAGCAGCCAAAGCTATCAGCCAAAACCAGCCTTTGTAAAGCCCCAGCGCCAAAAGAGGAGCTAAAAAAGCTAAAAGGTTAAGCGGCTGGAAAATGCCGCATTGCAACCTCATCATTAAAGTGATAATTTCCATACCAAATAATCCTAAAAAACATGCCAGATAAAGTTGTTTAAGACTCATAATTTAAATTACCACACTTAATTTTTGTTTTTTATTAAAAATTTTTACCAGCGGGGGCCAGTGCCGCTACCGGTGCCAAAAAAAGGCTCAAAAGGCACATTGGCCATAACATTACCGGCTAATACCATAGTTAAAAATAAAACAGCTACTAATTTTTTCATTATTAAATACTCCTGTGTTTTTTATTAAAAATTTTTACCAGCGGGGGCCAGTGCCGCTACCGGGACCAAAAAAAGGCTCAAAAGGCACATTGGCCATAACATTACCGGCTAATACCATAGTTAAAAATAAAACAGCTACTAATTTTTTCATTATTAAATACTCCTATATATTTTAATATGGCTTATAGTGTAGCCTTATTTTTAAAAT
>Ga0131853_10019704_pt1 | contig 12272 bp, 9 predicted proteins | sample TergutLab28metaG_FD_92764 | JGI IMG/M metagenome (GOLD analysis project Ga0131853, IMG submission 92764) | Labiotermes labralis P1 segment gut microbial communities from Petit-Saut dam, French Guiana - Lab288 P1 (version 2) (version 2) | ecosystem: Host-associated > Arthropoda: Insects >...
AGGCGGAAGCCGATTGCCCAGTGCGCGGTGTCTGGCGTGTCGCTGTTGCGGACAACAACACGGACATTACCGACGGCGTTGCTCCACGCGCCTCCGCGTCTGACACGCGGCTGAGCGCCGGAAATGGGCGGCGGGCCGCCGATGGCGGGGTTGTTGTCGTTGCCTGACAACGCGCGGATGTTCGTGTACGACATCACCTCGTCCCACGTCCACTCGGAAACGTTACCGCTCATATCGAAAATGCCCAGCGCATTCGGCTGCTTGCCGCGCACCGAGTGGGTTCTGCCGGAACTGTTCGTGTTAAACCACGCCACCGCATCAGCGTTGTCGCTGCCTGAGTACATAAAGTTCCCCGGCGACCCGTGCCCTCCGCGCGCCGCAAACTCCCACTCCGCCTCAGTCGGCAGACGGTAGCCTGAGGCATCCCAGTCAACCGTTACAGCCGCGCTGTTTATCGAAAGCAAATACGTTGCTCCCGGTATACCGGCTGTACTGCTATCGTTAATAGTATAAACCTGCGTCAGATTTTCGCTGACCGTTCTATCAGCCGTGAGCAGGTAACTAAAATAAATCGCGTCAAACCACGATACCCGCTCCACCGGATTATTATCTGCATCTATGCGTGTATTGCTGGGACTGACGTGGCTGCCAAGTTGGGATAGCTCCGCGTTATTGTCGCCCTGCTGCAACATCACGCGGTACTGCGCCTGAGTTACCTGCGTTCTGCCAATGTAAAACCCGTCGAGCGTTACGCTGCGTGTCGGGTACGCGTGGTGAATTGCCGGAGTGCCTGAAACGCTGGAATCGCCCATGGTAAAGCTGCCGCGCGGAACCCACACCATATCAGGAACAGACGGAACCCAGCGGGCGTACAAGTTCAGAACATCATCATCGTTGACCGCCTCGGACACCGCCCTGTCAAAACCCCAAGGCAGTAGCGCGGCGCGAAATGCGGGAACGTTCACATCGGCGGGATTTGCGTTTACGTCAGGGTGGTAATGCCAGCGGTAAAACGCCCAACTGCTGGTGTCTGTGGCTGGCAGCGGCCTCATAAACGGCTCGAATGCCGTACCAGTTGTGCCGCTGGTATGCTGCACCGCAGGCGCGGTAAAAACCGGGTTGGGCGCAGCACCGTTCGGGTGTCCTAAGTGAAACCTCACCGTGTACGAGCGCGGCCCCCACGCCGCGTTGAGCGTTATATTAGACTTAACCGTACCCGTGTTGAAATTCCACAAATTGGCAGGGTTGAGCGGATCAGTCAAAACCGTGTACCAGCCGACAAAAGCCAAATCAGGGCGGCTCATTACAGGCGGCTCAACAATACGCTCACCGTGAATAACCTCGCGGTTTGCCGGAGCTGGTGCGCCGCCGTTTGCGTCAAAGCGAACTGTATATATATTGGGAATCCACTTCGCGTACAGGTAAAAATAATCGCCCCTGCCCGGTGCAATGTCAACCTCTTTCAGCGTGTCGGTTGAAAAGTTCCACGCGCTATTGGGCAGAAAATTCGGCGTCGTGTACCAGCCGTCAAACGCATGACCGTCTCTAACCAACGGCCCCGGATCGATAATGCGCCCGTAAACTGGAGGATGTGAAAGCGGGTTTACATAGATGGTAAATTGAACGCGCGTTAGCTCAGTGTTATTTGCCCGCATCCCGCCGTTCGGCTCAAAGCGCACCGTGCGAACCGTGTAACCCCAGCGGGCGTGAAGCGTGATATTGGTACTGATTATATCCTTCGAAAAATCCCACTCCCTGCCCCAGTTTCCGGTTGTTGTCCCGTCCATCGTAAACCAGCCGCCGCACGACGAACCATCCCCCGCAGTTACAACCATCTGTGTCGGCTGCACAGCATTTCCGCCACTGGCAATTATTTGCGGCTCAGGCGGATTGGAAACGCTCACAAGGTCGGGGACATTTGCGTTGAACGTTACCGTAAAGCGCAGCGTTGACCACATCGCTTTCAGGTCGATAAACCCGTCGCCATTTACATCGTCTTCAGGTTTAATTCGGCGGGTTTCCACATCCCATGGCCTGCCATTCTCATCAACCCATCCGGCAAACCCCGCGCCCGCCAACACTACCGGGCGAAGTCTGCCAACCGGATTACCCCACGCGATTATAAGCATCAGCGGCTGCGGCTCGCCACCCTGTGTGTTGAAGCGAACAACGCCGAAGTTCACCCCGCTGCCGCCTGATGCGGACTCTTGAACATAGTTGTTGGGGACAGTTTCCCACCATTGGCTCATAATCGGGTTGTAGCACGCCGCCAAGAAAGCGAAAAATACTACTATTGAAAAAATATATGTGCGGTTAAACTGACTGTGAACGCGCGCAGGGATGAAATTGCTCATTCGACACCTCGTAGCTGCCTGTTTTTAATTACTTTTTAGATATATAGAATTCTAAAGCATTGTCATCGCTATTTTCAAGGAATTTTGACTTTTTCTTCGCAACGTTTCTCCGGGCATAGACTAAAGCAAAGCATATTGACCGATTCTGCTAAATATGGTAATAATTTTTAGAGGAGTTTTTAATGGAAGACAAATATCTTGAGAAAGCAAAAAAAATCCTAAGCTTGAAAGGCGGCGTTATCATGGATGTTACCACGCCGGAGCAAGCTAAAATAGCAGAAGCCGCCGGAGCTGTTGCGGTTATGGCGCTTGAACGTGTTCCGGCGGATATTCGCGCCGTGGGCGGGGTTTCCCGAATGAGCGACCCCAAAGTTATCAAAACCATCCAAAAAACTGTCAAAATACCGGTGATGGCGAAGTGCAGAATCGGGCATTTTGTCGAGGCGGAGATTTTGCAGGAGCTTGGCATCGACTGCATCGACGAAAGCGAAGTTCTCACCCCCGCTGATGATATTCATCATATTGATAAAAGAAATTTCTCCGCACCCTTTGTCTGCGGTGCGACGAATCTGGGCGAGGCGCTACGCCGCATCGAAGAAGGCGCGGCGATGATACGCACGAAGGGCGAGGCTGGCACCGGCGATGTTGTCCAGGCGGTGCGGCATATGCGCGCGATAATGGCGGAAATCCAGATGCTCCAGGCAACGCGCGAGGACGAGCTGTTCCAAAAAGCCAAAGAGTTGCAGGTTCCGTTTGCGCTTGTGCAGTATGTGCATAAAAACGGCCGCCTCCCCGTGCCGAACTTTTCGGCGGGCGGCGTAGCGACTCCGGCGGATGCCATTCTCATGGTTAAGCTCGGCGCGGAAGGCGTTTTTGTCGGCTCCGGTATTTTCAAGTCCGGCGATCCCGCCAAACGCGCCAGCGCGATTGTCAGGGCTGTTGCCGACTACAAAAACACACGCTTGCTTGCAGAAGTGTCCGAAAACTTGGGCGAAGCGATGGTCGGCATCAACGAGAGCGAAATCGCCATCCTTATGGCAGAGCGCGGGAAATAGAACACTCCTTCTTGACAGGTTTATAAAAATCCTGTATCGTATTCTTGAGCGGCAGAAGGCTAACCAACTGCCGCCCAAGGTTCACTCCCCGGTTGTGTAAGGGTAGCACGGCAGACTCTGACTCTGCTTGTGGGGGTTCAAATCCTCCCTGGGGAAATAATCATTTCAAGAGTCAAAAATTTTTTTATCGTAGTAGGAAAATATTCCACTGCCAACAAACTGAGGAATGGAAAATCAATAGGATAAAAAATGGGAGTCCACAAAATTTTTAGATTAAACACAGCAGACACCTCTGAGCAGTTCACGGTTCACTTATAACAAGAGTGTAACTAATAATACTATAAAGAGTAGCATAACAAATCTCGCAGTATATTGTCAACCAATTAATAATTCAGTTCACCTAAAAAAATATATTCTCGTTAGTTTAGGCGCATGTGCGCTTGAAATAAATTTATTCAGTGGACATTGCCCCACAACAATGTCCAGAGGAGTGTTACATGAATAGTAACAAAAGGGTATTTATCGGGATTGTCTGCGTAATGCTGGCGGCAACATCCAGTCTTTACGCGCAAGAAGATCAGCGATCTTCAGGCAATCAGGTTTCATTTGGGGGCGGCGCAATTATCGCCGTTTCAGACGGTGGAATTTCACTGGGTCCTGCATTGCAGGTTTCCTGGGTCAATACCGGACTGTTTACGGACAGGCTGGGGTTGGGGATACATCCAAGTATCATGATGCCTATTGGTGATGAGATTGGTCTTGGGGCAACACTGATAGCAGGTCCTGCAATGACGGTCTTTGACAACGGCACGTTCAGGATACCGATAACGCTGGGACTGCATGCCGATTATGTTTTTGCTATGCAAGTTGAAGGAAGATGGGTATGGAATATCGGTGCAGGTACGGTAAACCTTCTCGCTAGCGATGCGGTTGAACTGTATATCAACAATTTTGAGTATCTGGAGGATGCTAATAACAGAGCATTGATAATTGTCGCCAGCGGTGATAGAGATAGCCCAAGCGGAATTATTAACAATGCGGGATGGTATAGCCTTGAGGCAGAACTGAACATAACAAATACCATCAATAATGGTACGTATTCTTCTTTTCTAGTTTATATCAGTAAGATAAGAATTAATGGAACAGAATGTAACTTTTCTTCTGTTATGGGCATTGGAGGGGTAATCTTTGGAAAACTGTCCAGTGTTTGGGGTGGCGGGGGAGAAGCACAGTATCCTGACAATTTCCCTTCACCTATCAATATAACCGATTCGACTAAAGCCATTAAAACGATATTAACGGTAGCTCCTGATATTACCGATTGCTGGGATGGAGATGGGAAACTCATTTCAGGAGCTGATCCTTACAAGTACATCACCGTGCAAGGCATTCTTGAGTAAGTTTCTCTTCAGTAAAGAATAACAAAAATAAGAGGCTGTTCGCTTTTTCATGACAGCCTTTTACACGTTAAGCCTAGTATTGCACGCTGCTTTTGATACATAATTCTTCCATATTCTCCCATAAATTAGGAAACAAACAAGAAATATCTATTGAAATTATCTTTGATAATAGGATATAATCTAGTAACGCAAGCTATTTCAGACTGTGGGATTTTAGGACAACAGTCAAATAGCCGTTAATAGTATAATAAACTAGTTTGAGGACCTGCTATTTTACGAGGAGGTAAAGTAATGAAGAAATTCACAATTGGTTTTATGGTTCTACTCGCCGGAATGATGCTGGCCGCTTGTGCTGGTGCCCCGCCTGTTACGGAGACACCGCCCCCCCCGCCTCCCCCTGTACCTGAACCCGTAGCGGTGGTGCTTGAGATTGACCTTGCTGGATCCCGGCAATACACGGTCGTGTCGGGGGATGTTCTTTCCGGTATTGCCCGCAGATTCTACGGAAGTGCTGGCGCGCTGCAACATGCGGGCAGACAAAACGGGTTTTTCTACCCGACAATTATACTCGCAACTCCAGAGATTACCGACCAGGACTTGATTTTTCCAGGAATGGTGTTGACTATTCCCGAACTCAGGAGAAACCTTGAGAATCCCGGCGCTGTTCAGGCAATAAAGGGCGCCTTGCTGGAAGCCGCCGACGTCAACCAGCGAAGAAATCGCCCCTTGGATGCGGAAGGGTTGAGAAGGCTCGCCAACTCCCTTTAGAACGAGAGTTTTAGTATCGCTAATTTTGGAGGCTTCAGATTTCTGAAGCCTTCTAGCTTTTGAAGGAATAATACGAGATGAAAGAACGACGTGTTTTTTTTACGTCCGAATCAGTGGGAGAAGGACATCCGGATAAACTGTGCGATCAAATATCAGACTCGATACTTGATGCCTGTTTAAAAGCAGATCCCCAAAGCCGGGTTGCGTGTGAGACGTTTGCCTCGACTTCCCTTGTGCTTGTCGGGGGCGAGATAACAACGAATACCTTTGTTGATTTTCAACACACTGTCCGCGATATTGTTAAAGAGATTGGCTATACGGATCCCGCTTACGGGCTGGATTACCAATCGATGGCGGTTTTGGATATGATCCACAGCCAGTCGCCTGATATTAGCCAGGGTGTGTCCGGTACGGGGCTGGAAAAGTACCAGGGGCAATTGGGCGCCGGCGATCAGGGGATGATGTTCGGGTTTGCCTGCAACGAAACCAAAGACCTTATGCCGCTACCGATAACGCTGGCGCACGCGCTGCTCCTTCATGCGACAAAACTGCGGAAAAACAAGACGATACAGTGGCTCAGACCGGATTCCAAGAGCCAGGTAACGGTGGAGTACGAAGGCCACAAGCCTGTCCGCATAGACGCGGTTGTTATTTCCCACCAGCACGATCCTGATGTTACGCATAAAGAAATCGAAGCGTGTATAATAGAAGAAATTATCCGCCCTGTGCTTGGTCCCACCGGGCTTTTGGACAGTAACACGAAATACTACGTGAACCCAACTGGGCGCTTTGTGGTTGGCGGGCCGTTTGGCGATTCGGGGCTTACCGGGCGCAAAATCATCGTGGACACCTACGGCGGGATGGGGCGGCACGGCGGAGGCGCGTTCTCCGGCAAAGACCCCACCAAAGTTGACCGTTCGGCTGCGTACGCCGCCCGCTATGTGGCGAAAAATATCGTTGCCGCCGGTCTTGCCGACAAGTGCGAGATACAACTGGCGTATGCCATCGGTGTGCCGTTTCCGGTTTCGGTGATGGTGCAGACCTTCGGCACTGCCAAAGTTGACGAGCAGCGCATCGAAGAAGCCGTTCTCAAAGTCTTTGACCTCAGCCCGGCGGGAATTATCGCCGCACTCGATCTGCGCCGCCCGATTTACCGGAAAACTGCAAGTTACGGGCATTTTGGCCGCAGCGAGTTTCCCTGGGAACAGACGAACAAGGTTGAAGAGCTGAAAAAGGCGATAGGCTAGTAGTAATGACGCTTACATCACGCAAACTGGACAATTTTTTCCGCGGTATTTTGGACATCGAGGGTTTTAAGGATGCCGATTCTTCGCTGAACGGCATTCAGGTTGACAACAACGGTGCCGAACTGGGAAAAATTGCCTTTGCGGTTGATGCTTGCACCGAAGTTTTCAAGCGCGCGGCTGAGGTTGGCGCGGGGATGGTTTTTGTCCACCACGGGCTTTTCTGGGGCAAACCACTTTCTATACAAGGCAGCCACCGCCAGCGCGTCAAGTTTCTGCTCGATAACAATATCGCGCTGTACGCGGCGCACCTGCCCCTCGATCACCATCCCCAACTGGGGAACAACGCGATTTTGGCGGAGTTGCTGGGCATGCAAAATGCCCAGCCCTTTGGCTCGTACCACGGACGCGCGATTGGTTACAAGGGCGAGCTTGCCCAGCCCCTTACGATTGATGAGGCGGTTGCGCGGATAACGTACATGGGGCGGCCGCCGGCGGGGGTTTTTCCCTTTGGAAAGAAGGAAAACCGCAGGTGCGCGGTTATTTCAGGCGGGGCGGCATTCGGCGCGTTTGAGGCGATTGACGAAGGGCTTGACCTGTACGTTACCGGGGAAACTTCGCACACGGTGTACCACCCCGCGCTGGAAAGCGGCCTCAATATCATCGCCGGAGGGCATTATTCGACCGAAGTGTGGGGCGTTCGCCGAATGATGGAGGAATGTGTAACCCGCCTCGGGATCGATGCCGAGTTTATCGATGTGCCCACAGGTCTGTAATGTAAAATCTTAAATCGGAAGATAAAAAGCGATAAGGAACTAACGATGCTGAATAAAAATAAAACGCTTCTTCTCCCCTTTATACTGACCGCGCTGGTGGTGGTTCTGGATCAGGTTACAAAAGCTTTTGTCGTTAAGAATTGGCCTGTGCCGGGAACGTTTATTACCGATGTCTTTGGCAACAATCTGCTGATTTTTTTCCATGTCAGGAATCCCGCCATTGCCTTTAGTATAGGGTACGGCCTTCCTCAGCCATTCCGTTTTATCCTTTTTGTGATTGTGCCTGTGGTCGTGCTTAGTTTGCTGGTGTGGTATTACTGTAAGACGACTGAGTTCAGCCGTATTCAGCGCTGGGCTATTGCAGGAATAGTTGGCGGGGGATTTGGCAATATCATCGACCGTCTGTTTAGGCCCGACGGCGTGGTGGATTTTATCAGCGTGAAGTTTTTCGGTCTTTTCGGAATGGAGCGCTGGCCAACCTTCAATGTCGCCGATGCCAGCGTTGTGGTCTGCTGTATTATTCTCCTGTGTACGATGCTGATTCCGCTGAAACGGGCGGCGGCGGAAAACCCGGTGGATTAAGCACGATGGGCAAGAAAACCAACACGCTGCTTTTTATTATTGGGGGGACAATTTTTAACATTGTCCTGACTGTGCTGTGCTTCGTTGTTTTTTATCTTATGTACATCAATTTTTTCTTTCCTCACCTTCCGCAGAACAGTGCTTCCTGGGTGATACCCGTCAACTTTGCCGTTTCAACGACTACTTCGTGGATTGTATATCGGCGGTTCATCAAGTTTTTGGCGAAGAAAACAAATATCGCGCAGTATATTATCGAGGGTGTGCTTACTCGCCGTGATAGTTAATCAGCGTGGTAACTGGTGTAGGGGACAAAACTTTCTCGTAGTTTAAGAAGGGCAGCCCAAGCACACCGAAAATCTCAGGCACAATTGCCCCGCCAGCGTTCAACAGCGCCCGCGCCGCATTCAGCGTACCGCCAGTGGCGATAAGATCGTCAACGAGCAGCACCCGTTTTCCCGCCGGGACATCTTCCTGGTGAACCTCGATTTCTGCTTGCGCGTATTCAAGGTCGTACTTTTTCGACAGAGTGATGCCGGGAAGTTTGCCCTTTTTGCGGATTGGCAGAAGTGGAATACCCATGCGGGCGGCAAACGGCGCGGCAAAAAGAAAACCGCGGGCTTCGATAGCGGCAACAGCGTCTATTTCTTTGTCTGTGTATATATCTACCATAGATTCAATGCAATACAGGAAAGCTTCCGGCTTGGCAAGGATGCTGGTAATATCGTAAAACAGTATCCCTTTCTTGGGAAAATCAGGAATCTTCCTGATAAAACTGTCGAGGTTAAATTCTTGCATTATCTGCCCCTTTCACTGGTTTAGTGTAACCGTATAGGCGCAAGCTGTCAATCGCGCGGCAATTTTCACAGAGAGCAAAGCCACGAAGCCACTATGACTGATACCCTTGCAGCCTATCCAAGCTTGGCTTTACGGCTCTTTTGTTACTCTTACATCTGGATCGAAGGCAAAGTCCCCGATACGAGTCACGCTATTGGGGATGGTAACACTGGTAAGTTTGTTCTTGCTAAACGCATTCGTTCCGATTTCTATCACGCTGTTTGGGATTGTCAGCTTGGTTAGTTGGTTACTCTCAAACGCATTCATCTCGATATGAGTTACGCTGTTTGGAATTGTCAGGTTGGTTAGTTTGTTGTTGGCAAACGCATAGTGCCCGATATGGGTCACACTGTTTGGGAGCGCCAGGTTGCGTAGTTGGTTGTCGGAAAATGCATAGATCCCGATAAGCTTCACGCTGTCTGGGATCGTTAGGTTGGTTAGTCGGTTGTTGGCAAACGCATAGTGCCTGATATAAGTTACGTTATTTGGGATTGTCAGGTTGGTTAGTTGGTTAGATTGAAACGCAGCTTCCCCGATAAAAGTCACGCTATCTGGGATCGTCAGGTTGGTTAGTTGATTGTGGGCAAACGCAAGGCTCCCGATCTCAGTTACGCTGTCTGGAATCGTTAGATTGATTAGTTGGTTGAGGTAAAACGCGCCTTCCCCGATACGAGTTACGCTGTTTGGGATTATGAGGTTGGTAAGTTGATTGTGGGAAAATGCATGCTCCCCGATATGAGTTACGCTGGTGGGGATTGTGAGGTTGGTAAGTTGGTTTTCGGCAAACACATAGTTCCCGATATGAGTCATACTGTCAGGGAGCATCAGGGTTGTTAGTTGGTTTGTGGCAAACGCAGTCGCCCCGATATGAGTCACGCTATTTGGGATCGTGAGGTTGATTAGTTGGTTGTTGAAAAATGCTCGTTCCCCGATATGAGTCACGTTGTTAGGGATCGTTATATTGGTTAGTTGGTTTTCAGAAAACGAGCGATCGCCGATATGAGTTACGCTATTAGGAATTGTCAGGTTCGTTAGCTGGTTCTTGGAAAACGCACCCTCCCCGATATGAGTCACGCTGTCTGAGATCATGAGATTGGTTAATTGGTTTTCAGAAAATGCAAACTCCCCGATATGAATTACGCTATTTGGGATCGTTATGTTAGCTAGCAGGTTGTTGAAAAACGCAAACTCCCCAATATGAATTACGCTGTTTGGGATCGTTAGGTTGGCTAGCAGGTTGCCGGAAAACGCAAACTTCCCAATATGAGTTACGCTGTTTGGTATCTTCAGGTTGGTTAGTTGATTCTGAGAAAACGCCCGTTTCCCGATACCAATAACTGGCATTCCATTTATACTTTCGGGTATAACGACATCTGTCGCAGTTCCAGTATATCCAACAATAATTATCGCCCCATCATTTTTCTCGGTCATAAAATCACGCATAGGGCGATCAAAACTCAAATATCCGCCAAAAACCCAGCCCTCACTATCATCTGTTTCAATAAAAGTCCAATTGCTTTCAATTCCGTCAATGGTTACGGTATGTATATCTTTCTTCACTGCGAAGATTGATGTTAAATCATCTAAAAGCCCAATTATATCGCTATTAACATTTGGGGAACTCCTAACGCGAAGTCCAATAGGTGCATCTACAAACATCCATTCATGTATCTCTTGTGTGCTGGGTATGGCTGGCTTAACTGCTTCCACTGCTTTCACACTATCGTTTGCTTTTTCAATAACCTCAATATCATTTCTTCTGGCGCAACTTGATAAAACCAGCGCAAGAATTATAAGTGCATATATTGTTTTTTCCATTATTCCTCCCCTTGTACGTTGATTATCTTGCATATCATATAATAATATTAACCATATATTTTAATTAACTTTTTCAGATTTTTAGCAGTTTAGCCTAACCCCATATCCACGAAATTTACATTATTGCCATCATTGTGTATATAACACAAAACCTAACGGGTATGCAACGCTGTATGCTGGAGACGCAAGAGCAACTAGTACTGAAGACCGTTGTCAGTATCCTGGGCTGTAACGTATGTTTATGTGATTCTATATTCCCCAAGCCCTAGCCCGCTTTCACCATCCGTGCTACAATTAAAGAGATGCCAAAATATGTTGTAAGACTTTCTAAACTCGAAACTTCTCAGGCGGTACACACGCGCGCCGCCAGCAGAACTGTGTTCATGGAGTTCCACATCCGTAGTGAAGTGCGCCAAAAGCACGAACTGGAAGGGAGCCTTTTTTCCCTCACCGGAAACGTGGTTCTGTCGGATATGCGGCAGGTCAGGTCGCTGGCGCAGCGCCTGAACGCCGGGGTTGACGCGGCGAAAAACCCGCGGAGAATTGTCCGGGCGGCGGAACTCAACGCGATGGGGCTTATCGACGAAATCCTCCACTACGTGGTTGCGTTGTACCGCCAGCAGGTGCAGCCTGACGTGTTCCAAACCGCGCTCCAGCGCTTGCAGGAAAAACTCGGGGCGGGAGAGCCGGCCGCGCTGCTGGAGAATTTCTGCGCTGATTTTCCCCCGCGCCGCGTGTACTCAGGCGAAACCGATATTTCCGGCTACCTTGCGGACAGCGACGGCGGGGAAAGTTGCCGTTGCCTCGCGCTGGAAGAGTTGCTCCTTTTGGCAATCGCGAACCTGAACCCCGCGTTCAGGCAGTTTCTCTTTCTGTTTGACGATTCCGACCTCGCGAAAAAAACCGCCTATCCCATCGCCATCGAAGAACTCAAGGCGCATTTTGCCGACCTTCCGCCGTTCGGCCCCGACGGGCTGAACCTGTGGGATATGCTCCGCGCTCCGGCGCTGGCTTCGCCCGATTCGCTTTCCGGGCAGCTTGATTTTATGCGGCGGCACTGGGGGCTGGTGCTGGACAAGTTTATGAGCCGCCTCCTTACCGGGATTGACATCATCAAAGAGGAGGAAAAACCCTCGTTTTCCGGTCCCGGACCGCAGCCAGTTTTGGATTACACCGCGTTTGGAGACGAGTACGAGCGATTCACGCCGGATCAGGAATGGATGCCGCGAACGGTGCTGATGGCAAAGTGTACGCTTGTTTGGCTGTTCCAGCTTTCCAAAAAATACGATAGGGAAATCAGCCGCCTCGATGAAATCCCCGACGAGGAACTTGACACGCTGGCTCGGCGCGGGTTTACAGGACTCTGGCTCATCGGCCTGTGGGAGCGCAGCCGCGCGAGCAAAACTATCAAGCAGTGGACGGGTAACCCGGAAGCTGCCGC
>Ga0131853_10019706_pt1 | contig 12271 bp, 9 predicted proteins | sample TergutLab28metaG_FD_92764 | JGI IMG/M metagenome (GOLD analysis project Ga0131853, IMG submission 92764) | Labiotermes labralis P1 segment gut microbial communities from Petit-Saut dam, French Guiana - Lab288 P1 (version 2) (version 2) | ecosystem: Host-associated > Arthropoda: Insects >...
TGCCTTCCCCCTCAAGCCGGTACTCTTGTGTAACATCAACTTTATGACTGCAAACACAAACAAATATAATTTTAGCTGAATGTTCATCACATGAAACACAGAGATCAATAGTCCATTAATATAACCTTTGGTCACATCATGTACCTGGTGCACGTCACCATAACACAAGGAAACAATATTGTATGTTGCCACACCTCACATTTCCATTGTTTGTTTTGTTCTTTTCTGGAAGACATGGTTCTTTTTCCCACTGGTCAACCATCCAAGAGCAACACAAGCAGGTTAAGCAAAAGTGAAAAACACAGTAACCAAATGTCCGATGGAGATGTTCATGAAAGTAATTAATTAGGAAAACCTACATTTCCTGAACATCCTTTTACAATGGCGCTTCAGACACTCTGGTATGTAATTTAATTTAGGAATAAAAATATGGATACAAATATGTATACCTGAGCACTCACCAGTCAGTACAGACCCTGATTTTCAGTGCGTCTCCATTCATACCATTATTTAGTGGATCCAGAGAATCTTCACATACAGGATACAGAATTAAGCAAGAATATAGCCACTTAGGGCCATTACCTGTACAATGGGCCTGGTGAATCTGGCGGTGTGATAAGACCACCACAGGTCAAGAGATGAGTAACAGCACATTCATCACATGGACAGCCCCTACGAGAGCTACAACCAGGGCAGTAGCCTCCAGTACCTCCCGTATCATCATCAGGACTACTATCTCTGGGACTACCAGGTCCAGGACCCGGAGTAGGGCCTCGAAGATTAGTCAGCGCCATCAGCTGCTCATCAAATTCTCGGAGGTCACTGCAAAATGACGACCATATTTTATGTGATTCCTCATCACAATTATATACACACTACCAAGAACATCAGAAAGTCTACTATGGAGGTTTGTGAGCTGATTCTTACACCATCAATCACTCACTCACTCCCTTACTGTTGCTGCAACTAACTTTCACAAATGTATGTGGGGCACAGGTCTTCTCTGTTCTGCATTTTACTTTAGTCTATTATCAGATGCCATTTCCACTACAGCAGAAGAGTTACAGCAGTTTGCATGCCTCTTGTGTTACACCAATCCTGAGTGGTCTCCACATGTACCTCGACCAGCTGTCTGGGGATTATTTAGGGTGTCACAAACTCTCACCAAGGAACATTTTATACAACTAACTACATAGAGATTATTAATTACAATAATATTTGGTAAAATCGGACAAAAAATTCCTATTTCACAATCTTTTCCCCTCATCACCTTGATGCTGCCAGTTCAACAGGAAAACAGTGTTAAAAACAGCTTCCTCTGTTTTTAGAAACATCTTTAAAAAACAAGTCACTGAAGACTGATCTTCACATAAGTTTACAAAAATTCAGTTCCACATCCCTTGGCCTCCAATAACCTGCCCTCTCAGCTGCTAAGGTCCTTCTTTAATATGCACCCGGCATCCTGACGGGAGCACGCAAGGCCAAAGGAACTTGAGGATGTGGCAAATGTCACTGTTCCTTTATTCCAATAAATATAATATACAATACATAAATACAAAGAAATATATTATCATTTAATAAGATAAGAATAAATTGTGTGTTCTTCACCAGGTCCCAGACAATGCCACTTGCCTGGTTAACTGTTTAAGGAAATAACTGGCATTTAAGTATACTGAAGTTATCCATCAATCACACACATGCACGCACACACACACACACACACACACACACACAAAAACCTTCTTTATTGTTACCGAAGATTTAGCGTACTTCAATCTTCAGGTAATGCACACTGTGTATTAAATGCTTGGGAGGAAATTTGATAGATTTTTTTTTACTATCCTTCATGTATTAACATGATTGGATGTTCAAGAGTAAATGTCAATTGGCACTTACTGTGAGAACAATATAGAACACATAAATACACTGTGTGATAACATGCAGAGTTTCTGAATGTTACATCTGGTGGCATATATAATTATCACTGGGCCTTCAACAGTTACATCCCATATTCAATGGTACTAGTACTTCCAAAATCCAAAAGGTTTCCTGATGTTAGACTGTACCAATGGCAAAAAAGAATTTAAACAGTGGCGCACACACACACACACACACACATCATGCAATACCTTGCTGTCTTGTTCCACATCTTCTGCTGAAGAAGCTTCCGTTGTGCTTTGAAAAGCTCCCAATCTTCCCTTAGCATACGCTGCTTTGCTTTCAGGGTAGCCTGTTCCTGACTGAAGTATAAAATAGAAAAGTAATTAGTCTTAAGCCATGGAGAAGGAAAAGCTGTCCTTCAGCACACTGGAAAGGTATAAGGCCATCAGAAATACAGCTCTGTCTTTCTTACCCTCAGCACTAGTCAGAGTTGAACAGTCACGTCCATGCCCTGGCTACTCTACCAGCCAGGAAAGAGACCACAGTAGACACTAAATATGAGGCTGAGTGATCTACAGACAGGTCTGAATACCTACTACAACAGACAAATCCACTACCCCTGCTGGGAATCAAACCATGATTATTCATCAGATGCTCAGCCAACAGCTTAGTCACTGCACTGACTACACCATCCTGATCATCTCAAGCACCGTATTGGGTCAAAGTAACCAACCAATTTACATCCATATGTTACACCAATTCTGAGTCTCCACATGTACCTCATCCAGCTGTCTGGGGTTTATTTAGGCTGTCACAAACTCTCACCAAGAAACATTTTCTACAACCAACTACATAGAGATTATTAATTACAATAATATTTGGTAAAATCAGACAAAAAATTCCTATTTCACAATCTTTTCCCCTAATCATATTGATGCTGCAGCTCAACAGGAAAACAATGTGTTAAAAAAAAACAGCTTCCTCTATCTTTAGGAACATGTTTACAAAACAAGTTACTGAAGACTGATGTTCATATAAATTTACAAAAATTCAGTTCCACATTCCTGCTCCACATGCGAATGTTTCTGTGCTATTGTGCCATGAAAGCCAGGTCACAGCTGGAGCCCTCACTTGTAGTTGCAAGCAAAAATGCAGATCAATTTAGGAAGTTAAAAAAAAAAACAGTTTATATTGTTTTGTCTTTAAACTGTACAACTGTGACCAGCACAAATATAACACTGCTTTCACAGATACCGCATGCAGCAGTTCCACATGTGAAACAGCACTGCCCTTCTACACCCATCAAACAGTTATCAGTTACTTGAGTAACTTAAAAATACCATACTTACTCCAGTATAAACACCTTTTCCCAGAAATTAGTGTTAGAAAAGATGGATACATGCCTTACAAGAAAATTTCATTTTTTAACAGGCAGCTCAAGACTTTAATGTTGATCAATGGACTCCATGCAATGGAACTCAATATGTGCAGTAATACATGTACCATCCACTCTTCTGGTTGCACACTTTCTTGTGGTAGATACCTGACTTTTGTGTGCATGCCTATGTTTCCATGGCACACAGATAACCTGGCACCCCAGTAGCAGAGACAGTCATAAAAACTGGATGTGTTAACTTATAAAAGTTATTGCACATGTGCTCAGACAAGTAATGAAACTCAGACTTTTTACTATCAGTGAGAAACTTAGAGGTGGGAAATTTCTGATCACCTGAGTAACTATCATCTGTGAAGGACCCTACCTTACACAGCATTATCCACTTTCACACGAAGCAATTTCAGAACAGAAGTACCTTCCAAGAAAAAAAAAAAAAACCAAACTGACACTAAAAGCTTACTTATATTGATGAACACGCGTTTCTGTGTCTCGCCACATAGCTCCAATTAGGGTCATCTCATCATCAAATGCCAAGTAGTTGTGCACCAACTCAGAGTAGGCTTGATTCTTCCCTGGCAACATGTTGCGTAACTGGAAAGGCAGGACATGTGCTCTACATTTCATGCTATTAAACGTGAATGTTTGCCGTTGCTCACATTTTAGTATGCTGACATGCATGACTAATTATTATACAATGGGATAGGTTTTTGGGTCACTGCCTCCAACAAAACACGTTCAGGGCCCTTGTCCCTTGTTCAGTCGCATCAAACACCTGTCAGTGGTTCAGTATGACCACACAAGCAACTCCAGTCGTATGGCACAAGACAACAGATAAAGACTGCAGAAATGTGTTCAATACAAAAGTAATTTATTAATAATTTGATTTTTATAACATCCACTTTCTTTAGAAACTACTATCAAATCAACAAACCTCACATACTTTTGACAGAACGTGCAGCAGATGATATATTCATCTGCATTGTCTTCCTTACACAATCACTTTAAGAGACTAACTAGCACCCCCCCCCCCCCCCCCCCCCCCAAAGATGCCTTGTTACACTGCACAAATTTCAACAGTGTAAGTTTTAGTGAGATTCTGTCACCAGACAAATGCATAACAACATGCAACAAACTGGCACACATAATATCAATGGACACAAGTACTGAGTTTGCAAGTGCTTATCTAAAAATTTGACAACTTATAATTACAGATCAACCAATCTGCAATAAAAGCCATAATGCAAAAAAATCATAATTTCTTGTGAAAAACCTTCAAGTTTAATCCCAATTTTTCAACTTGTACCTCAACATGAAATAAAAACATTGTTCAATTTCATCCATGCTGATAGGGACTGCAATTTCATCATCTCGATGCTCACCTGTCCTATGTAATGGGGCAGGTTGTTCTGCACAAGAGGGTCAGTATAGACACAACTCTGATACAGATGTTTGTTAAGGACCTCCCATGTAAGGTTAAACCTCTGCAAATGTTCAGTCTCCAGCTGCTGTAGCAAAGGGGCCAGCTGCTTTGCAGCAAGGCACAGTTTGTCATACCCCTCTAGCAGACCTGTGCAATACAACACCGCTGTAAGTCATCACCCAAGCTAAGCACACACGTTCAGATTAAATGACACAAGTGCACGATAACTGGCCATCATTTTAAAGTAATACTTATCCCTTCCACCATTACATTTTCCAAAATACTTATAATCAGATTAGAATGAAGAGAAAATAAACACAAATATATATATACTCTGAAACAGTTGGCAATGAAAAGAGTAAAAAAAATACATTAAGTCTATGGATATTAATGAGCAGGATGAACAAATGTTAGCTTGATTAGAAGCTGGAAGCTGCTACCTACACCTTTCATAGTTCAAAGAAATGGGTCTATGACGATGCTAAAGTGATTAGGTTGAGCATGTGGTTTGAATGTACATCATGGCTGAAAAGAACATTGCCAGTAAGAGCCAACAGAGGAATACAGAGATGGTCCTAGCCAACAGGGATTGTGGAACAAGTAAATGCAAAGGTATAACTGTCCCTGCATATGCTAGGAAGGCATATGGGTGAAAGAGAGGTACAGTTCCATTCATTCTTATCCTTGGCACCAGATGCAGTAAAGTGGCCCACTTAATGCCCTGACCACTTTACCCACAAGGAAATGGCTCCAAGTACCCACCAAATATGAGGCTGAATGGGCAGCAGGCCAGCCTGGATATTTTGGAGACAAGAAAAAAATATCTTGCTCTGCCAGGAATTGAATGATTTCTTGGTCATCCAGAATACAGACATGGCAATGTCCAAACCACAGCATCTGGGCTCCCACCATGACACAGAAAGGCTAAGAATATGCATGCCACACATGAGCTTTGCGAAGCATCTTATCTGCAAAACTCTGCTACTCCCATTCCTCCCCTTAATATCCATGAAACCCTAAGATTAATCAATACCTGTAAGGAATATCTGAGCTAATTCAGGAGTTTGCTGCTCTCGATGAAGCAATTCCAACTGCCGCACTTTGGCCTCAATTACAAATTCCTGCACTTGTGACTCAAGCCTTTGAAAAAGTTGATGTGGGTCACGAGCACACAACCTGCAATCATATTAATGACAACAAATGCAGTTTATAACTCAGTATGCCTTTTTAACTAAATTCACACATCTAAGCAACCTCCACTCCAGATTATAACAGAAATCACCAACAAAAGTGCCATTAGTGCAAAAATAATGATTAGCAAATTCCAACGGCTACATGCCAATGTCAGCATAAGAACATAACCTAGTCGGTGCTGCAAACGTGAGTGGAAGCTTCAAATAAATGACAAACTGAGGAAAACAAGAACTGTGAAATAAATACAGAACAAATGAAAGCAGTAAGCAATAACTATGCAGCAGGCACATGCTGCTGACAGTCACTCCCTTGTTAATATAGAATTACAAACTTAATGTAAATTAAGCTATTAATGTTTTATGGCCTCAATGTTTGAACTTTTGTGAGCTCTCACTACACACATCTTTGCCAGGAGAATACTTGTGCATCAAATCCTTGACTCAATGTTGCAAAATCAGCTGACCTGGTTGAAGAAGCTAACATGACGAACTGTACACTTTGTGCACAGACATCATAATTTCATTAAGTGCTGGAATTGTGTTTGAGACTCATCTCCTTATGGTGTCCACAAATTCTGAGGCTTTTACACCAAGAGGATACAGATATTCCTTAAACGTCATGCTGTGCATTATGTGGCAACTCACTTCTGAACCAAGTCCTTCATTTTTACTTCACTATCCTCTCCACCATTATTCTCGACTGTTCTGCCTTCCATGGCCATACGATAAACCATACGAATGTACTGACGAAGCTCCATCCAATATGACTGCAATCGGCGCATTTCTTCCAACTGTTCTGCAGCCAGCTCTCTGAAAAAAACAATTTAATATGTACAAAACAGTAGTGCCAAAACTCAACTATAAATCATTTCATATATAAACAAGAATTAAATGAGAAACACATAATTTTTGGCCAGAGAATCCTGTCAGAAAAGACTACTACGAAGATCTGTATGTAGATAGGAGGATAAGGATAAGATGGATCTTAAAAAGCCAGGATGTATACTGAATTCCAGCAGCTCATGGTGGAGTCCAGTGTCAAGCTACGACACTAGCTTGCAGGTTTCACAAAACAGGAGGAATTTCCTAATTGCGCCTTGGCTACCAGCTTCGCAAACAGGCCCTTCATCTTCTAATTACAGGAATTTACCAAATCTGTAGCAAAAGAATCATAATTTTTTAAATATTTTATCCATATTCACATGTGCAAGAAACAAACCATGACACCAGCCAAGAAAGGGAAGTGTGCATACATCCAGTCTTTAACACTCCTACTCATACTAGGTCATGCGCAGACAGATGAACACATTTAGCTTCCCTACAAAGTTATTTGCTTTATCATGAGAACAAAGTATGTGTACAGCAGCTTTCTCTTGAAGGGCACATTTACAGTCATGAACAACAGAAAAATTGCTCTGGAAAAAACACCTGTTGCAAAGTAATTTTTATAATACAAATACCTAACACTCAGAAAATAACTCAGAAATAATTTTTACTCAAAATTACTGTACAAATATGTCAGCAACATTCACAAAAAAAATTCTTCCACTGTTATAAAATTATTTCTATAGTAAAACCGAATAGCTGCACCAGTGTATCAAATTTATTTTATTTTAGAATGACACTCTACATGTTTCGGACGGTCTTTCCGTCCATCATCAGGAGTTCAAGACATACGGCAACAGGCATTTGTCAAACAGATATTGCTGTCTGCTTACTAGCGGCTACCCGCTAGCAAGCAGTAGGCATTTAAACTGAATGGTACTACAGCTGCAACACAAATGTGAGATTCAAATTGCTGTACACTGAAGATTAACATTAAGAAGCACCCTACTTTCTCTCTCTCTCTCTCTTACCTTCTCACAGGTTGTCCATCACATATTAGATCAGGTCTGCCACCTGGCTGCCATTCAACATGCAGCACGTACATCAGCCAGCCTTTACATTAAGGGTGCACAAATATTCTAAAAACTGTGAAGCCACCTTAAAATTCTAGGTGCCGAAAGAGTTACAAGAAGCAAGTTCTGCACTGAGGATTGAAGAACATTAGGCACCACTGTACAGAATTTAGTCATCATAGTGACCTAGCACAAGGAGTTTGTGCACCCCTGCTTTTATATGTTATTAACACAATTCTTATTCTATAAATGAGCAGTACAAACATACCGTTTATCTTTGCATGCTTCACATGTACATGGTTTCTCATCTCGCTGGCTTGCAGCAGCTGCTGCTGCTATAGCAATGATTGGCAATGCTGAATTTTCATCCAACTGAACCATTTCATCCTGAAATAAAATCACAAATTTCATATGACTGAAATTCAACATGTAGGGCACACATATTATTAATAAGAAAACAGTATATCCAGAGGGGTGGGATAAGAGGAGAAGCAAGAGGCAGTATTAGTGCAGAAGCTCTCTCATTCACAGTTCCTTGTCATGTATGTGGTGCTGGTAACAATTTGCTTCCACTTGCCGACACGCATCACAACTAATCAACATGTGGTTCATTGCACATCACAGTTCTGTCAGTGAAACTGATGACACTACATCCTGTATGCTTTTGTTCACACTGTCATCAGTGCAAGGATTATTACTATACACATAACCCTCTGACATGCCCCACATGTAAGAATGGCACAGGTTCAGGCCTGGTAAAGACAGGGGTCCAAATCTTTACCCATTATGCTCTCACCAAAAACACTCCCTAAATAATGCATATAACTCTCTGCAGTGTTCAAAAAATGGTGTCAGAAAGTGTAATACAGATTGGTGCAAATTTAAGGTCTCAGAAAAAGGGGGGGGGGGACAACAATCCAAAGCACATTTATCACAAGCCACACACTAACCTTATGGCATTCACAGATTAAGACGGGATTTTCTGCAGATCAACATCTGCTATTATGACAGTTCACATATCCACTCAGATAAAACCAAGTTTCATCCCTAAGCATAACAACTGTTGTGCCTACTTCTCCATCATGCAACTAATGACTGACCAGACAACATCTCCGCAACACTGCATGCTGTAGCTGGGCCACTGCGAGAAAGTGACCAACAACATGGACCAGATAAAACTACATACACCATACATATGTACCAAATGAAACAACACCATACATATGTACCAAATGAAACAACACCATACATATGTACCAAATGAAACATTACTACTTCAATATTATAATCTAGTAATGTGTCGAGTCTTCACCCAGGCTAGCAATAAATCACATTTTGCAAACAAACTATAACATCTACCAAATCTACTCACTGGTTGGATAGTACCATGGACTATACACTGTTTTTTTACCTTCATCACAGCAACTCACTGCATACCTCACTGAATACAAACCCGGTAACTATGGCAACCAAGCTGGATGCTCAATTTTTTGTTCTCACTCTGTGCACACCTCTCTCAGAACACACCTGTTAACTACGGATCCCATTTTGACTCCCAGCATTTTCTTCACCCTCATTTCCCACATCACAGAACACACTGTATTATACACCCAATGCTCACCTGTTTCTTCTTTCTCAGCAAGTACCTCACTGAGAACACACCCACCAACTCTGGCAACCATCCTGGATGCCTGACTTTCTTCCCCCTTCGTGCATACCTCCCTGAGAATGAACCTGTTAATTGCAACAACTGTGCCTGATATTAAACTTTTTCTTTGTTCTCAGTGCATACTTCACACAGAACACACCCAAGAACCATTGCAACCACGGTCACCATTCAAGAATGACTATAGGGCAAAAACCATGTGGCCCACCCACGTTCTTCTTGACCAACGCTCAATGCATTAATGGTTATTTAATCCCTACTGTTGCATTATATATATTAATGATTACTGCTAATTAACAACTATCATTACTAATACCTGATAGTGAACTGTTTCCTCAGCCTAAGCTTGTACCTCATACTGAACACACCCTGCAATATATGCTTGACACTCATCCCCACACAAACTGCATTATATGCACAATTCTCACCTGTTTTCTCAGCCTCAGTCAGTGCCTTACATGCACTGTATTACATGTTGTTTCTCACCTGAACACACCAATATATGCTCGATGCTGGAACTGTTTCTTCTGCCTACACACGTACCTCACACAGTACACACCTGGTAATTGTGGCAACCACTGTCAATGCTCAACCAATTCTTCAGCATTAGCATGCACCTCAGAAAACACAGCACTAATGGCAAGCACAGCAATGAAGTGTCAATTACTAATATTAAGGGTACCCATGGCCCTACCCATTTCCCATGCACTGATTCTGTGTCTGGAGTCTGGCACTACACATCCCACAGCCATCTAAAATTATTGCATTTAAGTTCCTAACTGCATTTCCTGGTAAGTTACAGTTGCCACAAACATACAAAGATACCTCCTTTACTACAGACTTCACCATTCTTATACAACCAGTGTTTCTCTCTCTAATTATATGCTCCAATATCTAATATATGGATAGTTTTGAAAATGACACAAGTCACGGGAGAAAAATAATTAGTTAACAAGTAAGATTTTTAAACAATATTTAACACAAACAGCAGTCAGTTCACTGGGATATATAGTATTTAGCCATAAGCAGGCACAAAATTAATTTTCTGTTTCTCCTTTAAAGCCTGGTTCCTGGAACCATGCCCTTTTCAGTATAAATAATTCAAATCATTATGCCTACCATGCATGTGTCCCTGCCTAACCTCTCAAAGGATTCAAGTTTTCAGTGTTAAATAGAAGCCTAACACAATACAAACTACCCTCTCAATTAATTCAATTTTTTTATTACTTTATATGTATCACTAGTTTACTCACGTGGGACACGCTTTACAAAACACATATACAACATAACAGAAATGTTAAAGTGGGAGACAGTCCACTGACTTATCACTGAAGTGAGGAAAGGAAATGGAGGGTTCTATAACCCATTCTCAACAAAAGTTAAAAGAAAACTGCAGATACATCAATCAAAGACATAAAGATTTTTGCCACTATAAATTCATGTTATTTAAATTATCCTGCTTGAATTTATGCAACATATTTTACAAAATGAGAAGTTGGTTATTCATATTGCACTACCAACTGCACAACTGGGATAACATAGTACAGTGACTAGGCTACACACTGGATGTCTCTGATTTGAATCCTGTAATGCGGAAGACGATTTTTCTCTTCTTCAAAACATCCAGACTAGCTCTGGGTCCCACCCAGACTCCTAGGCAATGTGTACTGGGTTTCCTGTTTGGCATAAAGCAGCTAGCGCATGATGTTAACCATTCACATTAATCCAGTGGCCAGGTTAAAAATGAGTGCAGCTTACTACATGCCTTCGTTGCATTGACAGGGAGAACTTTATATCTTTACTGTTACCTGCTAACTACAATATGTAAAACACACACACACATTATTCTGATTTTCACCAAGCTACTGGAGATCTTTGTCAAAATATGACCTGAGAGTGGAAAAGCAAATTCTTCAGAAGACATGATGATGTATGAAAAAAGAAAGGACACGAGGTAAATTACCGAAATATATTAAGAGAATACAATAAGGAAATGTTACACACTGGTGTATATTTGGAAACAGAATGATTATACTATTTAAACTGCCTGTCACTCGCAAAGAGTTTACCTGATTTTGATAATAAGTGTTACTTTGTGTGACACACTGCCCTAACAGAAGCAGTTTATATTCAGGAACAGATGTGAACATTGTAATTTGTCAACACTTACATCCACAAATTCATCTCTGGCAAATGATGCAAACCTTATACCTTCTACTTCAATTTCATTCATACTTCACTACAAATATTAGGTTTTCTGGACAAATTTTTCATACAAACTTTAAAAATCAATTATGCAGAAATACTATTATACACACATATGAGAAGACAATTTGAGAAATAAGACATTTAGTTCTTGGTTATTCTATTTTACTGAAAAATTTTTATTTACAAAATGAATATAAGCTTGTTAGGTATGAATACAATCTTACATCTATGATGGTAGAGAAGGAAGACTTCTGCAAAGCCTTACACAAGTTGGCGTACTGCCCTGGCTGTCTAAGCAACTTAGAAACTTGCATTCCACATCACAGATCTTCCTTCTATGCACACAAAGTTTGCACCCACAACCTTATAAAGTAGACAGTATGTGAACAAAACTCACATCTGTGCATTCAAAGCTCATGCATATTCCGAAAACTGGGTTGTAACAGAAATATTCCAACTGCCACCAAAAAAAAAAAAAAAAACCTACTGTGTCTTTGGGCCTTACTGTGATGCCCCACATAAGTGCACAAGAAAATTCACTCTGTACTTCACATTAGTCCTAAGCATATGCAGGCAAGGCATAAAACAATTGGGGGGGGGGGGGGGGAA
>Ga0131853_10019707_pt1 | contig 12271 bp, 4 predicted proteins | sample TergutLab28metaG_FD_92764 | JGI IMG/M metagenome (GOLD analysis project Ga0131853, IMG submission 92764) | Labiotermes labralis P1 segment gut microbial communities from Petit-Saut dam, French Guiana - Lab288 P1 (version 2) (version 2) | ecosystem: Host-associated > Arthropoda: Insects >...
AGTAACTTAAGGACAGCACCGCCAGATGGCCAGACCAGAAGTTACTGGATTACACACTTGAATCTGTCTTTTTGTACTTACTGAGGGATGAACAAAGGTTGAGTGTGTTTGAGACTATGGTGCTCAGGAAGACATTTGGGCCTTAGAGCAGTGTTTCTCAACCTTTGTGAGACCGCAGCCCGGTAAATTCTTTTTTCATAAGACGAGAGCCCGGTCCAAACAAATTTACTCGTAAATACCTTTCCATTATTTTAAGTTCATACATTAAACTAACATAAGTATTAATAATTAATTAAGGCATAATCATAAAGAGTATTAGTACACTTGTGTATACGGTGTGGCATGTTGACAAATATAAAATTACGTTTAAATTAGTTATCAATCACTGGACTAATGAAATCTTGCAGCATATTGTAGTTTCCTCAGGCCAGCATCTGGGTCTGAGTTTTTCGACACATTCACGAATATTTTTCCCTTCAGAATATTTCCACTATTAAATATTTATTCATGAAAATTGCTTAGAAAATTAATATGACAAATTCCAGGCGAACCTCTCGCGGCCCGGTATAATTGATGCCAGGGCCCGGTACCGGGCCGCGGTCCGGCGGTTGAGAAACACTGCCTTAGAAGGACGAGGTATCAGGGGAATGGTGGCAACTGTACAGTGAGGAGCTTTAGGATCTTTATATATCACTAAATATTGACCGGGTGATTAAATCAACAAGCATGTGGTAAGGAGGGGGAGGGAATTTAGCACTTAAGGGGGATATGTGCATACAGGGTTTTGGTGGAAACACCTGAGGTAAAGAGACCACTTGGAAAATCCAGGCGTAGATGGGAGGATAATATTAAAATCTATTTTAAGAAATAGGATTGGGGGTATGGAAAGGATTCATCTGGCTCAAAATTGGGACAGGCGGTGGGCTGTTGTGAATGCGACAATGAACCTTCCGGTACCATAACGTGCGGAGAAGTTCTTGACTAGCTCAAAAACTCTTAGTCTCCCAAGGGGGACTCTGTTCCACGGAGTTAGTTGGTTAGTTTGTTTGTTTGTTTGTGTGGGTGTTTATATACTGTACTATGTCGAACATTCCCGGACAAAGCCTCACCCTATGTTCATATCTCGACACTACACATTCTATCAAGACAGGTGCATACTTTTTGAATAGCCTGTGTTCAATATTTTAAATATTTATTGTGCTTTTAGGGGAAAACCGAAAATAAAATGAAATTAAATGTAATAACGAGAACAACAGTGGCTCGAGGCCGAAAATGTAATTTTAATAAATTATTATTATTATTATTATTATTATTATTGATATATTTATATATTCAATGGACGTTCGGTCTCGTTTAATACGATTGGCTAGTATCGAACACCGACATAATTCAGAAACTGTTGAAACTTCTGATCCTGTAGTAAATCTAACCTGTAATCGTGTTCTGTACATTAGATCCTGTCAATTTTGTATATTCTGTACTACTTTTAAATATGGTCTTGTGCTAGTAAATGTGTTTTGTGTATTTTGTGTTAGTTCAATAACTGGCCCCGTGCTGTTAAACTAGCACGTTAATAAGTGAGAAATTGAAAATGTGCAATTGGACTTATCGTCTTTGTGCTGGCTTTATACGAGGGTGAGTCAAATGGAAACCCTAAGTATGTTTTATCTCCTAATTTATTGAACACAAAAGGTACACAATGACTTCATTTTTCTGTGCAGTATCTTACTGCCACCTGTCGTCCACTCTTCAAACCATGAGTATCATTGTTGAAACTTACAAGACCATCGAGCTGTGGTTCGAGTTTTTATCGCACTTTTAAGGTTTTCATTTGGCTCTCCCTCGTAATAGGCACTGGTACTTTTAAGTTGCATTTTAATAAATCGAATTATTATTATTATTATTATTGTTATTATTATTATTCAGTACATCAATCGAAGGAGGGGAGCGCAGTAGCACAGTGGTTAAGGTGCTGTGTTACAAGTCAGAAGGTCGCTGGTTCGATCCCAGTTGGTGTCACTGGATTTTTCATCGACATAAAATCCTTCCGATTGCACTATGGCCCTGGGTTCGACTCATCCTCTAACAGAAATGAGTACCAGGAGTATTTCCTGGGGGAAAAGGCGGCCGGTGCGTAAGGCTGACAACCTTACCACCATCCTGTGCCGTTGTCACGAAATCTGGGAGCCTTAACTTCCTGGAACCCTCTGGACCACTCCAGGCCCGTAATGGGAATGCTTTACCTTTACCTTTACATCAATGGAAGGAAATTGATGAATTGTATATTAAAAAGCGTTACGTAATATTCCTCAAATGAAAAAAGCGCACAGACAAACAGCGCAAGATATCTACTTGTTGCATATCACTCTATTCTATTCAGTAGCGCTTTCACAACTACATAGGTTAGTCTACGTTACCGAATGTTGGATACCCTACATCAAGTAAATATATCAAAATTTTAAGGTCGAATCTTCTGGGATATGACGCAGCATTGTTTGGTACAAGCACAAGCGACTGTGCTTATCAACCAGGTTATACAAAAATTTTAAAACGCTCAATATCTTAAATTTAGAGATAGAGTTATGCAGAGCAGGCATAAAATACCTGCAATTATGCACGGTGCTGGGATTATATAACAGCCCTGGAATTAATACAAAAAAAAAGTTTTAGTGGAAGACATTCAAGATTAAAAAATAAAAAGTCTGTTTTATTTCATCGTCTTTTTTAACATCAAAAGTTGGTACGATCTACCGAATGTAATTTTAGAACAAAGGTCTTTAAAAAAAAACCCCAATAGAGTTCCACGGAACAGAGTCTTTCCAGTGTTACCAACCGTCGCTCTCATGGCCAAGATGAATTACTCGTCTCTCGGGGAACCTAAAAGTTCGCAAGAACCCGTCACTAAACGTTATAGCACACTGATAAACACAATGCACAAAATCACGATTTGTTTACTTCAGTCTTATGAAGCGCTACATTCTCAGCCCTTCTTATACGTCCTCATTCGTACGTCCGACGTGTCTGCAATACAGACGGTAAACCTGTTACCACATTGTCGATTTGTACCTAGTCCAGTCCTTTAGAGAAAATGAAATAAGATGGGGGAAATTAAAGGAAATACACTGGCGCAAGATACAAAGACATAAAAAAGGAGCAGATGAAACAGTAAAGTGTAAAACTTTAAACTAAAAGCTAAGGGTAAAGCACACCCTAGCACAGGCCATGAAACCCCAGAGGTGGGGGGAGCAGAGGTACAGATCTACTCTTTCTTTAACTTCGGCGCTAGATGGGGTTGGTGGTCAACGCCACGCCCCGGCCTGGCCATTTTGCCCACGGGAAAGAAACCCGTTATCCACTGTCCAGGAGGGTGGGTGGACCCCATGGCCGGTCAGGCCGGATGCGGAAAATCTCGCTGTCACAGGGATTCGATTCCCGGACCGTTCGGGCTGTTGCGAGTCGCTATGGTGACTAAAATGTAATAAAGCAATTTATTAACAAATATTTTCGACTATATACTTACGTTATTAATTCATTTCGATGGTTTTGTAATTCATTTTCAACACGTGCTCCAACGTTATCTAATAATGGAACCAACAAAGTACAAAAATTCGTTGGTAACAACTGCATATTATTAGAATTGTCTTCCTGAAGATGTTCGAGAAGGCTTAAAGACGCAGTACGTTTCAAGAAAAGAAATGTGTTAGTGACAAACAAATTGTGTAATTCGTTGGCTGCAATATTAGATTAATTAAATCGTGCTCATTATTTTTTAAAATTTAATTTGGCCCCAGGCAAAGCCAAATGAACGTACAGGCTATTTCAGTAAAATAAATCGAACGTATGCTAGAGTGGATCTGACTATACATGCTTTTCAAATGCCTCACACATCTGCGACTTTGATATTGGTTTCAGACAAGCCTTCAATAAAGCTTACTGTTGGAAAACTAATCACACTGCATGTATTCCTTTATGATTCCATCCAGCCATCCACCAACCTAACCACATGCCCTCCACCCCCCCCCCCACTCAACCATTCTTTCAACTATGCAGTACTTTAATCTGAGCTATAGCTGACTCTTCTGTAACGCTATCAATTCGTTTTTAGGTGTTTATTGTACAGTAAATAAGGAGCATCCTGTGAGGAGCACACGTCTCTCCGTCCGTTTGTGACAGAGTATCAGCGGCCACCATTTTTCAAGTTTCCATAAAGTCCCACACAGGCCTTCTATAGGGTGTCCCAACAAGACAGCAAGATTTAAAGTACGCGCCATTGTCGTTCTGTTAGGTTGGCGGCACTGAAAGTTTGACATCTTTCATTTGTCATTTTTGCGATTAGTAGTCATGGAAAGCTACAATAAGGAACAAAGCGCTATTATTGTGAAAAATTTGTTACAAAATTTATTACAAAATTAAATCTTGCGCTCTAATTGGAACACCCCATATATAAAAAGCTGTCAAGCAAAAGCGAGTTTCACAAAAATCTGTGCAGTTGCAGGCATAATTTACCGAAAAGTGTAAATGAATTTCTACCCTTAATTTCCATATTTATCAGTCGATTTGCCTGAAATTCCACATGAAAGATCTGAACACACACTGCAAAGAGCTTCGTAAAATCTGACGCAGGGAATGGCCCAATTTTCTTACTGGAACAAAAGAAATTACAATTACGCGCGCACCGTAAGACCTTACGAAATTGTAGCCTGCATAGCGTGTCACAGACAGGACTGGTCACTAATCTTCCTAACAGTCTATATGTGATAAGTGAAAACCAGCTTAATTAAAAAAGAACATAAAATAAACCAATACTTGGCAGTATCAATCCAGAATATAATTAGTTTCTTTTAATCTAAACAAAAATTAAAACCTGACTCACGAACATTCGGCTAACATATTAATTACGAGATACAGGTCAGGTGACGTGGAAGGCTTATCCATGTCACTGGATAAAGCAGAGTGGCTCCAAACCACAGATTTACGACGAATATTCATCTAAGTACTAACAAGAACCCAGTAACATACAAATCACAGATTTTAATCGATATAAATACTGTATTTTATACGTTTGACGTTACCGGAAAATTACCACCGCCCCGTTAACTCCACACAAGCATAAACAACATGCAGTCTCTTTACGTAATAAATTTAACATCTTACGTGACGTAAACCTGGCAGTTAGTACTGTCAGAGTTCAAAGTTTCCACATCAAAGCCCTTCAGCCATATATAGCAATTTCATGTGATAACGACCCGTATCGATTTGATGACCATAATGGCACACTCTAGCGGTATAAGCTATCAACTACAGGGCGAAACAAAACAGACACCAGAAGCTATAAGACGCAGAGGAACAGAAGTTATTTACTTCAGTTTAGTTGGGACTCGGACAAGTCATGTTTCATCTGGAATAAGCATATGTGGTTTAGAAGTTAGTTTCAAACAGCGTTAACAACTGCGTTTTTAATTATGGAAATGAGTGTGAATACTTTATATTTTTTGTGTATGTTTGTATTGTGTAAAACAGCTGAAATACCAGAAATAGATTCAGCAGGCGAAGCAGCTTCAAAACCCAAAAACTCGCACAGTGGCAGCAGTAGCTTTGCACAAGAATCTAATGAATTCAGACTTCACAAGAAAAATGACAGTTCAACATCGCTAATACCACCACAAACCAACACCAAATGGTCGCCATGGATACCAATTTCACACGAGTACAATCTGAAGGAAAGCTCCTCAGGTCAAAGGGGAAACATCCTAAATGCAAGTATGGAGAATTCAGGTAATGGATATACTGGCAACTACAGCGTAAGCAACAAAACAAGTGTGGAATTGACGTTGTCTAACATGACTCTTAACGAAACGTTCCTAAATAGAACAAACCAAATTGATACAGCATCTGTAAACCATAACAGACCAAACTACGTCGTCACGCCTTCTTCCGAGACGACAAAGAGCATGTCGAATGTGCGAAACAAGAAAACCCGCACTTCGTATTCAAGAGAAATAACTTATTATTTTTGGGACACGGTTTTCTTCATTTTGAAATGTTTTAAACATCATTGGAAAACGGGGGTTGTCGGCTGTGTGACGGCTAGAGCATCCACAGTGCTGGACGGTCTGCTGGGAATCGGCGGTACTAAAAGACACCAGCTGGTGAACCAAGGTGGTTTGATGCCATACGATGAAATTCTGGAAGAGAGTCCACGAAACGAAGAAGGACTGCCATTAGATGACGATGATGAAGAAGAGGAGGAGGAAGGAGATGAAGCATATGATGAAGAAAGGACAGATTCAAGGGAAGGTGAGTTGGTGTTGTGTTTGAATAGCTCTTGAAATCAATAGCGAATAGAACGCTCGGGGGTTCGGAAATTTTCATAGGGGTGTTGCCGAACTTTCAAGCCTTCTGGGATGTTACACAGTGCCAACGGGTAAACAGTGGCTTTCGAGAGACCGTAGCGCCTTCGAAACTTCGGTATAACTTTTTACCAACAAAGGCAACGTAACACACCAGAAGATCTCAATCCTAAACCGGTCACTTTCTGATTCTTACTCTGAAGACACTTCACTGGGGGAACAGATTTAGTAGTGTGGAATGAACAAACTATTTTTACTGATTTGGGAAGAATAGTGGCCGTTCTTAGCCATTTGGGCAGCCCCAAGATGTGGCGTAATATATATTATCTATTAAATACGATGGTCGGATTTCAAACCAACCGAGAATATAATATCATGATAAACTCGGAAACGCAAAATTATGTACGTAGAATTGAGATAAGAAAATGAATTTAGAAAGCGAATGTTACACCAGTGTCATCACGTTTTACCAGTAATAATTTAATTTATATCTATATACACCGCACAGAGGCGAAATCTTAAGAACAAAATATAAACTTTCACATGGAATTACGAATGGGGGATTTTAATCAACTAGGTGAAATTTATTTTATGAAGGAGAATCCTGTTCCGTGTAGTTAGTTAAGGCAATACTGTTTTTTCAGTAGTTTTTGTATTCCAGTAAGTATTATATTTACTCTGAGGGAAAAGCATAAACCTGAAATAACGAGTGGCTGACAAAATTCTTCGGAGAATATTTGGACCAGCTTGTGCAAGGTGTAATGTAATTAGAGCATCCAATACTTGGTAACAAATTATTTCGTAAAACTGTCAATTGAAACAAGAGATCACCATTAAATAAATTTGCAACAGGCGCACTGGACTCGAGGTGTTCTTAGATGACGTTAATAACTATACTTCTCGTTAAACGGCCATTTATAAGACCACAGAAGTCTTGTAAACTTAGTACGAGACATTCCTGAATGAAAACAGTGGCAATTCTGTCCAAAATTTCGTTCTATTGACAAAATAATTTGCTGTGTTTCAGAACAAGTGTTCAAAAATTTGTGTGTGACTCAGCTGCCAATGTTTGTAGGTGTGTTCGCATAGAAGCCAGACGCGCCTATTACGTTCAAGTCCGTCAGTGTGTCTGTCTGTCGGTCCGTCTCTCCATTCACACCTATCAGCGTAACTCTAACTGGGCGGATTTCCGTAAAATTTGATATTCATGACTTGTACAAAAATCTGTCAATAAAGGAAAATTTATTTAAAATCGGGCAAAGTGCCGAACACTTTTCATGAAGAACTAAGTACTTTTCATCGTTACCGGCGTTTTTAAGTCAAAAGGACATCAGACTGTTAAGGAGAGCTGAGGAGTTATAAAAATTAGGGGAACGTCCTACATTGTTACATTATACGTATTTTGCCTGTCTTGTTAGATACTATTAAGATATTAGGGGAAGAAAGGTAGTATGGATAGAACTGAGCTCTTATCATGTGTTGGGCTTTGATATTAGCGATTTCAAATTTTCGCGTTTTTATTCACCTGGTTACTTCCTTACTTATATTACGTACCTGTATTAATAGTGAATTGTTGTTTCATATTATTGTAAGTTTAATGTCCATTGTTACGACACAGGTGAAGAGGAAATATATCGAAAAAAGAAGATCAAGAAAGCAACTCGCCACACGAAAACAATCTTAATGGCGATTTTAGCGACGATGATTCCAATGATCGCTGCTGCCAAACTCAAGTACTTCATTATGTTGTCCCCAGGACTCTGGGTTTTAGGCTTGATTGTTGGCAAGACGATAATATTAAGTACACTAGCATTGCCTGCAGCTGTGATAGGTTCTCACAACAGGCATCCCTACTTCTTGAGGAGAACGGATTACATGGCCAATCATCATCCATTGTCTAGGGTTGGAACTGACCACTACGCTGGAGGGCGGCACTTCACATAAATCAGTACAACTTCACAAACACTACAAACAAAGCTAAAATCTTAACCCTTAAGTGAAGCTGAAGTTTATATTAAAATTCACTTCGGAGCGGAGTAATTTTACATTTGTATTAGTAACAGTATCCAATGTAAAAATTTCGCTGACCTGTTCCACGCTGCAAACGAAATATCTATTTCAGAAACCAGGCGAATTATAAAGTGGACTGATGTGATTCAAAACATATTCTTCCAGTAATCTTCACACATTTATGTCTGCCTACAATTGTAACATTATAACCTAGCACTGGAATGTGCAGACATAGAATATGTATGCTTTTTTTAAATTTGAGTTTTGAGGCTTACACGGTATAAAAGACGCAAGTCTGGCATTGTGTTTTGCCAATTATTTCTCTGGTGTGTGGCTGCCAGTGTTTTTGAGAAATATAATGCCTCCAGCTTCTTTGCTCCGAAGACTGAAACAGGATGTTTTTCTGAATGAAGGCATCACGATGTGCTTCAAAATCAATTAGTATTACACAAACGTACGTCAGCACAATCTATTTGTTCTAGACTAAGGCTACATGTTTCGACTGAATGTTAGTCATCTGGTAACGAAATTGTATAGGGTCCTGAAAATGACTAACATTTAGTCGAAATATGTAGCCTTACTCTAGAACAAATAGATTGTGCTGACGTACGTTTGTGTAATACTAAAGGATTTTTTCCTTTAAAAAACCCTCGAAACCTACCAGACTACACGGCGTCACAAAATGTTATATCAAAATATAAAGTACGTACAATTTGACTTAGAAATAAAAATCTGTAGCGAAATGACTGTTTAAAGTCTTTGGCTATTGTAGTGATGTATATAATTATTTACAAATAATTGAACTGATGCTCAAATTCCTTGTTTGTTTATGTATATAAATATGTATATTTATAATTAATTAGTGCTCAACTTCCTTGAAATATGTAAGGCTAGAATGTGTAATGCGAGATTTGAGAGCCACAGCGGTTATGATTGTGTTTATAGTCTTCTGATATGTTACACTGTGTCATCAGGTAAAAAATACCAGTTCACACAGTGCCACATCCTAGAACTTTTGATGTCTTAGCGCTGTGTGCTCGCAGTAAATGTCCTGAACATTAATTCCGAATGTGTTATTACACATTGAAACATTTCTTCTAAACATTCACAAACATTAACTTTGTTATACTGCATGAAAATTAAAGTGTACAATTACAGTATAAAATACTACGTTTATGTATTGATAATACCGATAATGAATAACTAAACAGCCATTGTGTGTCAGGCCTTTGGCAGAAAATCCTTTCGGTTCTATGAACCATATTAAATCCAGGACATATCTGGTTAATGTAGTACAGATATAGAATGTTATATTATTGAGTTGTTGAACAGGGGATCAGGTATGTAACATGCTACATGTCCAGCTGAAGTGTTCAGTATAAGGCTGGAAAATATTAGACTTTGAAAGTAATAATACAAACATGTGCGTTATGTTTATAGCAAACATAACATGTACGTATTCAGTCTGAAAACAACGTACATTTGTACAAGATTCATACTGCTTCAAGTCTTTGAGAATCTTATGCGTTTTATATTAAATAACGTTACTCTATCGATGTTTACTTACATTAAAATATTCATATTTAACTCATATAGACTACAATACGAGGCTTAACTATTAAACCACTGTGCCTTTTGCATTTTAAAACACGATTTATCTCTGAAGTCACATGACGTGACATGTTTTCGAGCACAGACTGCAGATAGGTGGAATTAATTACAATTTTTATACCTACATAATCAAAGTGTTTGAAAAAAAAATTGAGAGCAGCCTTAAGCAAAACAAAATTTTGTTATGAAGTTTATATTGCACTTACTCTCATGCATGTGCACACCGAACACTTCACTTAACGATCCCTTGTTCACAGCCCGCCGCCAGAAGAGCAGCAGGAGGGTATTAAAGGGGAAAAGCAAGATACTGAATATTGTGGTGTCCACTGCAATCATGGCACTTCCGGTCATCGTCGCTCTCAAACTCAAGTTCTTCATGATGCTCTCGGTGGGCATTGCAGCCTTATCTCTTGTCTCAGGAAAGGCCTTCATTCTCAGCATGGTATCCTTCGTTCTTGCAATTGTGGCGCTACTGAAGAAAGCTACCCATACAGGATATTCTATGAGTCGCGCCGACGACTTCTCCCATTACGACCCATACGCAAGCAGAAAATCTTTGGAAGATATGTATTCCAATGGAAGGGCTCATAAAAACTATTTCTTTTAGGTACGGTTTTAAAAAAATATATATTCTTAGGAAAAATATTGAAAATATCTCAAAGCTTTATAGTTCAGTGGTAATTAGATATACCACTTGCTTTAAAAGTCGACTTTTTGCCATTAGAGAATTTTGACTGTTTCAGTTCTGTCTTCAGACAGAACACGTAAGCCCCACTATGCCTCTAATTATCATTAACTTCACGCCCTTCGTCCTGAAAACGCAGTACGTTTATCTTAATATGAAACCAACAAAATTTATTTTATAAACTTAATGAAAACGGTGATTTGTGGATTTAATATCGCCCTATTATGAAATGCGTGATGTTGAAAATTTACCTCATAAAAGAATTAAAGTTTTCAACAAATTTAGAAGTGGAAAAATCGCGTGTTGTTTCGAAAAATTACGCAGTAAATTATACCCTACTTTAATATTTACAAACACTTTTCACCCTAGAATAAAATTATTAAACACTCCACTCCAGCGTTAAATTCGTTGCTGTATTTATTAACATTACTGGATATGTAAGGTTTAAACATAATAAATTGCCCTGTAATGATCTGTAGATATTACGTACTGTAAGGATGCAGTTCGCATATTTTATGTGGACTCAAAATATAACATAAAGAAAACAAATTTTGATGTTTTGCTGACCGTGCATCTCAGTATAATCTTAGTAATTAACCAACTTAATGCACAAATTCTTGTTTTATAATAAGTTTATTATATGCCTCTATATGTTTCGAGCACTATATGCTCATCATCAGGTGGTCAAAATTGTATTATACAGCATCTGGTATCGTCACAACTGTAGGTGGCCGTCCGGTGCACAGGTTGGGAGTGGACTGAAGTAACATGCGGGACGAGACGTCTTTGTGTCGTAAAATGCAACATGGTAACATGGACCGCCTGCCGAGACCTAAGTAGTAAGAAGCTACTGGTTGATCTTCAGGGAAAGAGAAGACACTGGAAATAAAAAGAGGAAGCACTAGATAACACTGTGTGGAGTACTGTCTGTGGACGAGGCCATGGATCTGTCGTCAGGCAGATTACATAATGATAAAAGTCATTCCCAAGATAATTCAATATCATCCAAGCATTTATTAGCCATCCTTATGTTAAACATGAAGACATCCATTATTTCCCCTTATTCCAACTTCACAGTTATCCAAACCTACGGCTCCTGCGTACTACGTGAAGCTGAGCAGCTATAAGTTTATTTGAAAAAATCCATATACTTTCAGATTCAGGGACCACCATTTCATGGTGTAGAAATATTTTTATGCCATATGCCCGGAATTTAATTAGCACAAATGTATTTTTCACTAACAAGAATAACTACGAGGCACTTCCTCGTGGCTGTGCCCAATGTGCAGTCAGTTGCGGACATGGGTACTGCTGCACTGAGTCCGAATGACCCCGCATTCTGTCAAGTCATCAGCACGTTAATCGCCGTCTTATGTGAAAGAATAGCAGCGAAAATTGGATACGATTCCTGAAGAATTTTCTGTTGACATTTTAAAGCCTAGCGGTTACGTTACGAACCACAAGGTTCAACATTAAAAAAATCTTACATTCTGCCAAAATGGATCTCAGAATATACAGCGACTTATGCCTTATACAGCATTTAGAGATTGGTTTTGTGCGACCGAGGTGGAGAGTGTTTACTGCGCGGTACGAACTGAGTCCTTATATAAAACAG
>Ga0131853_10019708_pt1 | contig 12271 bp, 10 predicted proteins | sample TergutLab28metaG_FD_92764 | JGI IMG/M metagenome (GOLD analysis project Ga0131853, IMG submission 92764) | Labiotermes labralis P1 segment gut microbial communities from Petit-Saut dam, French Guiana - Lab288 P1 (version 2) (version 2) | ecosystem: Host-associated > Arthropoda: Insects >...
CAGCCTACACAACACAACAAGTACTCGCTAGCTCCTGAAGATGGACGTATTAACGTCTGAAACATGTTGAGCAATATATAATAAAGCAAGTGTCATCTAGTTGGTCAACCTTTATTCAAATGACCTTCTAATGTCTTTGTAAACAACAAAGTAATATATTGTTTTTACATCATCATCAAATCATTTTACTCCTCGGGGAGCATAGGGCATCCATGAAGAGCTTCCAGCCATTGTGGTCTCCAGCTATCCCCTTGACCTCTTTCCATGATCTTCTTGTGCTTCTTATCTCATCCTCTATTGTCCTTTGTCACATTCTCTTCAGCCTACTTCTCCTTCTATATCCCTGAGGATTCCAATCTAATGCAGTTTTCTTTATTGCTCCTGTTTCATTATGTAATGTGTGTCCAAACCAATTCCATTTTCTTTCTTCAGGATCTTGACAATTAATCCTTCTTCTCAATTCCCAGGGATCTTTAATTTGCCATACTCTCTCCATGTCCTTTCATTCCAAAACCCTATTCTCATTTTCCATTTCATGCCAAAGAGCTCACCTCCTATATCAGGCCCTTTACTCTTCAGTTCAGTTTCTTTAATAACGGTATTTAAGGTGTGCAGGTTATTAGCTTACAGCACCCGATCTCAGTCATGGGGCTGCCATCTAAGTCTCTGAGCAGGCTGATTTTCTCTCAGGATTTCTTCCCCCCAGTCTTTGAAGGTCCCCTTTCTCCACAAGGCAGTGGTGCTGGTTTTGGTCCACCCTGGGTATTTTATTTCCCCAGTACTTACCATATCTGGTGAGCCTTCCCCTATCCACCACCTGGAGAGGTGCTCGATGGGAGACCAGCAACTCCACACGAGTTTCTACATTATGAAGTGCAGTAAAGCTGTCCTTCTGAATTCATATAGCATATTCATGCAAGGATGACCTACCACTGGCCTTTCCATATCTGTTAACCATACAGAGCGACTCACTGTGTCATTGAGTATGCCGTCTGTGGTGTATGGTGAATAATAAGCAAAATATTTCATAAATGTAAATAGTTCAGGATGTTGTGTCATATGTCAATATACAATGCACTATGGGTCACCACATGCTTTACTGTTGTCCAGTTAGACATGTGGTCCACAACTATAATGGTCTATTCATTTTGTGTTACAGTATTTGGAGAGGAGATTCAACAAACATGTTCGTCTGTTTGGATCATTCCTGTTTTCTCTTGCACTTGTATGTATCTCTGCTCATTCTTTTTGTATTTTGCAAAGGAAATGAACAGAAAGAGTGAAATAATTTATGTTTTCTTTAACACGAAGTGTATAAAATGGATACCTAATGGAGAGGCCATGTCTGTCTACCTGTCACAATAAACATTTTGTCTCTGAAACTCTGACAAATTTTATAATGTGGATTTTTACCCAAAAACATGTTGAAATAATTTAATTATAATTAATAACAATTCAGTACAGTATGTGTTTTACTTGAAGCTCAGGTTAGATTTTTAATTTTTTTCCCTCAAAAGCTGCTTAATTTTATACAGTTTGCAGGGTGTAACATAAAGTATAAAGCTCATTAAAAACTACAGCTTTTATAAGTTTGAGATTTTCATGGTGCTGTGTTCAGATAATGGTCTTCTGGCCTGTGTCTCCTTGCAGTCTACCATTGTTAAAGTGTCCAGTGGTTAAAGGCAAAAATCTTCAATTCATTTCCATTTATGCAACCCACATTGTCACATGTCTGACACTGGATATGTCAAACTTAGTTAACAATCCATATCAAGACTCTAAAAACTCACAATGTGTAAACAAAATACAATACAATATAATAGACAGTTGTAATATCAACATTAATTAAAATGTATAAGGATTACGAATGATAAAACTCTTATACTTCTGCAATCCACATAAGATAAGAACAACATAAATTAATCCACTGGGTAAGAACTTCATGGTTTAAGTGAGAAGTTTGACAACATGATTCTCCAAAATATTGGTGTCCATTGACAAAGCTGATCATTATTACAGTCTGGAAGATTATAAAATACAGTTTTTTTTTAACATTCTGCATACATATTTAACAAAAATGAAGAAACATGACATTTGAAAATGCTGTCTAATTAGCTTTACCATAAGCAGTAAGCTGAGATCAAACCAGCAAGAAGCACAAAATTACAAAGAACATATTTATGACTTATGCATGAATGTTCTGTAACAATATTTGTATGAAAAACACAAAATATTTTGTGAATTGTCTCTGTCAGAGCACATGTGTCTCAGAAGCAACTTCCTGGTTTTCTAACCTTATAGGAATGTTAGAGCTGCATTACTAAGGGGGTGCCTTTGAGACTAGACTCCTTTCTTTATTGAATGTCACTCAAATACTGTGCTAAAATAGCCCTCCAAGTTATTACATTATAAATTACATCAGTTTTGTTTCATTTTGCCATCTTGTCCTATTAACAGACATGTTCATGGAACAAAGGTGTCCATCTTAAGCCTTATTATCCTTTCACTAATTTAAATACCCTTCAAAGCCTGGGTATTGTGTACTTAAGCGAAACTTAAAATACGAATTTTACTTCAAATATTTTACTTTGCACACAAACTCTATCAGGAACTATAGTCAATAATTTATTTTTATGCACAATTTCCACTGTTTGACAGTACAGACTTCTTTTATTTTGTTATACATAACCTCACAAATTTACATTATTACCATTCTTTGTGTTCCTGATATCTAAAAAATATTTAACACAGAATTTGTTGGCATGTTTATGATATAAGCTCATACCAATTCTGCATGATGAACTCTCCTGGTACAGTAGCAGTCAACATTAAACCTGATGCTAAATTTAGAGTTCAGACAGCTAGAGAGTTGTTGTTTTGCTTTGCACAGGAAGTAGTTTGGCGGAATGACCTCCAGTTTAAAACAAAACTCTCATTTGGCTCAAAAATTACTTAGTGAGGGTGGGAGGACACATGTATATACATAATAATGCTATGAACGTCTTCAAGTGACTGTTTTTTAGTGTTTACCTGTTGGTTGGTGTAATTGTTAATTGCAGTAGTGAGTCATCATCCAGTGTATTGAAATATATGAAGCTTTGAAAATACCTTTCATTTTATCACTTAATGATTATTACACTGTTTCAGATAACATGGCTGCCAATTGTAATATATGTTCCTGCACTAGCATTCAACCAAGGTCAGTAATATTGCTGGTGTATTTAAGCTGCATTTATTGTCACTTCCCATTGCCTTCAACCTCAAGCAGATTTTTCGTCCTTTTCTAGTAACTGGAATCAACGTGCACATAATTACGCCTGTCGTCTGCATTGTCTGCATCTTTTACACCTGTGTGGTGAGTGTCACTGCAACTTAGTAAGAAAATATGTTTAGTTTTCATTTTATTTATACCTGCCAGTAACAACTTAGTGGACTTAGTTTCCACTAGAATGTCACATTGCTTTGTGACCTGTCATTGCTGTAAGAATTATTCATGGATAGCTAATGATATGGGAGATGTTGTACATTCATCTGCTGTTTTCTGTTGATGAAAACTGTTTAAGTCAGAGACAATGTTCAACATGTTAATTTTTTATGGTGAGAAGTTTTTAACCCCATGGTGAAGACCCAAACCACAGAAGAGTCTCATGAGTGCCTACTGCTTGGGACTATGTATTTATCTTTATCTTTGAACATTTCCAAGGGGTGAAGATGTTTGGATTTAAGAACAACTTTGTAATTTCTGCTTTTTCCCTAATAATATTTGGGAAAATAAGTGCAGAGAGGGGAATATAACATGTAACATTGAACTCTGTGGGTGGGATCAGGCCTGGTAGCTAAGATAATATTTGGATTCAGACCTGGTTAAATCATAATAGTCAAAGTCAACACAGAATATTTTGGTTTTCTTGGGCCATTCCTTTTAAACAAATAGAAAGCTACGTTTCTTCAGGTTATGATCAATATATAGAAAATAAGCAATTGGCATAGAGAGATGGGGATGCTGCTTTCATGTGTTATAAATAGACCATGAGAATGAATGTGCATATCTACTGGGATTCCCTGAACTTTGCCAGAGAGACAGAGTGGGAGAAGGGAGGTTGGGATGTCCTGGTACTCATCAATTCATGTTGGCAGTTGCATTCCTGAAACTATTTTCATGGGGTGAAATCACAAAAGGAACAATCAGTGTCAGTCCAAGGGATGGACAAGCCTGGCAGCTTCCCAGGTCACCAACCTATGAAGAGCAGTATGACGTCCCTGGAATAATAGTGAATATGGTGCCAGTAAACTCAGGTTTCCACAAGTGAAAGAATTTATCCACAAATGATCTGCAATTTGGGCATGAGACCTCAAAAGTGCTTTTCAGCCCTGTCCTGGGCCGAAAATGTTTATTCAGTATCTCGGTTTTAAGGAGCACAGAATGATTAGCATGCCTGGTGCACCAAATTACTATACTGCCTGGGGTGCTCTCACGTCTGGGGTGGCCATAGATAAACCTTTCGCTGAAAGCTGATTTAGACTAAAATGTATATGACAAGTACCAACTCCAAAAAAACAGATGCAACATCATATCTTCTTCTTCTTTTGTTAGTGTTACAACCCACTATGGGTTTTAGCCTTCTCAGTGATTTTCTTCCATTCCCTCCTTTCCCTTACTCAGTTTTCTCCACCCTCTTATTCCCATCGTCTCGATATCTTCTTCAACATCTTCAATCCACCTTTTCCTTGGTCTTCCTCTGATTCTCCTACCTATTGGCTCCCATTCTAATATTCTTCTAGGCATTCTCCCTCCATCCATCCGCATCACGTGTCCTAGCCAGGCCATTCTTTTGCTTTTTATAAATCTTACTATGTCTGCACTTCCTATGAGTTCATTCAGTTCATGGTTCTTTCTGATTCTCCAAATTCCATTTTCGTCTTGTACTGGACAAAAAATTTTCCTTAATTTTTTCCAATCAAATATTCTTAATTGTTGTTCATTTCGATTCGTTAATGTCCAGGCCTCACATCCGTATGTTACTGCAGGTCTTATTAAAGTTTTATATATTTTTAGTTTTAAACTTCTATATAATGCTCTTGATTTCATTAGTGTTCCACATAAATAGTAACATCGGTTTCCACTGATAATTCTATGCAACATCATATATTAATGAGAGTTTACATGGACACCCATCATGTCACTGTCTTCTTAACACCTTGCTAAATGAAATAAAACAAGTTACATATAACAATGTTCTTTTGGGAAAATGCGATTCAACTTACAGTGTGATTCTACTCCCCCCTCCTCTCTCTTTGTGGATCTATAGTACTAATGCTTTTTCTGAAATGTGTCTAATTAGGTGATCACACATAAATGAAATCACATTTTCTGAACTAGCATATACCTAGCAGAAACTGATAATAAGATTAGTTGAAGTCTGTGGCCTACGTTGCTACATACAAATCACAATAGCCCATCTAGACCCCTCATGTTTCTTAGCCAGTATTGTGTTCTTACATTTAGAGGCACAGAATTGAAGTGTACAAAAGTAAATCTTAAGCCTTAGTGTGTCATGTAGATATTGGTGTATTCAATGATGCAGTTTGTGTGTCGAAAATCAAAATAAGGAACTCGAGAAATGTATGCATATTTATGAGGGTTCTGCTAGGAAATTTGTGTGCCCATCACCAATGCAAAGTAATGTTAATGGAGTAGGATGGTCAATAGAAGGGAAAGTACTGGCACAATTCTGTTTTTGCATGAACCTATGCAGTAAATGAATGGAGGTTAAACTTGGCAATGAGTTGATCTTGGTGAGATGAGAACTTGGTAACGAAAATTGTGTTCGAGTTCGGAGATGTTTGGAGTTTGGACAGAACAATTGACGGTAAACTTCAACGGACTGTAGCGAGAGAAATTCTAAAATTTCTGCCTGTGCAGATGTCTAATGTACGAAACATGTGGGTGCTGAGTATCACATGGGAAAGTATGGTGAATAGGCCTGAAGTGGCCACATAAGATAGACATGGATGGCAGGTAAAATTAATTTCTTTATTTTTAATACACTATATAAATCAATGAGATGTCAAAAAGCCTATTGGATACAGCATAAGTCAATATACATATAAATCAAGTATGCATGTAGTAATGAATCAGCAAATAGATAAAAATTGACTTTAACAGACAAACATAGTTCTAAGTTTATCAGTGATTACTTTGAATTTAAAAACTCTCATATAAACAACAATGCAAATTCAAATAAACAAAACATTCATTCATTCCTTTGGCATGTGCAGAATGCGATGATTACTTGCTGTTCTCAGGAGCTTCCTCCATTCCTCTCTGTTATGTAATTTTGCCTGCCAACCTTCTCCACCAACTGTTCGTACATCCTCTCTCACCTCGCCCTGCCATTTATTTCTTGGTCTACCTCTCAATCTTGTTGTTCCCAAATTCACATACAATACCCTTTTGGGAATTGTACTTCCTTCCATTCTCTGTACATGCCCAAACCGACATAATCTACTTAACCTTATTGTCTCTGTTATAGTAGGTTTTAGCTCTTGCATCAATTTCTTTATCGGTTAACACTTTAAAAGCCGAGTTAAATCCCATCTGCCATTTGCTGGCAATATTAGGATCTCACCATATTCTCCACGATAGCAGGATAAGTGTTAATACCCTTCACTCATCTTTTTCATTGTCATATACTGGGCCTGAAATTCTTCTACACACTTTCCTTTCAAAAATTTTCAATTGCTTTCTATCTTTCTTTGTTAGTGTCCCAGTTTCTGATGCATATGTTAATGTTTTGTCTATTATTGTGTTCTTTAGTCTTAATTTTAGTTTCTTTGACATGTTTTTAGTTTTAAAAAATGTTTGTAACATAAAATATGTTTTGTTAGCATATTTTATTCTTTCTTGCAAGTCTCTTTGTTTATTGTTATCTTCATTATAGCTCCTAAATATTTAAAATTTTCCACTCTTTCAAATTTGTAATATTTTTATTTTCAAATGTCCTATTTTATTTTTCTTTAAAATGTTTTTCCTTTCCACTATCACATACTTTGTTATTTCTTGGTCTATCTGTAGTCCGAAATTTATGGCAAAGTTTTCCATTTCTACAAAAAGTTTTCTTATTTCTATTTCATTTTTCCCAATTAATACAATGTCATCTGCATATGCTAATACATTCAACTCTTCTTTACCAATCTTTATACCACTAGGAACCATTTTTATGCTTTGTATCACTTTTTGTAATGTCAAATTAAATCATATTTTTGATAAAGGGTCCCCCTTTTTGAGGCCTGTTTTATTCTCAAAAAATGATGACAATGTTCCGTCAATTCTAACCACACTTCTTGTCTCCTGTACATATATTTTACACATATTTATTAGTTTAGTAGGAATTTTAAATTCTTTCATACATTTCCATAGTGTATTTCTATGTATAGAGTCATATGCCTTTTGAAAATCAATGAATAAATAATGTACACTCTGATTATACTCCCAAAGTTTCTTGTTTATTATTTTCAAGGCAAATATGTTATCAATTACAGATCTTCCATCTTTAAATCCATTCTGATAGTCCCTCATAACTTTTTCAATATATGGTTTAATTTTTCCCAATATTACATTTGACAAAATTTTGTAAGCTGCATTTCCCAGTGCTATTCCCCTGTAATTCTCACACCTATCTCTGTCACCTCTTTTGTGTATGGGAAATATTATTGTTTTTTTCCATTCTTCAGGTATCCTTTCCTCCTCCCAAATTTTTCTTACTATTTCATACAATCTATTCAGTAGTTTATATCTTCCATATTTTATTAATTTTGGATGTATTCTATCAGTTCCAGCCACCTTGTTATTTTTCAAATTTCTTATTACCTTTTTTACGTCTTCTATAGTGAGTTCTTCTACTTCAACTTAGATTTCGCTAGTTCTTTAGTTCCTTTTTTAATTAATTCCCTTGGTTCTTCTGTGTTCAGTAATTTGTCAAAATACTCTTTCGATATTTCTGCTTTCTCCTTTGTATTCATTGCCGATTCTCCTTTTCTCTTCCTAATTAAGCTAAATTTATCTTGATACCCTTTCTTAAATTGGTTTACCGTTTGATACATTTTCCTTGTGTTATGCTTCTGATTTCCTTCTATTGATTCTATTACATTTTTCATGTATGTCTTTTTCTTATTCCTAATTATTTTGTGAGCTTCTTTTCTTTTATGGTGATACTCCTGCTCTTCCTTCTCCCTTCTTCCTTTTATGAACCACTTCTCTCTTACTTTCTTCATTTCTTCTACTGCGAATTTTCAATCCTCATTGTACAATTTATTTTTAAATGTTTCTGTGCCTTCATCCTTTTCTATAAGCTGCTGAAAAGTTTCCTTCACTATTTTCATTAATATTATTGTCAATACTATCTTTATCACCCAAATTTTCCAGTATTTCAAACTTATTATTAATTTCTATAACATTTTCTTGTTTCCATTTTGGATTTTGAAAAATATTCACCGTTTTCCTTTTCTAATTATATTTATTTCCAGTTTCTACCCTTAATTTCATTTTAAAATTTAATAACATAATACAAAAATTTAAAACGGAGAATTGTGTATTAAAGTTTGTATATTATTTGATTCAAACCACTCAGTGCTAAACAGAATGGTAAAGTAACAAAAGATCAGTTGCAAAAGGAACAGTTAGGATAATAAGTCGTGTACTTTCATTCATTTAGATTAAAATTCACCCTTGAGAAACAAGATGTGATGGTGAAGAGTTGCTTAAGAAACTCCCACTGTTAGCTCTTGTGGACGCAGTTACTGACATCAGTCTATATAAGCGTGTAATCTCTAGCCCAAACAAAGAATTATAATTTTTTCAAAAAAGATCCGCACCATGATGTTCATGATTTTTTATATTCTCCCATTTGAATAGTTGTGCCAGCTTTCATTGCTTTAGGAGGGAAATTACTTTTGAAAAGCAGTTGGTGCCAATATTGAATTCAATAGAGAGAGTACTGGTTATAAAGTTTGTATTGGGTCACTGCATATTCATATGGATTTCTTGAATAATAAATCTTGAGACTTTCTGACTTGTAGCCTAATGTTATCTGTCAGCATCATTAGTGGTTCCTCTTCTGGCAGGGTGGCCTCAAGGCTGTTGTTTGGACTGATGTTGTTCAAACAGTGATCATGTTTGGTGCCATGGTTTTCGTTGTTATTAAGGGGACGGTTGACGTGGGTGGACTCGGCATAGTTTGGGAACGGAACTACAACAGCGGCCGCATCGAAGCTCCCATGTAAGTGCAGCTGTTGTAGAATAGACTTAAAAAATGTAATATTATATATTCAGTTTTTCTTAGATGATGTGTATTTGTAGCAGAGGCATTTTGGTGATACAGTCAATGGACATTGTCGACACTGCAAACAAGGAAAACGAGATTCTGAAACATAATGATATAACAGTATATAAAGAAATGTCAGCCAATAACCATGAATTTCATCACATAATGGACGTCCTGAAGCCAAATAAACACAAACCAGACCACAGTTTTGACACTTTCATAGCTTATTAATTTGAAAAACAATTTTGTTTAGTGCAAATCATACTTTAAACACCTGAAAATTAATTGGGTGAGAACTGCAATAAATCTGTAATCATCATATGTTTTGGCTGACAATGGGATATTTCCTTTGTATTGTGTGGTATTTTGATAGCTGGGACCTCAATCCTGCAACTCGCCACACTGTGTGGGTGTTGGTATTCGGAGGGTTTGTACACTGGCTACAAGGTAGTGCAATGAATCAGTATCAGATGCAGCGGTACTTGGCTCTACCGACACTCAGAAGGGCGAAGAAGTAAGTTACAGCAATCAGCGGTGATATGTTCTGGAACATTGCATGGGTTTACTGAAGCTCATCACACATGTTTTGGAAGAGTATGCTGAAAAAATGGTTTGGCTGGTGCGGCAGATTTTGTTTGGCCTGACATAGCTCTGTCTGCCTGAGACTGAGATGCTGGTTTTCTGCTGCATGCACTTTGTTTATTTGTTAGAAGATGATACTTGCGTAGACTGTAGCTTTTAAAATTTCTCTTTCTTGTCTTATGTTATTTAGTGTTCTTAAAACACTAAGTAGCTCTGAGCATGGGAAGTGTTTGTAATCCTACAAATACCAAAACTTTTTGGACTCATTATGGATGCCCAGTATTACTACCGTGTTTAGAGTAGACATAGTAAGAAAACAACTATTCAGGGACGTTGTGGTCTGGAAGTTTGTACTAAACAAGTCTGAATCTCATTCCTTTCTGCATAAGAGATCTTATGAATAGGAAAGATTTACTTATTGTAGCCACAATTTCACAAAACTTTCGTCTACAGATTTGGGTATTACAGTCTGGTTATAATCTTCACTGTAAATGTGTCATATTAAGTGTTCTTTTTACTTTGAATGTTTTACCAACTGATATATATACTTACCTTAACACAAATTTTGACGTTTTGCTGACCGTGCATCTCAGTATATTTGTCTCAGTAATTAACCAACTTGATGCACAAAGTTTTTGTTTTACAATAAGTTTATTTCATGCATCTACATGTTTCGAGCACATGTGCTCATCATCAGGAAGTCAAAATTGCTTTACACAACCTCTGATATCATCACACCTACCAGAGGCTGTGTAATACAATTTTGACCTCCTGATAATGAGCACATATGGTTGAAACATGTAGAGACGTGAAATAAACTTATAGTAAAACAAAACTTTTGTGCATCAAGTTGGTTAATTACTGAGACAAATTACCTTAACACATTTACAGTAAAGGAAATAAAGAGCATAATACCTCTGCTGTCAGCAATGAGTAACAGAAAATTGCACCAAAACCAAAGGCTCAAGATGTGTAGCAGACAGACTTCGGTAAGAAATTTAAACAGAAAGCTGAGGAAGAGTAGTTTTGATGAATCATATTTGGAATAACATAGAAATGTTTGTTTCTCACATCACAAATTATTTAAATATTTGATTGACTGTTTGTGCAACCTGTAGCATTCAGTTTTAAAACAATGCTTGTAAATAAATTGAGATGCATGACATTGTGCTACCAACAGCCTGAGCCTCGACCCCACTATACGTCATTCCCTGCTCACAGTGGTGTGTGGAGGTGGATTCTTCTGGCTGCAGACGAACGCTGTGAATCAGAACATGATTCAACGCTACCTCACACTGCCCACAATGCATGCTGCCAGAACGTAAGCTCAACACTTCTGATACTTATCTAGTGCTGTCCAGTTTTTAGGCATGTTTGCAGAATTGTGAAAAGCAACTTTTAGCTTTGCCATGTCTATCTGTCTGTCTATCCGCCCATCTGCATGGAACAATTTGGCTCCCACTGGACAGATTTTCATGAAATATGGTATTTGAGGATTTTTAAAAGTGTGCCATGTAGGTAGGTTCAAGTTTTATTAAAAATGTGACAATGACAACAGGTACTTTATGCAAAGACCTGTGTACATTTATCATAATTACTTATACTTACTTACTCCATGGTGCAGTGTCCTTCTTGAGACGCTATCTGGTTTGCAGCTAGTCAAGAAATTCCTCGCATTTCACGGAACCCGAAGGTTCATTACTGCACTCACAAGCGTCTGGCAAAAGGATTGTTTTGTCTCTAGAGCAAGCATCCCGCATGTGAGTGTTTCTTAACAAAGTTTTTTACAGGGAGGGGTTGTTAGCACCTCGCCCAACCCCCAAGCTGGAGGACCACCCCTCGTCGGCTGTCCGCGACTTCTTATTCAATTTATTCGCAGCTACCCTCCTTATCGGAAGCCTTTCCTCTATCCGCAACCTGAGGACGCGCCATGCCGTGGTGACAAGGACCCACTACATTTATCATAATATCTCACATAATTCATCTAAAAGTGAGAAATGTTTGAGACAAATTTGTAGAGAAAATTAAAACATACATTTTATATTAAATAACTTGTTTGTGATGATTGATCTGTTTATGAGATAATATGGGAAATGTGGTAGAGCTAGACAGGCCACAGGTGGCAATATGATGTGGTACATGCTGGATAAGTAAGGCTACAGACACACCCTCAGGATATGCAATACTTATGTCTTTCCCACAGCAATATAGGTTACTTGAGTGTTTGAATAGAAGCATCACAATGTACTTGTAATGTAATATGATATTAAATAATGTAAGTCAGCACAATCACTTTATTACTCAAAGTAATTATAAGGCTACATGTTTTGACTATAGATTAGTCATCCTCAAGCCTATTTTGTCAA
>Ga0131853_10019711_pt1 | contig 12270 bp, 5 predicted proteins | sample TergutLab28metaG_FD_92764 | JGI IMG/M metagenome (GOLD analysis project Ga0131853, IMG submission 92764) | Labiotermes labralis P1 segment gut microbial communities from Petit-Saut dam, French Guiana - Lab288 P1 (version 2) (version 2) | ecosystem: Host-associated > Arthropoda: Insects >...
CGTCAACTTTCAATATGTACGGCGGCACGATCCGAGACAATGAGGCCATACGGACAAGAGCTTCCAACGTAGCAACCCAGGACAACAGATATGCTTTTCGAGCGGGCAATGGAGGCGGCGTGTATGTAACCGACAGAGCGGCCTTCAATATGTACAACGGATATATCGAAAACAATATCGCCACAGCCGAGGGGACAGCCGTAAGCTCGGCTAACGGCGGTGACGCGCTGAATCTGTCGAATGGCGGCGGTGTATACCTGACAGGCGCCGGCACGAGGTTTCATATGCGGGGCGGTACCATTCGGAATAACGAGGCTGTGAGAACAGTCAACTCCGTGCCCACTATGCCTGGCGCGCCTGGCGCATCAAACATGACGGTGCTTGCCGGCAACGGCGGCGGTGTGCACGTATATGATGACGCAATTTTCACGATGGATGACGGCAGCATTTATGAAAACATTGCCACAGCCACAGGCACTGACCCGGCGAATAACACAAGCAATCTGTTCCTCTTATCCAATGGCGGCGGTGTGTTTGTCGCAGGAACCGCCATAGTAGGCTCAGCGGAAGCAGCCAGATTCTTTATGAATGGCGGCACAATTAGAGACAACCATGCCATAGGCACAGCGGCAAGCGCTTCCACTTTTTCCGGCAATGGCGGTGGGGTCAGTGTCATGAGCCGTGTCCAATTTCATATGGCAGGCGGGGTAATCAGTGGAAACACCGCTATAGACCATAACACCACGACACCTCCTTCGCAAGGTCTGAGAAGAGGGAATGGCGCCGGGGTATATTTAGGACGAGGATTCTTCACAGAACTGTCTCTTCGCATGACCGGCGGAGAAATACGCGACCATACCACTGTGACCCGCCACGGTGTCGGTGTGTTTATGACTGGCGGGCGTGTGGAAATTGGCGGTACCGCACGAATTGAAAACAATCATAGTCCAAACAATGGAGGCGGCATATTTGTAGAAGAAACTGGTACTCTGCACATAAGCGGCGGAACAATCAGCGGAAATACCGCACAACAGGACGGCGGCGGCATATTTATAAGCACCACGAGCATTGTTCTCAATATGCAAGGCGGCGAGATCCGGGACAACCTTGCCAATGACGGCGGCGGACTCTTTGTGCCGCACGCCAACCTGAGTACAAATCTGAGCAACATCACGATAAATTCGGCGGCCACATTTACCGGCAACGTGGCGCGCAATGGGTTACGAATTGATACCCCCCTGGCGGAGGCACTGCGTTCCCGCATCAACCCGAGCGTGGTGAGTATCAGCGGTTGGTCGATCATTGATGAAATCCCAAGAAATTCCGGCAACTTTGTAGCGGTTACACCTCACGCATTTACGAATTATGATATTAACGCTACAGGGTCGCGCTTCTGGCGTGTGACCTATGCGCTGGGGGAGGGCGAGGGCGAGATCACGGCAGAGGTTGGTCCAAACGCCTTCCGGGTGCCAAGTGGTTCCTTCGTTCCGGACGGCAGTGAGATTACCTTCGGTGCAGACCCGGCGGATTTCTTCGACGAATGGGAAATATGGACACGGGATCGCGAGTGGGCCGAAGATGGAAGCCCTGTCGAGTTCCAGTTCCAAGATGAGGAAACCGCCCAGCCGCTGCGGTACACCATAACGCTACATACGCATGTGGTGGGCAGCTTTCATGACGAAGTTTTTACCGCGCTGACCATCTCGAAAAGAGTGGCCGGAGACTTCGGCAACAGGACCTTGGCCTTCATGTTTACCATTCTCCTGACAGACAGAGACGGCAACCCGCTGCCCTATGGCTCGGAGTTTGACTACGTCGGCGATATCATCGCCGGCTCCAATGCGACGCCCCCGGCAAACGGTACATTGAGATTAGACAGCAATGGGGCCGCAACCTTTGAACTCCGACATGGTCAAGTTATCCGCATTGCGGAACTCCCGCTGAGCGGCTCTGTGCGGATTGTCGAGACGGTGGACCTGAACTACATGACATCCTTCACGGATAGCGAACGTGCGGATATCGTGTTCGACGGGAATGACACGACTCTGCTAGCAATGGCAGAAAACCGCGCTGTTTATTTCCTCAATGAAAGAGTCGTGCCCCCGCCCACCGGACTAAACCTTGGTAATATGGGAGCGGCCCTGTTGCTGATTTTACTCTCCTTCCTGGCGTTGGCTGTGTTCGTAGTCCACACGATTTACCGCCGACGTAAGATGGCTGGCTGAAGAGCAGCGAGATAGGGGGGAAACACCCTTTTGGGTGTAGCAGCTCGAACAAAATGAAGGTATTATGTAAACAAAGGGGTGTTAGACAAATGGAGCGAACGATCACAGAACGATAACGAAAAGCGCTGAAAGGAGGGGGCTGACATGGGACAGCACATACCGGACAGGCAAGTCGTTGACTTCTACAACCATGTCAGAAGGGTGCCCAGAGAAAAATGGCCGCAGCCGCCGGAAGAACGGAAGCCGCTGGAGCAGCCGGAGCAAGCGCAAGCACCGCGTTGCCCACCCTCCATTTGGTATGAACTAGGGTCATTGGGGCTGAAGATCGCTGTAATCTCCCTCGTCTTTGTGGCAACCTTCACCTTCCTCTACGGGTTTCACCGCAACACAGCCCCTGACATGTATCCCATGGTCAGAACCGGCGATCTGGTTTTATTCTACCGCTTGGATCGAGACTATGCCGTTGGCGATCTGCTCTTACTTGACTTTCAGGGAGAACGCCAAGTGCGGCGGGTTGTCGCCGGAGCCGGAGACATGGTGGACATCGAAGATGGTGGCCTCATGGTCAACGGGGCGATGCAACAGGAGCCGGAGATTTTTCAGCAGACCTGGCGGTATGAGAGCGGAGTCTCATTTCCGCTTACGGTAGGGGCAGACCAGGTATTCGTCCTGGGAGATGCGAGGGAGGGTGCGGTTGACAGCCGTGTATACGGCCCGATAGATGTCGAAGACACCCTGGGAGCCGTTATCACGATCCTCCGACGCAGGAACTTCTAACAGCAACGCCGTTCAAAGATAGCTGCGTGTCTTATCCGCGTTTACATATGAAACTCAACCACTACACTTTTAGAAAAGGAGATAATCATCATGTTGAAAAAATCAAAAGCGATTGTAGCAATCCTGCTCGTGCTCCTGGTTTGTTTTGGGAGTGTTACTTCGGCATTTGCCAACCAGCCCATTGTTGCACCGGACGAGGACAATCCCGTAACGCTGACCATCACCAAAACCCTAAGATTGCCGGGCGGCACGATCACGCCGAACGCAACGTTCCGATTTACGTCTGAGCTGGTGAGCGTAGACGGCAACGGGAGCGAAGGGGTTCTGGCTCTGTACAATGAACTGAGATTGGCGACTCTGGCTGTCAGCTTCACCACGGCCGACACAGGCTCCAATAATCCGGATAACAACATCACGTCGATTGTAAAGCAGACGGGTAACATCTTTGCGGGAGTTACCTTCCCGCACGCGGGTATCTATGTATTTGAGATCGCGGAAGAGCGAAACACGAACCCCGCGATTGACAACAATGCCCCGCATGAAGTGCTGATCTATTCCGAGGACGTCTTCAGAATCACCGTCTATGTGGCGAACACCACGGTCGGTACCAGGACCTTTGTCTCTGCCGTCGGTATTTTCGCCGCAGAAGAAGATGAAGATGGTGAGTTGGTTGTGGGCGATAAAACTGGACAAATCGCTTTCGTCAACGATTTTGTGCGGACCAACGGCGCCGAGGACCCGGAGGATCCGGACCCTGTTACCGAGTCCACGCTGTACGTCAGCAAGCAAGTTGCCGGCGACCTCGCCAGCAGAACGCAGTATTTTGACTACACCATGACGCTCGCCATTCCAGAACTGGTGCGGGACATCCCCGACTACTTCAGAGCATATGTGGTGGAAGGTGGTAAGGTGATCGACCCGGTCAACAACGTGAATCCGGCATCCGATCTGATCGGCACAGATGCTGGCGGCTCTTATATCAAAATCGCGACCACTGGAGAGACGGCGTTCCAGCTGAGAGATGGACAGAGGTTGGTATTTGTTGACACTCCGGTTGGTACGAGGTACACGGTAAGAGAAGCGGCGGCGGCTAACTATGTCCCCAGCTTCATCGTGACAAGAAACAATGTGGCAGAAAATCCGGTTATCGGTACTATGAATACAGCGCTTTTCACTGGTACGCAGTTTGTCGGTGAGCTTCTCAACCGCACGGCCTTTACGAACACCCGCGATTTTGTCGCACCTACAGGTCTAGGCATGAACGACTTGCCCTTCATCGGTCTTATGCTTTTGGCGCTTGGTGCGCTGGTTGCCTTTGTTGTGGTGAAGGTTCGCAGAAGACGGTACCACTAATCAGCCGGACATAGCCAAAATTTAGAGAAGAGGAGTCCACATGCGCATAGCGGAGAGGATAGGCAGAAGAACGGTACGGATCGCCAACGGCTTTGTGAATTTGATTGTGCTGACCGCCATCCTGCTGCTGTTTTCCTTCGGAAGCTATGCCATGTGGGACTCCGGACAAATACACAGCGCGGCAAGTCCTCTGCGCTATGCAATGTATCGGCCCACTGCCGAGGGTGAGGGAGACTCCTTTGCCGATTTGCAGGCGATTAATCCGGATGTGTTTGCTTGGCTGACTGTGTTTGGAACCAACATTGACTACCCTGTGGTGCAGGGGCAAAACAACATCAGATATGTCAATACAGATGCGAGAGGCAGACATTCCCTCTCCGGCGCGATCTTCCTGGATTTTCGCAGCGGCCCGAACTTTTCGGATTTTAGCAGTATCATCTATGGGCACCACATGGAAAATCGGGTTATGTTCGGGGAGATCGCGCTGTTCGCGGATAGGAGCTATTTTGAAGCCCGCAGGTACGGAATGCTCTATTTCGAAGGTCGGGAACACGGCGTAGAATTCTTTGCCTTCGTACATACAGACGCCTATGATATGACGGTGTTTCGGAACCAAATCAGAGAGCCGGAGCAGCGACAGGCGTATTTAGATTTGCTGATGCACATGGCGTGCCATGTCCGTGCGGATATGTCGGTGACAGTAGAAGATCGAATTGTCCTGCTCTCCACTTGCTCCCCAAACTCCACCAACGGACGGGATATCCTGATTGGCAAGATTATAGACGAGGCGCCGGTCGATCCCTTTCACATAGAAGTCGTGGACGATGCGCCCGCGCTTCCGATCTCAGGGATAGACACGTTGCCCGGCTTAGGAGATGGAACCGGTCCGTGGGTGCAGATTGGTATAGCGGGACTGGTGGCCCTGTTAATTGTATCGACGTTGACTCTGGTTTGGACAAGAAGGCGAAGGAGGTGACGGATCGTGCGTAGAATTATATTGTTTGTAGCCCTGCTGACTCTGGCCTGCCTAATCAGTACGCTGTCAGAAGCGGCGGTATATGCCGCGGAGGCGAGAGAGCTCACGCTGACGGTGCGGCAGACCTTTGTCAGAGAAGGCGCGTCCGCTCCGCCGAGCGAGGTGTTTATGTATAGGTTAACACGTCAGACAGCCGCCGCTCCCATGCCGGCCGGAAGCGATGCGACGAGCTATACTTGCACAATTGCTGGGACGAGAGAGCGAGAAGTTGGCCCAATTACCTTTACCACGGCTGGGGTGTTTATCTATGAACTCCGCAGCGTGACAGCGGATCAGTCCGGTTACACGATAGACCGGCGGGTGTATACCATAGAAGTACATGTTACCGAGAGCCTAGAAGTTGTGGTGATTTATCATAGCGGCGATGTCAAGGTGCCGGAACTGTTGTTTGAGCACAGCTATCGGGACTTGTCCCCGAGTCCGACACCCACGCCGTCCCCGACACCATCCCCGCAACCCCCACCGTCTCCAACACCAACACCTACACCGCCCCCGCCCCTAACCCCGACGCCTACACCATTCCCGACGCCCGTTCCCTCTACGCCCACGCCGAACCCGCCCCCGCCGCCCGCTCGGCCGAGTCCAACCCCGACACCGGAGGGCCCGAAGGGAGCAGATGCCCCGAAGACGGGTGACGACAGCAATCCCGCTCTCTGGGCGACATTGATTGTGACCAGCAGCGTATTATTGCTGTTCGTCCTTTGGATTGCTTGGAGGTCGAGAGAGGGACGGAGGCGGGCGTGATGAGGAAGATATTATTCCTAAGTATCGTGTTCGTCTTGCTGACGGTAATCGGCTATAGCAGCTATCAACTCTTGGAGATTCATCGCAATACTACCCAAGAGGCAGAGGTGCATAGGTGGCTGATGCAATATCATCCGCTATCGCGTCCATCCGGCTCTGCTGAGATTGCCGCCGAAACGTCCATGACAGAGACACCAGGAGGGACTCCGGCAGAAACATCTGGAGAGACTCCTGCCGAGACTGCGGACCTATCTCCGACGCCTAAAATCGTCAACCAAAGCATTGTGGATTTGCAGACAGGGCACCCGGATGTGGTTGGCTGGCTGATGATAGAAAATACGAGGATCGACTACCCCTTTGCACAGGGGATAGATAACGACTACTATCTGCATTTAGATTTGAACGAGAGATGGTCGGCCGCGGGAACAATTTTTATGGATTTCCGCAACAGCAGAGATTTCTCCGACTTCCATACGATTCTCTATGGACATCACATGCAAAATGGCAGCATGTTTGGCACATTGCAACAGTTTAGTAACCCGTCTTTCTTCGACGACAACCGGACGGGTACGATCTTTCTCGCACATGCAACCTATGAGATTGAGATTATAGCGTTTGCCGTAATACCGCCAAACGATGCAGTGATCTATCATTCGTTGCTCCAAGCGGACGAGGACAGAGTTGCGTTTCTTGACCATGTGAGAAGCGTTGCGCGGCACTACAGAGAGGTCGGTGCCACGGCGCAGGACCGCATTATCACACTATCCACTTGCAACTATGAATTTCAGAACGCGCGCATGGTGCTGATTGGGAGACTTGTGGAGCGTTGCGGTTGAAAGTGAATTTCTGGGAAGGAGAAGCAGATCAGGGAAAAGGGGATAGGTTGGGATTGTTAGACTTTAGCCAGAGCATATAATTGTGCTCTGGCTAAAGTGTTGGGGAGAAGTTGCGGATGTGAGTGGGGAATTTATTGGGATGCAGTAATCACAGGGGCTTACGGCGGTCGAAAGTTTACGTAACAACAAAAAATAATAAAGAAATTTCGACAAAAGTCTTGTCAAAATAACTTAGTAATAGTATAATAAAATAGTATATTTTATTATTGGTAAAAATGTGATCAAAATAGAAAAATATACTAGTCGTTCTTATAAGTGTTGCATAAATTCAACGGACTCGCTTAGTCGTTAGAAAAATGTGATAAAACAAAAAAATGTAGCATTTTTTGGAGGAACCAAAGATGGGGTGGAAGCGATTGATGTTTGCAGAACAGGTGGGTGCAATGCACATGGAGAGACAAACTACAGTGAGAGATAAGAAAAGAGCGGCGACGAGGGTGCTGGCGCTCTTGTTGGCCTGTCTGATGTTGTTCGGCGTGTTTGCCGAGCCTGCAATGGCAATGCAAGGGTGGATGGGACCGAATTTGATGTCAGTGGAGATGGATGCGTTGGCGATTGATTCGGTACAAGCATATGATTTGGATGAAGGGCTTCCTATAGAGGAGGCTGTGTCTGTTGTGCCGATAGATGCGCCGTTGGACCCGATTTTTATTAACAATCTTGCGGATCTACGGAATTTTTTAAATGGTACATTAGGGCGCAATGACGACCATTTCATTCTTACGGCTAATATATCGCTGTCTTTGACAGGTACAACGGATCACACACAAGGGCGTGGCTTTAGCCCGAATTGTGGTACGACGGTTTTTACTGGAACATTTGATGGTAGAGGCCATACAATCACCAACTTACGTCTGCGACGGCTGACAACGAGCACAGCGAGCACGGCTGGTGATGTTGCTAACAATATAAATCACAACACCAGCGTTGGATTTATCCGTAACGCCGGTGATGGTGCGCGGATTGAAAACGTAAGATTTACGAACACCGCAACTACGGCGGCGAACAGAATGTTTACCAGCGGAGGCACTGCGGCAATCCACGGTAATCTGCGGATTGGTGTGGTGGTCGGTCGTGTTGTTTCCGGTTCGGTGACCATTGAAAATGTACACTTGTTGGGCAATAACACCCAGATGAGTATTGACCACCACGCGACGACCACGCGAGTCGGCGGATTTGTCGGACATGTTGAGGCTCGCTCCGGTGTGACCTTGCGCGATATTACGACCCATGAGTTTGAAGTGGCTTCCGTCGCAGGCTCAACGCATAGTGTCGGTGGTGTAATCGGCAGCAGTGCCGGTACGGTAATGATTACCGCGTCCAATCCGGGGGTTGGCGCACCGATGACCACAAACGCGCCTCCGGCGGTTCCGAACGGCAGAAACCATATCCGAGTAAATATCCGCGGCGGCGGCAGATATAATATCGCTGATAATGCGAACCGGGCCGGTGGTGTTATCGGCTATGCGGCGGCGGGAAGCCATACGACAATTGAACATACGAATGTAAGCGGCGCGGGGCGTGTAGCATCCACTGACCAAGCCGCGTTTATTCGCGGAACGCTTGCCGGCGGATTTGTCGGCTCGACGGGCAGCAGCGGTTCTATGACGATTCGCAACGTCACGAATAATGTTAATATTGGCGGAGTAAGAGCTAATCTGCGTGCAGGTGGTATCATTGGCCGCACAGCTATGCCTACGACATTAGATCATGTTGTAAACAACGCGATTATTCGTTCGTCCAGTACTGAAACCGGTGGTCAGACGGATGCGACCATTAACGGGACCGCCATGACCGGCGTCACCATGGGCGGTATTGTCGGCAGAACAGATGGTGCTACAACCATCCGCAATGCGACCAACAACGGCGCCGTGGTGAGCGGTGCTGTACCTGGCGCTGCGAATGGCCGGAATCACACTTCGTTTTTGGGTGGTATCGTTGGTTTTTCCAATAACAGAATTACGATCGAAGACTCCACAAACACTGCGGAGGTGCGCAGACAAAGAAATCAAACCCGTGCCAACAACCATGTGGGCGGCATTATTGGGCATGTCAGCAACGGCGGCTCGGCGGCCAACCGCCGCACGGAATTGCGGAATGTGACGAATACGGGCAATATTAACTCGCAAACAAGCACTGTGCTTCCGAACAGCGCGGGCGGAATTGTCGGCTTTATCCGCGACAGAGCTTCCGCGGTTGTCGTTATCGAAAATGCGACCAATGAAGGCGGTGTTCGTGCGCACGTTAACGCAGGCGGTATTATCGGCCATGCTAACTCCCGCAATATTTTGATTACCGGCGCTATGAATTATGGCACGATCGCTACCGCTACAGCCGGAGCCAGACGCGCTGGCGGTATTGTCGGACTTGGGAACCGCGCGAACTTGAGAATTTTTGACAGCGGTAACGCAGGTACAATCAACAGCGCCTCTACCGGAACTACGGGCGCGGCCGGATTTGGCGGTCTGGTCGGTAGCAGCAGCGGTGCTAACCTCAGAATAGAGCGCAGTTTTAACACTGGGTTTATAAATGGCGGTCATTTTAACACTGGCGGTTTGCTCGGGCGGAATACTGGGTCGACTGTAATGATGAATGTGTATAATGTTGGCGCGGTTCGCTCGGCGGCGCTCAGAGGTGGTGCGGGTATACTTGGCCGCCGTGTTCTCGGGTCTGTGCGCATTGAGAACGCTTTTGTTTCGTCTAATGTGACAAGCAGCAATGCCGGGGGAGGCGGTGCATCCGTTGCAGTGAGCGGCACGGGCACAGCTTTCCCAGTTACCGGTCTTACATTCCGCAATGTCTATGTAGATCAGTCTACGGCCAATATACAGTCTGGAAATCGTCTCCAAGGTAATCGAAATGGGATCACCGTCGTCACTACCGAGCTGTTAACAGCTGGTATTTTGCCGGGGATTACCGGCGGTCCTTGGTTGACTGGAATTGCAGGTGCTGATCCGGACGTACATAGAACATATCCTTATTTTGCTTGGCAAACAGGCGGAGTTTTGCAGGAGAATTTCTTTGACCGGATCCATATAGGTGCAAACGCGGCAATGGATCTTCCCGGTACAGGCAACCGTACAGTCAGCCTTGCGGGGGTAGTTCCAGATCTCACAAGACAAGTGTTTAATCCTTATCGAACTGCGAATGCAGGCGCGGATCACGCGCATCCGAACTGGACAGGGGCTACGGCTGCGGTAACTGCCAGAGGTGCCGCCTCTACGCATCCTATTTCTATGGGTCTTATCAGCAGCAACCATGTCGTGGGCTTTACCGCCATGATACCGCCGGAGCGGATCGAGATACGTGCCATTGATCGTGAACTTTACGAGGCCGGCGAAAAATGGGTGATTCCGTGGGCGCGGTTCGGCCTTGACCCAAGCATTATTCCAGTATTTGCCGGAAATGGTTTGCTCTTGATTTTGTTGGAAGATGTTCTGGCCCTTTCTCCGGAAGCCCCGGCAATCACTGCGACCGCTACGGGCTATATCAACAAGACCATCCCGCTAAGTGAGGAAGAGATTACCAACCGCAGAGCATATATACCGCTCGACAGAGTGCCGATTCAGGTCGCCATATTTGTGCGCGGCCCGCAAGCGGAAAGCGAAGACGAGGCTGCTGGTTTCGGCCCAATCATCGCCTCCGGTTCTTGGGTGCGCTATCCGGGTGGCGCAGGGTATCTCTGGCGGGTTGAAGAGGGAACGAGTGAAGCAACCTCCTTCTTCCTAGCTGAGAATGCTTTTGTCAGAGAAAACGGACAAGCATCCGCGCCCGGCTTCAGCGTGGAAACATTTGAAATGAATCCCTTAGATTTCCGTCGCAATGCGGATGGAAGCTATTACATGCTGGAAGGCAGATTTGTGCTGGATATTCACTTGGAAGATATCCGCTTGCCGACGTTTGACATCGTGCCTTTTGAGTATGGCACGGGAGACGAGGTTACCAGAATCCGCATTCCGATCGGTACGGCGGCTGCACCTTTGCGGAATCTGCAGCATATGGACCCGTCTGGGCTCACGGTCGCCTATACACGCCCTGCTGTTACGGGAGTTGGGACAGAGGCGGCCCCGCCGAGATTTAACGTAACGCAATCTACATCGGAAACAGAGTTCCAAGTGATTTGTATGACGGGCGAATTTGCGCCCAGTGATGTTTTCACAGTTTCACGTAATGATTTGGACGAGGAGACAGATGGTCTTATCCGAGCTAATCGAGTTCTGGTAGAGATGCGGCGCCTTGGGAATACCCATGTGCGGGTTGTAGAAGAAGTTCGCATCTACGATGCCGCGGGCAACTTTGTTACGGCGTTTGAACAGCCGGTCACAAATCCTACGGTCTTGGTTGAGAATAGCTCTATTCCGGTAACAGCGCGTCCAGAACCCGGTGAATTTACAGTCCGCGCGATTGAAGGCCATGTTATCACCGCGGCTGCGTCTGGTTTTGTATGTGCTTCCACGGGCACGCTAATTGCGGAGCATGTGGTGCAGGAAGATGACCTTCTGCCGGGCAATGAGATTCTGATTTTCATGCAAAGAGTCGTTCAGGTGGGCCATATCCACGGGCATGTGATTGCGATTGAAGCGCATGAAGACGCGGATATTAATGTTGATGTTGCATGGGGACAGCCCATGGCAAATGTGCAGGTCGTGATTCGAGCGGGCAGCCCGACAGGGCCGATTGTGTATACAACCACTACGAATGCAAGTGGTTTCTACATAACGAGCGAGCCGTTCCCGCCGGGGACGTTCTATGTCAGCGCGGTAATTCCAAGCGGTGGTTTCCAACCCGCCCAATCGCACCATAACACGGTCACTTTGGTGGATGATACCGGCGCGAGAGCGGACATACTGAAGATTTTTAGACCGATTGAGACTTTTGAGGTGACCTTTGACTGGAACTTTGTCGGCGCATTCCCTGCGGTTTATGTGGCCGAAGCGATAGTCCTGGACATGTATGCGGATACGATTGCGCCGGCGGATGCAGATATTCCGGAGCGTAATGGGTATCGGTTCTTGGGCTGGGTAGGCGAAGCGGATTGTACGATTGTGCTGGACCTCGAGGAGTATCGCTTGACTGAAGCGCGGACGTTTTATGCGGTTTGGATAGCATATTTGGAAGTCACGTTCACCTCGACCCCCGCCGCGGGCGGCAGCCTGACCGGATCGACGACCCAACAGGTCCCGCAAGGCGAGACGGTGCCGGAAGTCCCGACCGTCCAAACCAACGAAGGCTGGACCGC
>Ga0131853_10019712_pt1 | contig 12270 bp, 7 predicted proteins | sample TergutLab28metaG_FD_92764 | JGI IMG/M metagenome (GOLD analysis project Ga0131853, IMG submission 92764) | Labiotermes labralis P1 segment gut microbial communities from Petit-Saut dam, French Guiana - Lab288 P1 (version 2) (version 2) | ecosystem: Host-associated > Arthropoda: Insects >...
GGATTCTTCCTGCGGGTGCCTATTCCGGGCTCGATCTCCACAGTGCATCCAGAACCGAGCAGCATCTCGTGCAGGTACAGCTCCCACAGCGCGGAGAAGACGTTCGTGTCGGAGTTCCGGTCCAAAAGCCGACTGCGGACGCCGGGCTGAGCATGGTCCGGGAGGTGCGACCACCACTCGTTGATCACATCCCGAATCTGGTCCCAGAAAGGACCGGCGATCCTGCCGAAGAACTCAGCGTCCGCCTCCGCCGCTCGCTTCGGCGACGCATCCGTACGATCCCAGCGCGTGTATACGACCATGACTGACGATCGTAGACCGCCCTGCGGATTGCTCCTATTGGTTTTCCCTTGCTGTTCAGTGGCCCGCGGGGTCTAGATGAGGGGCGCTTCAGGTGCCTTCGTGCTCTCGATGGCTGAATGGGGAGTGATCGACGGCTGACGTTGCGCGTCGATCTCCTCGACGGCACGCGATGCCTTCTGTATTCGTCTCTGTTGTAGACGCGGGCTTCCATGTAGAGGCTGGGGCAACTAAATCGAAGACGACGCGGTAGCGAATATCCGCTCATGGCGCGCTGTCCTGTACACCCACCGGCCAGCCGAACAGGTCCGCGTGCTCGACGTCGTCCGTCCAGTAGCAGTATCGCTCACCGAGCACCGCAAAAAGCGCCTGGGGGTTGAACGAGCCGGGTCGGACAGTGAGTCCGAGGCCGTGCGCAGTGCTCACAGCAGCTGCGGCCAGGTGCGAACGCAGGGCGTGCTCGGTGAATGCCTCGGTAGGGACGGCCGAGTCGCCGCGGTGCTCGGGAGCCTGCATGACGGCGAGGATGCGTGCCCGCTGTTCCTGGGTATCACCTGGCGAGGGGCAAAGGCCCTGCTGCTCGGCGCGATGGTTTCCAACCGCGTTTGCAATGGCGGTCAGCAGATGCCAGTCAAGCCACCCCTCGTGCCTCAACCGCGCGGCCGTCTTCCGGAATTCTGGGTCGGCGGCGAGTCGCGGCAGGGTATAACGCACGATGGGCAGCATATTGGCGTAGCGGTTACGGACGGTGTCCAGAGCTGTCTGACGCTGGTAGCCGGGGCCAGGTCCGGTTCGGGGCGGCAGAGCGGGTGGTTTCGCCCGGCCACATGGCATGCCTGCTCCGACGGCCGGGCTGGCGAGCTCGGCCATTGCCTGGTAATCGTCTGACGTCAGGTAGTCGGCCAGTTCTTCGTAGGGACGGGTGACGAAAATCTTGTGCAGGAGGCCGCCGGCGAGTGCCTGTTCGACGAGTTCCATAAATGCCTGGTGGGAGAGCAGAGTCTGGGAAAGCACCACCTTGACCACGGCGCTGAGCAGCTTGGAGGGGCCTTGCCCCAGGTCCCCGGGAGCGGCCGCGGGCAGTCGCAGTCTCCACCGGTTGCCAACTGCGCTGGCGTCGTGATTGCAGACGGCGGCCCGGCCCTGGGGCAGGGCGGGGTCTGCGTGAATGTCGATGCTGATACTGCCGGGTAGGAACAGCGGGTCTTGGGTGGCGAATTCACCGAGGAACACTTGAAGTGCTGCGGCGTAGCGCTCTGCAGTCAGCACTGACAGTCGTTCGTTCTGGCAGGTGACCTCCCAGTTTACGCCGAGCGCATGCCAGGCGTAACGACGTACCGGGCCGGCGTCGCTGAAGGGTCGTCCCATGCCGTGGATGTCGGCTTCTTCGGCGTATGCCTGTTCGGCGAACGCCTTGGTTGCCTCGGGGCCAGTGTCAGTCGGGGCTAGCAGGTCGTCGATGACAGTGTCAATGCCGACGTGGGCGGTGATCGCGCGGAGCAGAGGGGCGACGCCGGGCCGCACCGACTGGGCCACGCGCAGCGTGAGCGCCTGGTCGGCCATCATGTCCCAGACATATGGATAGCGTTCGTGGTCGTATGGCGCGTCGCAGTGGGAATTCTGAGCCATGAGGCCGATGCAGAACAGGCGGGTGGCGGAGATCCAGTTCCCGGCGTCGCGGTCGTAGCGGGCGGCGAGGATGAGGCCGCGAGGGACGAAGCGGTTGAGCTCCGGGGCGGGGGCGGACGTCGCGGCGGTGGCGGCGGCGAGCGCGTAATGCTTGGCGGCGACGGGCAGCCCCAGTTCGCTGTAGAGGCGTGCGCACAGCAGCAGCATGAGCAGGCCGCCCTCGAGGGTGTCGCCGTTCAGCCAATTGGCCTTGGCCTCGTGGATCTCCTGAAGAGCTTGTGGGAGCCGACCGCTGTTGATCAGCGTGTAGCCCCGGGACTGGGCGCGTTCACCTCGTGCGCTCTGGCCGGCGACCCGGTCGGTGGCCTGGTCGAGTAGGTCGCGGACCTGCCTATACAGCGGATGGTCCACTAGTACGGGAGTGAGGTAGTCGAAGAGGTCAGCGGTGTGTTCGATAGGGAACAGCGGCGCGTTGTCCAGATGGCGGCCCAGCCGGAGCAGGAAGTTCATGCCGGTATCGAGGTCGGTGAGCAGAGGCTTCGACCGAAGTGCAGGTATCGGCTCACCGGCTTCCACAGCTTCGACGACGGCTATGGTGACCTGCGCGACGGTCGGCAAGTCCCCAGGTACGGTCTCGAGATCGGCGGTCATGTCGGCGTTCAGGGCCAAGCGCGCCCGCATTGCCAGCATATGGGCCATGGCGTTGGCGGGCGGGTCGGTGTCCAGCAGGCGGTCGATCTTGTCTGCCAGCAGGCGCTGCCAGGCGCACAGATCCTGTGCGGTCAGCGTAGTCAGTCCGCGCTGCAACGCACCGAATCCGTATTGGAGAAGCACGACGGCGTCCTCGAGGAATCCGGGATCGGTGAGGCTGTCGGCGGCAGTGACGGTGTCGAAGAAGTCGCGAGCCAACTCGTCCGCTGGACGCATGTCGCCCAGGCCGCGCAGGGTCGCCACGACGATCTCGTAGCGGGCCCGCAAGGCGGTGTCCTGTCCGGGCGCGGCGGTGAGCAGGGCACGAGCGTGGCCGACCCATTCGGGCAGGTCGGCTCTTGCCTCGTCATGGAAGGTGGCATGGCGCAGCGGGCCCCGTAGGTCCACCAGATCGCCCAGGGTGTGGGCGGGCTCATCCTTCGCCTGCCATCGCCTGCGGGCCTCGACGTACCAGTCGGGTGGTTCGCCTGCCCCGTCCGGGCGCGAGGGTGCCAGGTCGGAGGGCAGGTGGAGGTACTGGACGGCGAGGTGGAACAGGTCGTAGTCGGCGAGGTGGAGAGCAAGAGCGGCTGCATCCCAGATCTCCAGGTCGACTTGGTGCGTGCGGGTTGCTTCGTCGATCAGGTCGTGCCGCTTTTTGACGGGCACGGCGGTCACCGTGAAGTAGATGATGCGGTCAACGGGTGTGCCTTGCCCGCAGATCGAGGCGAGGTCTTTTCGGATTTTGCCCGGGATACTGGTGCTTTGGATGGTGCAGGCCATCACCACGCGTTGGGTGGTCGCCAACGACGCGAACAAGGACGTGCCGGGCAGCTCCTTGGGAATGTTGCTCCAGTGGCTTTCGGCGTCTCGGCCTTGGTCCCCGCCGCCGCTGACGGGGCCGGTCGCCGGCAGCAGATTACTGGTGATCCTCCGGCGGGCCAGCCCCAGGCACAGGGCCTCGAACTCGTGATGGCTGTTGCTCTCGCCAAGGGTGCTCAAGGCGAAGCGGATACGCCGCTCAAGCTGGACGGCATCGTCGCTCACGTTGCTCCCCCTGGTTTGCAAGCACCATTACGCGTGCCCAGTGTCCAGCACCCCAGTGACATCTGAGCTGCGGCCCCTTCCACCCGGGCAGCACCGCCGGGCGCATGGGGAGCGACCCGTGACGGGCCAACCTTCCATACAGGCGCGCAGCATTCAGGTCTACTCCCGAGCGGAATCGGCGACACGTTGGAGGGCCGGCAACCTGCAGGTCCCCGGGCCAACTGCTGTTCAGTGAGAGGCCCCCGCGGCAAGTCTGGGGGGCAAACGGGGTAAGCGGGAGGCCCTCGATGGCGGTGGCTGTGAAGCCGTTCTCGGCGTAGGCGCGTGCGGGAAGAAGCGGATTTAGCCGTTCGACCGGTCACGGTGAAGGTCATGGCAGGGCGGGCGCCTACCGGGCAACATGCCCTCGGCGACTTCTCCAAACGTCGTGGCGACCGCCCTGCGGGCTGGGGGGCAAGCCCGTGTCTGTGATTGGGCGTCAATGTGCTGCTGTGGAGGTAGGACTCCACAGACCCCTGCGAAAAGCTACCTCCTCGGGCGTGAGGGTACTGATGCCGCTCAAACGAAACATGGAGGTATCCCACGGGCGTTCGCCATCGTCCCTGCGCGGGGTGAGGAGGATGAGGAGCGTGACGTGGTCCACGTGCGCGCTCTGTCCCTGCCCGAACTCGTGGTGCCGAAGTTCGAGATAGGACCGCGCTGCCACCACGACCTGTTCATCGTGCTCTTGAGAGCATGCCCCGAAGATCAGCTGCAGCGGGCCGGAATCCAGCAACCGCCGGAAGCGCCATAGCCGGTCCGTCCGGTCGGCCACATCGTCCATCATCTGCTGGAGAACTTGCCCAAGCTCAACGCGGAACCCGACTGGGAGGCTGTCGATTTCGGCGAGCACCTGCAGGCGGGCAGCCTCCTCCGCGCTGCCGGTCATCGGACTGGTCGCGATGTCTTCGCTGATGATGCGCAGCAGTACTAGGGCCCGGTTGTCCTCGAAGGCTGTGGGCGCTTGGGGCAGCAGCGGGGTAGAGCGCTGCTGCGCGCCGGGCCCCAGCCATGGCGCGGCCACCGGGCTGGGAGGTGCGTCCAGGTCGGCTGCGGCAAGTTCGTAGTAGCGCACGGCCTCATCGCCGAGCGGGATGCCTGGCTTAGCGGAGACCCGGAACAGGTACTGCATCACTGCATAGGTGGAGCGCAGCTGGTTGAACAGGAAATCCCAGTCGCGACGGAGCAAGGTGACGACCGGCAGTCCGCCGGGTGTCACATCCGCCGATGTATCTGTGGGCAACTGCTGATGGTCGATGACGGCCACAGCGAGCCACGTGAAGCGGTTGCCGTCTACCGTGATTTTGCGTCCTCGCCCGTTGGTGAACTCGGCGGGCATTGTGCGCAGACTCCGGACCGTGCCATTGGCCTGGCGCACGGCCTTGTTGACCTGTTTGCGGGTCCAGGACCGCTCGCCGATGTTATCGCGGAGCGTGCCTTGTCGACTTTTCACCTGCACGACGGCCGCACGGTCGCCGACGATCAGCAGGCGGTCGCCCAGTTCCCGCTGTCCGGAGGGGAGGCGCCTCACGGCTGCGCGGTACACGAAGTCGGGCATGCCCCAGGTGGCCGCGGCCTGATGAGTGGCCTCCTCCGCGCCGATCCCCGGCTCGACTCCCTCCGGCAGCGGCAGCGCGTGCGGGATCCGTCGCACGAACGGGCCGCGCGGGGTGTCGACCACCAGCGTCAACGGTGTCTGAGCGACATCGCCAAACAGCTCGGCGACCGCCTCCCGCGCCGCGGCCGCCCGAACTCGCTCGTTCTCCCGGTGCTGCTCTTCGCCTTGCCGCCGGACGCGTTGTTCGGCGCGGCGTCGTGATGCCCGTCCCATCTGTTGACTCTACGGGTGCACCCGGGCCTCGGTCACGAGGAGATCGCACTCGCCAAGCCGAAGCCCGGAGCAATGCCCACACTCAAGTCCCTCCAGTCACCGTCACCGCGGACGAGCACCTGAGCCAGCCCGATATCCCTCGGGCCCACCGATCTACAAGCGCATGTCTCAGCACATCCGTCGGGCTGGCACTCTGGGCGTATGAGCAAGGCTAAGACGACCGAAGAGATCGCTGAACTTCTCCGCAGGACTGCACTGCGCGACTTCGTGCCGCAGAATTCGTCCGACGGTTCTCCTACTCCGACCGGCTACCGGGTGACAATCTCGCCGAGCGACGCTCCGATCCCAGTCCTGGTGCGTTATGCGCTTGAGCTCATCGGACTTGAATGGGCGGGGCCGGTCGAGAAGGTCGCCTGGTGGGTCTGCTTTACCTACAAAGGGGCGGACTGCATGCTCGCCCACCAGAAGTTCGGACTACGTCTGAGCACCACCCACACGGACCAGGCTGCGGCCGGGGTCATGCTCAACGAAATAGCGAAGAAGCTGATCGCCGCCGTGCGCCTCGTGGAGCCTGCGCTTACGATGGCCGCTCCCGCCATCCTTAACGCCGGGGACGCGACGGTAGTGAATCAGCATCGGCGTTTGCGCCAGGCGTACGACTACCATCGTGATCGGGCACTGAACCCAGACCTCGTTGAAGATGAGATGTCGCAGGGCCAGACCGAGGGACTCGGCAAGTGGTTCTCCTTTAAGAGCGGGAGCGCCGTGATGAACCTCAACGCCTCCCACGACCTCATCGCCGGTATGTCGGCCTACCTCAGCGCCCTTGAACACGACTTGGTGCTGGCGTTGGCCTTTTGCGGATTCAATCCGGCCGAGGACTCATTGACCGAGTTGATCGGGGCGCGCTGGGGTTCGAAATGGGACCGGGTAGTGGGGCGCTCCGACCAGGAGGGCGTACGGCTGCGGCAGCGTCTGATTGACGCGGTCGAACGGTGGCGGAATACCTACTCCCATGGCGGATTCGAGAAGGGCCACGGCGCGACGATCTACCTGCACACTCCAGGCGTGGCCGCACTACCTATCGGCCTGACCTCCGTACGGGACAGCCCTGTGTTCTCTTTCGGCTCGACCTCCGACGCCCAGCGCGAGGACGTGTTCCGTCTTTTCGATGAGATCGACGTGTGGCTCAGGACGGCCATCCCATACGCCATGCAGTGGATCGAATCGGGGCTCGACGTCCGCTACGACGAGGAGTTCCGCAACATGGTGGAGGCCGCCTCTGCCAGCCCTGAACTCTTCACCGAGTTGATCGATCGGTTCGAGTATGAGCAGGCGCGCGTCGACAACATGGACTACTGACGCGCGGGACCGTCACCGGAACTGTTCCAGATCCTCGCGGACGCAGCCAGTGACGGTGACGCCGGTCAGGTCGAAGGAGGCGAGCAGGTGCGGCAGGGCGATCTGGTCGGGTGCCCAGGGCGTTGGTGATGTGTTGAGCCCTTGGCCACGGTGAGGCAGGCGACGGTCGGGGTGCTTGTGTCATGGATTCCCGTGTAACAGCAGGTCGACCAGTCCTCAGACGGTCCGCACGATGCCCGTACACTCCCGTCGGGGACCAACGCTATCCAACCTCGAAATGCCTGGTCAGAGCCATGATCGGTGATCCGCCGCAGGTCAGCGGCCGCCCGGATACGTTCCGCTTCAACGTGGGGTTTGATCTAGTGAGAAGCTGTCTGGCCCGCAGTGGAGCGAGGGCGGGTGGCACGTGGGATAGCAGCGATGCCTCAGGGCCCTGTTACGGCCGTAACCAGGGTGTCAGGTCGAGGCCGGTGGGAGGATCTGGCGGTGGGTTGGTCTGAGAGTTCGATTCCACTGTGCGAGCCCAGCGGAGCAACTCCACGGCGAAGCTCATCAGGAGCCTTCGCTGTTCCTTCTCTGCCTGCAACTCATGATCCACGCGATCCATGATTGTGGTGAAGTCGGCCCGCCTGTTCGACGCGCGTGATTGCGTCCACGTCAACACCCCCACGACGAGCGCGGCGCCGGCGGCCGTCAATGCTCCCCACTCCACGTCACACCCTCCAAGGCCGAAGCTCGAGGATGGCGTCACCCAGACTCACCTCGTACGTATCGCGGTGGCGACTCAGCCGGGCGCCGCTGACCCCTACTGCCGGATGAGTCAATGCGATGGCGAGATCTTCCGGGTAGGGATATCCCGTCCACCGAAGTTCCCAGGAGTTTCCTTCTCCCCACAGCCTTCGTTGGACGCCCTCACGCAGAGGAAGCCTCTCTGACCTGCGATCTCCTGGGCGCTCCAGTGGGTCCCAGTCCCAACTCGTGGCCCACTGTCCCGCCGGGTCCTCCAGCGTGTAGCGCGTGATCAGACCAGCCAGCAATCTCCCAGCCGCGTCCGTCATTTTCGGGATCAGGCCGAGCGCCTCTACTTCTGCTGGCGTCAGTTCGTCCCTAACCGTCAAGTGGTCCCGCCAGGGCGTTGTGCAGTGTGCATCTGGCGGCACGTCGCTCGTGGGGCCGGACGTGACGATGAACCGTGCCCCCGTGGGGATGTGCCGCATTACATAGGTAGCGTGGTCAGACTCATCAACCGCCTCCAGGCGTAGCCCAGGGACCCGTACCGGTCCTCCTGGCGAACCCGTCGGTAGGAGCCATCCTGTGACGTTGTCAGGCGCGCGGGAGTCCACGACGAGCAACTCGTCCTCCCTGGACGAGATGATGGGGTCGTAGGCGCTGAATGTGCTGCACTGCCAGTCCATTCCCGCGGGAGCGATTCGACCCTTGTTGAGGAGCGCCAGTGCGAGTAGGGCGCGGAACTTCTGCTGTTCAATGTTGGAGGAATCCAGACCGAGGTCGCCTCGTCCTTTCACTCCTGCCTCGGCCGCGATGCGACTCTCGCCCGTGTAGCCGCTTCGTAGGGCGGCCGCCTCACGTTTCCCGTTAACTCGCATCCGGGACTGCTGGGTTACACGGGAATGCGACTGGTGTCGCTCTGCCTTTTCAAGTTCTCGAAGGGCAACGGTGTACTTGGAACCGCTCAAAGCAGCGGCGGCTCGCACGTCCCGCTTGCGGGCGCTGTTGTGTACCATCCCGGCCTCCAGGGCAGAATGCGCTCCCGCCCGCACCGGCCCCTGACAGGGAACGACGATGGCATGCGCGAGCCGGAGGCCCTTGTCCATCACAACCGAGGCAAACGCGGGAGATGCACCCGACTGGAGTTCGGCGCGCGCACACCGCCGATGGACAGCATCGTAGCCCACCAGTCGCGTGTGTATGAGGAGTTTCGGCCCACGCGCGGCCGACGGCACCGTTGCAGTTTCGCCGCCGCGATCAGTGCCGCCGTCCACAAGCGAGTGACACCGTTTGCTTAGACTGTCTGCAGACCTGAACTCCCGACACCAGGAATCAAGTTAAGGTGTGCAGTCAGCACTGCATGCGTCTGCGACCCTTTGCGAGGCGACCATCGGCTTGCCCTTCCGACCGCTGAGCCCTTCCTTGGCAGTCCGCAAACGGTCAGCACGACAGTCGAATACGGCCATCGGGGGCCAACGCTGGCCATCGGGAAAACGCCAGGTCGGCGCTGAACCAGGGGCTCCACCGCAGGTCAGAAGGCTGGCGTATCGGTTCATCACCAATTCGGCATCCACGCTCGATCGAGCCCGGATCGACGTCTGACCTCGCGGCTGAACGTGCGGGCCAGCTTGGGGTCACCCCCAGAGCGGTCCGCACGCAGTCCGCAAGAGAACTGGCGTGAGGCCAGTTCGAGGCCCTGGCCGGCGACGGTCGTTCAACGAACACCCGCTTTCCCCGAGTGATCACATGCCTCATTGGCACGGGATCGGACCTGCGTCATGATGGCCCGTCAGTAGCCGAGCGGGTGCGACGGCAAGCCGCGTTCTCCGGGGGAGTTGAGTGATGGACGCTGCCCATGAAATGTCGGGTCCATCGCGTCGCCGGCACCAAGCCGTCGCCTCGGCCAGTGTTGTGGGCGGACCGTCGAGAGCTGGCCGGCTGGACGACGAGGTGCCCTTCCTCGCCCGGCTGGAGCACCAGCAGCGGGTGCTCCTGCTGGAGCTCGGGAATCCCATGAAGTACGGGCCGCGCGCCACCCTGATCCAGCAGGACGAGCCCTCCACCCACGTCGTCATCATCCTTAGCGGCTGGACCAAGGTCACCCGCTCGGCAGCGAACGGCTACGAGGCTCTGCTCGCGCTGCGCGGCCCCGGAGACATCGTGGGTGAGGCTTCCGCCGTCAGCGGACGGCCCCGGTCGGCAACGGTGACTGCGCTCGGGGAGGTGGAGGCCCTCACCATCGATCGGGACGGCTTTTTGACCCACCTCTCCGCCTCTCCCCCCACCGCCCTCCAGCTTCTCGGTCTGACTGCGGACCGTACCCGGGCGAGCGACCGGCAACGCGTGGAGCAGGGCGCGCTCGGCGTCCGTGAGCGCTTGGCGATCCTTCTGCTGGATCTGGCCCGGACCCACGGCGAGCAGGACCCGGAAGGCGTGCGCCTGACGATGGGGCTCAGCCAGCACGAGCTGGCGGGCTCGGTCGGAGCGTCGCGGGAGGCCGTGGCACGACTCCTGAAGGACCTGCGGGAGCGCGGCATCGTCCGGACAAGCCGCCGAGGGCTCGTCATCGTGCGCCCCGATCAGCTGCGCCGGATCGGACAGGGCGGTTAGCCGGCCGGCCGACGCGGGCCGTCTGCGGACGGCTTTGGTGCGCCCGGCTTCTGTGCAGTCGGTCACAGACGGGGTGTGCCATTGTTCCTCCCTTGCTGTCAGACCCGTGGGGGATAGTGCTGCAGACCGAGCCGAGCTCCCGAGAGGCACGCATGTCCTTATCCCTCGCCGAACCCGTCAACCGTACGTTCCTGCTCGTCGACATCGAGAGCTTCAGCAACCGGGACAACGTTGAGCAGGCGGTCCTGCGCCGAGAACTGCACAACGTGGTGGAGGACATCCTCGCCGGGGCGGGCGTGGAACCGAACCTGCAGTACCGGGAGGACCGGGGAGACGGGCTGATCATCCTGGTCAGCGCCGACATCCCGAAGGCCGCGCTGCTGCGAGCGCTGTTGACGACGGCCCCGGACTCGCTGCGCACGTACAACCGTGTGGCGTCGAGCAGCGCGCAGATGCGACTGCGGACCGTCCTGGCCTCGGGAGAGGTCGCCTTCGACCCGCGTGAGGGAACAGTCGGCGGCCTCGTCGGCCACGATCTGAACCAGGCGTGCCGACTGCTCGACGCCGACGTTCTGCGCCGGGCGCTCGAGCAGCGGTCCACCGACTGCGTCCTGTGCGTGTCGACTCCCGTGTACGAAGGCGTCGTCCGCCATGGTTATCGCGGCCTGCGGCCGGAGGAGTTCCACCGGGTGCCCGTGTCCGTGAAGAAGGACCAGTTGAGCGCGTGGCTGCACGGCCCGCTCCCGGTGGAGACGTCTGCCGTGGCCCCCGCGTCGGATACGAACGGCAACGGCGAACCCGGTGGAACCCCGCAGACCCCGGGCACCCAGGCCGGATCGACCGGACGAGGTGGGACGAGCCTCACCGTCAACGGCGGCTCCATGACCTTCGGCGGCAGCCAGGTCAGCGGTGACCAGATCGGTGTGAGCGGCGGGAATGTCACTGGCGACGTCATCATGGGCAGCGTCCGCCACGAGGCCGGGGACGGCCGCCCGTGAGCGAGCAACCAGCCCAGGACAAGCCGGACCAGCACGGTCTGGGAGAACCCGAGGGGGCACCCGGCGGTCAGGAGCAGCCCGTCGAGGAGCAGGCCAAGGACGCGGAACAGGAGAGTGACACTCCGCAGGACCCGTGGACGGCCCGGCGCGAGCTGATCAATCACATACCGAGCGCCTTCGGAGGCAGTCTGGTCGGCGGCAATCAGACCGGGGTCAGCGGTGGCAGCGTCCTCGGCGACGTCGTCCTGGGTACGAAGATCGAGCAGAGTTTCCGCCTCGGGGTGTCCACCCACGCGTCCGGCGACATTCCCGCCGCCGAGATCGAGTGGTGCGCCAAAGTCTTTGCGGGATACGAGGAACTGGTGCACCCGCTGCTCGTGCGGCTGCGCGACGAACGGGTTCTCGTACTGTCGGGTGCGCCCATGACCGGCCGCCACAGTGCCGCCCTGATGCTGCTCCACGCGCTGGGGGCCGTACCGGTACGCGCCCTCGACCCCAAGACCAAGCCCACCGCGCTTAAGGACGGCGTGGCGGGGGCATCGCTGGGCTACCTTGTCACGGACCTGGTGACGAGCCGCGACGAGCCGCTGCGCGACATCGACCTGTGGGCGGTGCGCGACGAGCTGCAGGAGAAGAACGCGTACCTCGTCATCACGGTCGACCTGTATTCCGTCCTGCACGGCGTCAGGACGGTTGAGTGGCGGTCTCCGTCTCCGGAGGCCGTGCTGCGCTCGCATCTTCACGCCCGGGTCGACGATCCGCCGCTGGAGAGCCGTCTGCTCGCTCTGCCCGCGGCCCGTGGCTTTCTTACACAGGGGAATTACCAGCTTCGTGAAGCGGCATCCTTCGCGGAGGCTCTCGCCTCCCACGCGCGCGGTGAGACCAGCCACGAGAAGCTGGATGACGTCGGCAGAGAACTGCTGCGCAACCAGGTCCAGGAATGGTTCAGCGAGGAACGGACACAGCTGCGGGACAAGGCCTTCCTCCTGTCCCTTGCAGCGTTCGACGAGGCCGCGTATGCGCTGACCGCAGAAC
>Ga0131853_10019713_pt1 | contig 12270 bp, 7 predicted proteins | sample TergutLab28metaG_FD_92764 | JGI IMG/M metagenome (GOLD analysis project Ga0131853, IMG submission 92764) | Labiotermes labralis P1 segment gut microbial communities from Petit-Saut dam, French Guiana - Lab288 P1 (version 2) (version 2) | ecosystem: Host-associated > Arthropoda: Insects >...
GGCTGGTTCCTGAGGGAATCTGGTTCAAGGCTCGTGCTGGACACTTAAGAATTGATATTCAAGACACCAACCACAACTCTTGGAGGTAGATAATGCTGGTTTATTGTAGCTCGTTGATAGGAGAATATAATAAAATAACTGATGTAGTGCGCTGTGGTGATAAATGATGCAGCGCACTGTTAAATAATTTGTAAGTACCGCTCGTAGGAAGAACAAAGAAAATTTGGCTATGTGATCGGACAGCGATTCCTGTAGCAAGTGACGACCCAGAATGTCCCCTGAGGCATCCAAACCTCTAGATTAAATAGCATCAGAATTTTGGGCGAGTGACGTCATAGGGCGTTGGTTATACCAGACGCGTTACCAAATATGGTCATAAGTCCCCGAAAATACAAACAAAACTGCAGCTGTCTTAACAGAACATTTCAATCAAGCAACCCTTAAAAGAGAGTTTTAAACAAAGGGGTGAGTAATTCTCCCTAAGAACAGGTGTGTAGCTAGCGCATGTGTGTCGTTTCCTGTGGCGAATGACAAAGTCCACACACACACACACACACACACACGCACCCTGCATCTTAAACCATAGCTGAGAATAAATGGTGGCTTAGCGAAACAAAAATCGCTGGATGCAACAGAAACATTTCTCCTTCTAACAATTCAGAGAGATACTGTCGAAAATGTGCATAGGTCTTCATGTAAAGTACCCATTATTCTTGTACAATTTTAATTAAACTCAAATTTCCTCCATAGATTTTCGGAAATAAAACTCAAATATCAATTTCATGAAAATCCGTCCACCGGGAGGCGAGTTGTTCCATGCAGACGGACAGATATGCAAAGCAAACAATCACTTTTCGCATTCTGCGAATGCACCTCAAACATATTCCAGCTGCACAATACATATAATGGTAATGCCATCAAATTTATTTGCTGTTTGAAAAATTTTAGGATTATCAAGACGGGTTGTTTTCAGATGACTGCTTTTTCGTTTTTCAAATTGTAGCAGTACGATGGGTGTGTTTAAATGTTTCAGATAAATTTGCTGCCTCCTCCTTCTTCAGGTTGACTGAAACCGATTGAGGTACATCTGTGGTTTATTCAACAGTGCTATGTAAGTCACACAAAAACGCGTGAAATTATAAAATCATTAAATGATGAGTTGCAAAGGATACAGAAAGGAGCAACGTGGCCTAATTTGGGATACCATCCTGGCATTCCCCACAAGGGGCCAAGGCCTCATTCAGGGGTGCTCACTAAACAAAATTAAATGAAACTGTAAATAATGAAAATTATTTCAACAACTAATATAAATGTACGTAATTTATGATTCCATCCGTACCCTTCAATAAGAATAAAAAACTAATAATTTAGTACAGGAGAAGGGGTCTCTTTGACATTACAGCAAAGGGGCCACATGATGTTTAAAGTCCGGCCCTAAGAAGGCCTCGGGTAAACCAAAAAATTTCTTGCCCAGATGGCCAGTTTTCCAGATGACATTGAATCAAGGATCTCCTTAACCTAAAGCAATAATGCCCACAGAACCATCAGGCACCATTTTCTGAACATGTTTCATGTCTGAAATCTGTATGGTTTAAAAAAGAGTCCGCTTGCATATGGAATGCTTTCCTATAACAAATGATTAATTTGTCATGTAGGTTTCCATGTGTTGGTTAACTTGATCTCTCAAGCTGCGAGAAGAACACCTGAGGGAGTTCGAGAATTCTGTGCTGAGGAGAATATATGGACATAGGTGAGGGAGGCACTGAACAGAAGAAGAGACAACGTTGTATAATAGCAGCCTTCATCATAAGTACTCCCCGCCAATTAGGCTGCTGCTGCAAAGAAGGTGAGATGGACGGGCCATCTGAACATGCATAGTGGACATAAGAAATACAAAGAGAAAGAGCCCGCCTGGAAAGCCTATGCACAGATGGAGTACTATCAAATCTAACTTCAAGAAACAGGGAAGGAGAGTGTGGAATGCATTCATCTTGCTTGGATCAGGGACATTTGGTGGGCTATTGTCAAAGAAATAATGGGTCATGACATTGGTTTCTTTGTGGCTCCGAATCTTCTGCGTCAAATGGCAGGAAGATTAGAACAATAAACTGGAAAGAATGTGGAATAAGTCATGGCCTAATCTGGGGTATTGCCCAGCCATCCGCATAAAGTGCTGACTAAAACTGCACAGAACATCAGCATGCCAGCAGGTGTCCGGGACTAGATCTGAACCTGGGACCACAGAAACACCTACTGCAACCACTTAAATCGCGACTTCTGATGCTCACTGCCAACGGAAAGCGCGTGCGCACACATACACTGAATTCCTCAATGGTATTTTCCCATGAACAACTCAAGTTCATGCCTCAGTCCTTCGTGCTCCAATTCTTTCTTTCGGTGATAACTTTCGGGGCTTTTTGAACAAATTTAAACAAAATCCGTTCTCGCAGTGCACCAATACTTGTCTTTGCATTGTTAGGAAATGTGCCATTTGCAGCAAGCGAATACACACATGCTACACTCTAGATCCCCTAGCAGTTCTAGCCTTTCCTGGTAGAGGGCAGTAGCGTTGGTCACTTTCGGTGCTCTTATGCACACAGATAAACTTCCAATCTTGACAAGGTGTGTCCCTTTTTTGCACATCGCATAACAAAACACCATCCAAGAACTACTTTTGTACAATCAACACAACCATCTTCTTGTATTTGTAACACTTACGTACACTACATATTTCGAACTTACTCGCAGGTCATCCTCCAGTCCATAAAAACAATGAAGGAAAATTACATTTAAAATCGCAAAATTGACATGACAATTGTTTTATGGGAGTGGGACTTCATGTTCCTTTTATGTGTTATACATCCCAAATGTTAAATGACTATGTGCGTATCAACTGGTACAAACAACCTTATGGTCATATGACAAACTAATAAAACTTGCTGTGTATGAATTTACCGTCTTCTATAGTTGGTACTTCAGAAGTGTTGTTCTCTTTTGTTATCATATCTATATTGGAATGCATATGACACCTATTTCTAGCTATGTCTGCCCAAATTGTAGTACATCTGCTATGTAATTTTGATGTATTGTGTCAATGTAAATTCAGTTGCTGTGTGTGCTTCTTCACAAATATTAATATAAATATCTACAATAATTCACCGAAGCAAGCACACACACACAAACAACAAGAGAAATGAGATTCAAACAATATATACACATTACAAACGAGACACGATACAATTTAAACCTAGCTATAGATACATCTCACATGCATAATGATATAGAAATGTCAAGAAAATGAAAGAGAACATTACTCCAGAAATACCGCTTACAATAGGAAAGTTCTGTATAGAAGCTGTTAATAACTCACCACATTATCAAAAGGCCACTCATACCAACTGACATGCACAAAATATGTGTACAGTTAGAATGTGACATAAATATGCATACAAGTTTATGACAGCATATGTAAAATGAATATGAGATGTTAGTACCTTAAAAGAATAAAGACATGTACATATTAACACTTTAAATGTAACTGTTTAAAATAGACCTGATTATGACCTAAGAGTAAGGCTGAAATGTGTGGTCTACTTAAACTGTTAAAATTACTGGAAAATAGCTGTGGGGTCAGAGAAGATGAAGTTTCGTTGTACTACACAAACTTCCAATTTACATCATTTTCTCCAGCAAAATAGTATGTAAAAGAAAATTATTCCTTCTACAGATAAACACATTTAATTCCTACTGTGTTTATGTACTATGGCCCATCTATCTGTTTCAATTATCACATATCATACAACATGTCTCTTTATCATACCCCTAAGCACTGCAGCTGCCACATGATGTCCCAGCAGGTATAGGCTTCCTATGCTACAAAGTTGCAATGCTCAGGGACACAAAAAAGGGGACATCTGTACTAAACCCATGTTTTATGTAAGACAGATCAATGTTAGAAGACACGCAAATTTACTAGAAATGCTGTCCAAAAAAGTTCCAAATTTTCTTGAACACTGTAACACATAGGTGAGGCAAATGTTTTCTGCTGGAATGTCACTACTTAAGCAATTTCTGATGTGATTAAATGTTACCTTCATTGACATTAAATACTTCATTGATGTTTGGGGATATAAGAAACAACACTGCTACACATGTAGCAAACTGATAACCAATGAAACAAGTCTTGACACACTTTTCTTGCAGCACATTCTCAGTATCATGTAACGTCCAAAATCAAATGTTTTCACAGGCTGCCAATGGCTTGCTTTACTTACACTCACCAAGATGTCCTCAATTATCAATTGAACTGCCTAGTTCCTTGTCTTGTCCACAGTGGCAAGACAGTGCCACAACTTTCTTCACACAAATACACTGATGTGCACTGTGACAATGTCTGCCAAGTAAGAGATCAAAGGTATGGAATATGGCCCTCCAGATCATAGAAAAAAGGGCAGTAATCCTAAGTTCACATTCTTCAACATACTAATGACCTAATAAAACTACCCAGTGGAGAATCAAGGACTGTGGATCCAAAACTAAGTCCCATATGAGCAACCTTTGTTATACTAAAGAAAATCAAAAAGTCTCTGTAAAATCCATAATTGTGATAAATGTAAAATAATTACCAAATTATATTATTGTTGCTTCATTCACCTCTTCCACAAATCAGAACGAAATGCAAACATTGAACATTTTGCCCTTCTACCTGAACAGGGTTCAAAAAAAGTGGTATATTTAATGGTATGTTGTGAACGAATTTTCTAGACAACTAGTTTAGCCATACTTCAAATGTGATGGCATATGCTTCTTCCATCTCAATATGTGCTCACAAGTCAATGTATTTGCACTTCCCTGAAACGTGCATTTTGTGTGGTGATTTATGGTCATTCATAAACACAACTCCTACTCCAAGGGAAGAAACAGAAAAAGCAGCAACATATAAAACACAAAAAAGATCCCAGTACCAAGAGAGGTAATATTTCAGCTGATGGTGCAACACAGTGTACCACTAAACAACAGCTAAATGAACATCATGACCCCCCCCCCCCAAAAAAAAAGAATGTCTACATAAACCAGTAACCAAATGACCACCACCATCATATACAATCACACACTTTGGAAAAAACCCAAGAACAAAACCATAAAAAAGAGCAAATTTGATGTAGCATATGAAGATAAAAACTGAAAAAATGACATTAATAAAAACACCCAATGAAATATGTATGAAGTATAAAACAACACAAACTGTCACTATTTCAAGATAAAAATAACTACTTGCAAATGTATCCAGTTTCTGACAGCTCAAACAACACTGTACTCCTGAAATTCATTATGTTTACATCTGAATTACACACTTTTCAGCTGTGAGGTTAATGAAAGACAATGGGTGGTTACATCCTATAAGAGTCATTAGCTTAATCTCAGGGCCTGACTCTCATGGTTTTGCATACTGGAATTAACATGAACCCCCATTCATACAGGTAAAGACAAGAGACAAAATCAATCACAATCGCTGAACTATGAAACACAAAAAACAGTCGGATCCAAGAAGTTGTCTGCCTACGGATCCCCTATAAAGGAACTCATCACAAAAAGTCAAGTTCAAATGCTAACCTTGACAGTGTACTAGATAACAGTTCTATTAGATAAAAAACTATTACTGTTGCTGAACATTACTAAATATTTATCATGAAAACAACCAAACTGTCACGGCACTTATGACATGTAAGACACAAACATTTATCTCGTTCTCAGAAACACTCAATATATACATTAAATTACACAAAATATCCAGTTCCACTTAGTGAGCACAGCAACAAAGGTGCAGGTACTGCAACAGAAATTATTCTCAGTACAAGATGCTAAGAACAAGTCAAGTGCGAGAAATATGCATTTCTCATTTCTACTTGTTCATCCCTTTCCAAAAAAAGGAACACCTGCTGGACATAACATTGTACATTCTGTGCAATTCAGTGCTACCACACAGAAACTCAAACTTAAATGAAGGGATCAAAAGCTACCACTGCATAATTCAACTCTATTTGCAATGATCCTCCTATGCTCAGACATCAAAGTGACAAATCAAAATAAATAAAAATGCGAGCACCCTACTTCCGCGGCATTTCATAGCATTCTACAGTTGTATAGAGATCAGAATTTTATCCTTCATCTGGAAACAAACTCCAGTACCACAAGGTCAGTGGCCAAATTTTAACTCAAGGACAAGAGTATCAATACTCAAAAAATTTCATTCTCACACAGATGAACCACACGTATGTACTACCGAAATAGTGAAATGCATGGTCAATAAGTCCAAGGTTTTGAGATTTCAGTTCTCATGGCAAGCACATAAAGACATAAAACTGTGTGGTTTGGCCAATGGTTACCAAAACACCAGAAAACCTTGCTGTCTCAGCCTCTCCAAACAATGGTAATTATTTACCCAACAGTACAACAACACATGCCAGATGACCAGTCTCGTTTAAGCAGTTGCTTACTTTGATGTTCTTGAAATCCCACAGGCAGAAGGGAGAGAAGTGTACTTCACCAGAGGCAAACTTTATCTGTTATTTTCTATCTTAAGGCACAAATTATGATTCTTCCGTGATTAAATTTTTTTTTTTTTTTTTTGGTTTTCTGGTTCCATTTCTTATTCAATAAGAGTAATTATATGTTCATTTAGTATTTTTTACCCCTGGATCGTCCAGCCCATAGCCAGTCCCTATACCGAATACGCTACCCGGCCCAACACTGACATATACTGGGGCATTATTTTATCTGACAAATGGCACCACTCTTCACTCAGTCTGTTTCAAATCATGGCAGGCAGTGCAGTGCTCACTACTATTCCAATTTGGCATGTGTGACAGTCCAAACGTTTTAGTTCAATATCTTGCAGTCACTACCACATATTCACATATTTACTAACTACATTTAAAAAAGTGCTGAAAATGTTTTCCTTCGGCTCAAAGACAGGAATCAAGTCTGACATTACATATCTAAGTTTTTTAGAAGTTAGGTATGCCAACACAAAGTGATTAACAACCATGCCCCTACATATAGACGTATTTACTTCTATATTTTTGTATGGTTTATTTGGTGAAAGTGTCAGTAACTCAGACTAGAGAGGGCCAACAGGATTATCAGTAAACAATGAATTCAAAGGAATGTACAGAAGCAGTTGTCCCTAATTTGACACATTATTCCAGCATTTGTGTGGATTAACAGTGGAAAACCTCAGCAGCAGAGTCAGTGCTGTGGTCAAAACTGGAAGCAGGAACCTCAGAATTCAAGTCAGAACTGTTACCACTAGAAACAGTTTGCTCACAAAGATCTGGAGAGCAGTGCACAATTTCCATACAAGCATGTTTTGTATTTCTGGCACGTTGTTTGATTTGTGGAACTACACACAAACCTAACCTAACACTTTCATGAATAAAACAGTTGATACTTTTATAACAGACAGCTGCTAGGAAAAGATTTTCAACAAAATCCTAATTCATGCAGGATATCACTGAAAAATTGATACATATCCACCAAGGTCTTGTTTTATGCCCATTTGTTTTCCACCTTTTTTTGCTTTAGTGTCCCTTACCAACTTATACCACTTCTTAAATTATGCCCTCTTATTTTTTATTTAACATTCTTTGCCTGGTTTATTTCCATTTATTTATGTCTTTTTAGACATGTTCGCAAAATCATAAAAAGTGACAGCTTCGTCATGTCTCTGTCCATCTGTCCACGTAGAACAGCTCCATTTCCAGTGGGCAGATTTTCATGAAATCTGACATCCAATATTTTTTGAAAACGTGTCAAGAAAATTCAAGTTTCATTAAAATCTGACAAGAATAACAGGTACTTTACATGAAGACCTATACACATTTCTGACAACAACTTGCCAAGCTCTTCCTAGGATCAGAAATGTTTCTGACAAATATGTGGAGGAAACCAAAACACACATTTTATATTTTATAAATTTTTCCCAAAATCATGCCGTAGAGCCAGATAGGCCACAGATAACATTACACAACACAAGCCCTTTGCATCCTTCATAACTAAGGCTAAAAACACATACCCAAAATATGTAATACTTCATGCTTATGCTTTCCCATGGCAACAACAGTTACATGAATGTGCCTCAATGCTATATAATACACACATGGCCTGTCTTGTTTTCTAACTGGAATACTGTATCTGATTTATTTCCACTTCTTGATAATGTATTTTTTATTTATGACCACTTTTTCAGAAATACAATGAGAGCATAAAACAATGCCTAGGTGTTCTCCCAAACAAATTCAAGGTATGTGAGACATGAGATTCTCATACTGAAGCTACTGAAGTATCATGCCTTCTGGGTAATGTCAACTGGTAAGGAGGTACGGATGTTTAGAAGGGTTGTGCCACTTTCATCTTCAAGGTCAAGCAGTTCTAGGAGACAAGGGAACCATGATCCATCAGACCATCACAAACTACTTACCAGTTGACAAAAGTAACAGCACAGAAGATTACTTCCATCTTCAGATTTTAGGGTAATCTATGTACAGAGTGCAGTCCAAAAGTTTTAGAACTAATTTTTTTTAAATCAAAGACACATGAGGAAGACACATACCTTTTTTTTTAAAATTCAAAATAAGCTCCACTGGCATAAACACAGGCTTTTGCTTGGTCATACAGTTTCTGAAACCCTGCCGAAAACTCTTCTTTTTGGACCTTCTTTTATTCATCAGTTATGGCTACTTGGGTCTCAGCAACATCCACAAAACAAAGTCCTTTTAACTTCATTTTCAACTTGCAGAACAGAAAATAGCCTGGTGGAGATAAATCTGGAGAGTATAGGGGTGAAAAAGGGTTGTAACATTTTTTTGGGTTAAAAATTGGCAAACACTTGCAGTTTTGTGGGTGGGTGCATTATCATGCAACAAAAAAAAATCTCAGGAGCAGAACACAGCTGGATGAACCTGCTGAATGTGTTTCAGGAAGCGATCCATTACTTCTTTATAAAATTCTGTATTTACTGCTTTTCCTTCTGGTACGAATTCATTGTGCACTACTCCTTCAGAGTCAAAAAAAATTATCAACATCGTCTTGATGCAGGACCTTTGGAATTTCAGTTTCTTTGGCCAAAGGGATATCTCACCAACCCATTCAGAAATCTGTTGCTTTGTTTCGGGGTCATAGGCAAAACACCAGTTCTCATCTCCCATAATAATTTTGTTTAAAAAAAAAGAATGTCAGCATTGGCTACCGCGACAATGTCTTGGCAAGATGTGACTCGATCTTCCTTTTGCTCAGGTTTCAAGGAGTGTGGGACAAAACGTGCACAAAACTTTCTCTTTCCCAAATCCTCTTTCAGAATCCGAAGAACTACAGTCTTGGGGATGTTCAAAGATTCTGCTATCATTCTTGATGCGATTCAAAGGTGATTTTTGACCAAATCAACAACAGCAGTTTCAGTGTGGCTGGGTTGGGGTGGTATCCGTGTAGCAGGCTGAAGCTTCAGCCTGCTACATGGATACCACATCTACTCTCTAGTTGTTATTTTAAAAAAAATCAGTCCTAAAACTTATGGATTGCACTGTGTATATCCCCCACCTCCTACCATCTCAGAGCACAAGGTCAAACTTTCTCATCTATTAAGTAAATGCATGGAGCTGTCAGCCTTAGGAGAGTAATGGTTATGCTGCCAGTCACAAAAACTCCCCACATATACATTTGAGTGTTACACCAACAGGGATATTTCATATAAAGACAGTACCTAATGTTCAGATCTGTGATTATATACAAACAGTGCATACATTAATACACAATTAAAAACAAATACACAGAATTCATGGGTAAAAACCCGATGTCTGAAACAGATCCAACATAAGTGAATATTCAATAACATCTACTGTACAGACAACAATCAATCTAACAATACTTTGTTAGGGACAAGAATAGTGTTTAACCATGAATTCCATACTTTTATTTTGAATTTTATGTTTATGTACACACCATATATACGTAATCATGTACGGAAAATTTTGGTGTTTCCACTTGTCTTGTATTGAACTTTCTGGTAACGGCCAAAAAGGCCCAAAACATGTTGAGAAGACGTAACACTACCAGATGGATAGTAGCAACCTCCACATGTACCTCCCACAGAACGCATATGGTAGCCAAGTCAAGAATGCTCAACACTCAATTGTTTCTTCTGCCTCAATGCATATCCTGCAAACAATACACTAAGAATGGTAACCAGACAGCCAGGATATGAATCATATGCAGTATTACATACAGGGAGATTATGTGAAAATGTCAGAGAAAATCCAGAAGAAAGTTTCCGGAGAATCATAACTCAGAATCTTATAAAAATTATTGCAGAGGAGCAGGAGGAGAAAAGTAAAGACCCACAAAAGAATGGACTGATCTCAGTAGTTGTAGTAGTAGTAGTCATAGTGATGGTAGTGGTGGTAGTCTAGTAGAATGAGTAGTAAAATGAGAGAGCAAAACAATGTAAATAGGTATACATTTAAGGAACATGCATTCTGCAAGAACCTTGTACCACAAAGGTACAAATACAAGTAAAGAACACAAGAAAACTCAATTATTCAGACTCTTTCAAATGAAGTAAGAACAACCAGCATTTCAACAGACTACAAAGCAAACTGGCGTTTCAGCTTGAACATGTCACATATGCCTGTCAAGCATCTCACACAAGAAATGGAGTACCAAAAAAATATCGGAAAGACCGCACAAGATTTACTGAAACTACGGCCTTAAGAACCCAGAGCTCTGCACTGTGAAAGACATGTGACCCAGTAAAATCTGTGGATGGTATCTTCAATCAGACCAAAGAGGCCAAATTCACCCTGAGTTCATAATTTTTGTGCAAAACTTGGTTATGAAACAGCACACTGGCATAAAACAATATGGAACACAGAAAGTCACTGCCCTACACACCAAGTTCCACTTCATGTTATAAACACTGGTCTTTATTGTAAGGAAGCCTCTGTGCCTTACATGGACACAATTTCAGTAAACCTTCACCCAACAGTCTTGCTCATGAAGCTCTGACTACACGCAATTACAAAAAATTAAATATGGTGGAGAAAATTTGCCAAATGCTGCAAAATTTAACAACACGTGACAAACATAGATACTTGATCACCGCAGAAGCTGGAGGCATCAGCTACCCAAGCTCTATGTTAACTATTTAATGTCCACAAAGTGTATTTCATGGACTGTGAGGTGGTCTGTAAGCAACCATGTTCACATAATCTTATATTCCCTGTAAGGAGTTTGTACAATGTGGTTTGGTCAACATGCTGTGATCATTCCCACTACCTTACACAATTAATGGGAGATCAGTTTAACTCAGAGAGATATGTATAGCAAATATAATAAAGTGGTCCAGTAACCTCCACTGTACTATTCCAATATACAGCCACACTATCTTAGCAGGGTAGATCATGAAAGGAAAATTAGGAATAGGACGCAAAGGACGGATATAGGGAAATATTCTTTTGTAAATAGGACCATCCAACACTGGAACCAGTTACCAGCAGAAGTGTTATGAATTCTCCACTGCAAACCAATCACTTTTAAAAAGAGGGTAAGGAAAGTGATAACTGAGTTGAATTAAAAGGAAGTAAAGTGTGCTGGAAATCATCGAAAAGTGTAGACAAGCGGTGTCTAGTGAAGTGAAAAGTCTAAAGTGAAGTGAAAAGTTATCTAACATGGAGGGTAGTGAAGTGCAATAAAGTGAAGTGAACGAAGCAAAGTAAAGTGGAATGAGGCGAAGTGAAATGCACAGTATAGGGAGGGAGGGGGACGAGTCTTTATGGAGAAGGTTTATAGTAGTAGTAAGTGATGAGAAGTGAAGGACTGGGGTGAAAGCGTGAGTGAATTAATGATTGAAAAAAAACGATTACAATAAACTGAACATGGTACTCTCTTGCTTGGGTGTTTTTACCTTCTGTACATGTTGTATTCTAATTTGTGTCGCATGTATTGTTGCTAGTTTTAAGTTGTCTTGTGTGTAATTGTTGTTGGTTGGCCATGTGTATTGTTGTAGTTGTCTTGTGTGTATTGTTGTAATTGTCTTACGTGTATTGTCGTCATCTTATGTGTATTTGCTGTACTGTGTGTGCATTGCTGTTTTTTACTTTAGATGCCAGACTGCTGGCTAGAAGTCAGTACTCGGAAGATCCTGCGACCGGCCATCTCGACACAGGTTTTTCTTGGTTTCCCTGTGTCTATAAGCAAATGCTGAGATGGTTCCCAAGA
>Ga0131853_10019714_pt1 | contig 12270 bp, 7 predicted proteins | sample TergutLab28metaG_FD_92764 | JGI IMG/M metagenome (GOLD analysis project Ga0131853, IMG submission 92764) | Labiotermes labralis P1 segment gut microbial communities from Petit-Saut dam, French Guiana - Lab288 P1 (version 2) (version 2) | ecosystem: Host-associated > Arthropoda: Insects >...
ACTTGGGTGTTTTTACCTTCTGTACATGTTGTATTCTAATTTGTCTCGCATGTATTGTTGCTAGTTTTAAGTTGTTTTGTGTGTAATTGTTGTTGGTTGGCCGTGTGTATTGTTGTAGTTGTCCTGTGTGTATTATTGTAGTTGTCTTGTGTGTATTGTCATCTTATGTGTATTTGTTGTACTGTGTGTGCATTGCTTTTTTTTTTTAACTCTAGATGCCGGACTGCTGGCTAGAAGTCAGAACTCGGAAGGTCCTGCAACCGGCCATCTCGACACAGGTTTTTCTTGGTTTCCCTGTGTGTATAAAAAAATGCTGAATGGTTCCCAAAATTCCAAGTTGCCACTACATGCTTCTCATGTAGCCCTCCCAACTTAAATCTAGTAGTAACCAATTTCATGTTTTATTTACATGTAAAATAACCACTGCCACCGGGTAACAACCCAATTGCAGTAAATAAATAAATAATATTAACTTCAGCGACCGGTCCGTCGTTTACTTGGGGGGGGGGGGTCCCTTTTGGTGCAAGTAGCCTCACTGAACAACGACGTGTATGTCGACATTTAGGGTAGGGGGGGGGGGGCATTCCCTGCCAAATTCTGTACCAAATCTTTGCACTTCAACCATAGATTTCGATTCGTGATACCAGAGCACACACTTAGCTTTCTGCATGTAAGACACCTTTTTTGTTGGCGCCGCTGGTAATAGATTTCAGAACGTTAGCATGGTTACGTACCTTATTACATTTAGGCTAATAAAATGCGTACATTATTGCTGGAAATGTAAACGCTACGGTAGGCAGTACGCATGTAAAAGATATTTTATAAAGGTGGCGAAGATCTTATAAATAATAGTGGTAAAATTTTACTGGACTTTTCAACGCATAACAAAGTAAATATAACATACGTGCTGACGCCATAGTGAAGGACAACAGTAACTGATTATGTACTAAGAAACAGCGAACTTTACAGCACGGTACTCGATGCGGGAGTTCGTACGGAAAGCGACGTTGATCTGACCGCATGTTGGGAATCTCATACCAGGAGTTCCAGCCAGATGGCGCAAATTTAGAGCAGAGCGAAATAGCGAAGGTGAAGAAATATTAAAGTACACATATTTAGGGATGGTGATGTATAAAGCAGCTATATCATGCATGACCTGATAGTGCTTTCCTCAACTATCAGTTATATCGAGCATAGATGTAGAATGGGAAGAAGTAATAGATGTTATATGGAAGGCTGATTTTGATCTGTGCGGAAAGACGGGGAAGAAACAGTGTGGGAGGAATCAGAATATGTAATGATGAAACATCGCAAATAATTAAAGAAAAGAAAGAAGTGTACTTGAAGTATTCAAATGAAAACAGTCTGCAGGTAGAACAGAAACAATTATGAAATTGCAAGACGAGAGATTAGAGCACTTGAGACTAGAAGCTGGGTACAGCACTTTCATTTATTTGCAGCACAACCTACATGGACGACATCGAATGACTTTTAAGGTGCCAGAATAACTGACTAAAGAAGAGAAACACGCCCCCCATGTAACGCGATTACAGAAGACTTGGGTGAGATTGATGTAAGCAACTGAACAGACCCACAATAAAACGCAGTCTCGGCTTGCATTAATGAACACGTGGGTCTCAAATAGCCATGGAAGAGGTGCTGGAGGTGCTCAGAAGCTAGAAACAAAGAAGTGTGTGTGTGTGTGTGTGTGTAGCGGACAAGATTGGTATGCTTAGTAGTTGCTGCAGCCATGAGCATACACCGGAAGAATGAAACATTGTGTTAATCTTTCCAGTTTTACACGAGGGACGACAGAATAGTGAAAATTACAGAACCTGTAAGTTGGGAGAATGCCATATACAAAAAAAAAGTATGCGAAGAATGTATGTCAGATGAAGCCCAAAATGGGTTTAGGAAAGGGCAGTCATGTACGGATTTTACCTTAATTTTTTTTATAACAAATTGAGCGACCCGGGGTATGTTACTTACCGACTGGGCCTTCCTAGATCTTGCGAAGGCCTGCTACAGAGGTATCAGAAATAGACTGTGGTAAGTGTTGGCCGACAAAGATACCTCAGTATGTAGTAAGAGTGGTAACAGCTTATGTCTGGGTACAAAAAAATTGAGGTAGTTAAGGAGAGGTGTCAAACAGGAAAAGCGGAAGGAATAAATCAGGGGGAGAGACACGACCGTTCTGTATCTCCCACACTTTGTAATGTATGTGGGCAGTATCAGTGGCGAATCCTGATCCGGAGGTCAGGTCATGCGGAAAGGTACAGATGTCTTGCGTTTACTTCCTCCCCCCCCCCCCAAGAAATTAAATTCCATCAGCCAGCATTGTCCTAAGAAAGAAACAGCAAAAATATAATAATAATAATAATAATAAGCAATATATGTGTGATCATACGCAACTCTTCCATTATGCGCAGAAGAGAGAAATCCAAAATTCGTACCGGAGCCATTTTGTTAATTTCAAATGAAATTCTGCTCTCCGTTTGTTAACTCCTTAGGTTAGACAAAGGCGGGGAAGGTCGTTCGTCCTTTATTATTATCGTCAGTATTTTTGCTGCATTTCTTCATAAGAGGAAGGGTTATTAAGCAGTGCCGCAGTATAACATAGCTCTCTGCACCACACTGCCGCGGTCCTGTACAACAGTACTCACTGTGTCTTTAGATTGCAACTTGCAAACAAACGTAGTGTTGCAGCACAGCAAACAGGTAAATGTACAGGGGCACTGTGTCCTGGTCGGGTGGCACTGTGACTGCTCAGAAAACAGCCACATTCGTACAATTAATTGTCATTAGCGACTTTTAACACGGTCCACTTACTTTGCAAGGAAATACACCCTTATATCGTCATTCAGACTGACGTCCAAATGTTATGAAAATTTTTATCCTCTCATTCTTCCGTAGCCAACCAATCGCGCATGAACCAGGCACCGTACATGCGGAAGATGAAATAATCAGAAACAGATATAGGTATTCCTAACAATACAAAACAGTAACTTCAGTTGCCCACAGCGTGACTGTTGCGGAAGCAGGTCTTCAGGGTTGCTGTACCATGTGTTTGGGTGATTTCTTCACGACATTTCGAAGAAAAACCGACCGCTTTCAACTTGTTGGTTACGAATCAGTTCACGGACCTGCAGTCCTGAAGGTACAGGCGGTACGGTACGTTCCTTCGAATTGTGGGGTAAAAACTACCCAACCAGACGGCGCAACCAGCCAGTACAGTTGCCTGCTTCCACAACTCGAAAACACGTTTGCAACTGTATAAAGTCTTTAGGTCGTTCCATTGGGTAAGCGGCAAGCTGCCCGCTTGACCTAGCCGTACCTTTTACTGGAATGTTCCTCTCTCTATTCAAGTGACAAAAATGTAGCTGTTTTTCTCATTGCGCTGTGGAGAACACTCCACATTGCATCTGTATTTATGTCTACCTGTCCCTCTTTCACACGCACACGCACCCACACGCGCGCACGCGCCTCCAACGGCAAGTTACAGGAAGGGAATATTCTGCATTCCTAGCCTTGAGCAAATGCAGTGTATAAATTGTGTAGTACATAAAGTAATGATTTTGGAAAAAAATAGTTACAAATTTCCTCCCTTTCTTTAATAGAGAAAGGAAGCAATTTTCTCCCTTTCATTGGCATAGCGGCGCAGTACTAACTATACCGGAGAATTCGCCACTGGGCAGAAGTGTTCGGAAGCAGTGGCAAAATAAATTAAGAGATCATTTCACAATAAATCAGAATATTTCAGGTGCCGTTTTGTTTGCCGTGGGTCAGGCAGTACTTGCTAAAGCAGCAGGAAAACTTCAGCGGCCGCATACAGTGTTTTTTGTATAACATGTAATGTGTAAGGTTGTGGCTGTATTGGAGCTAGAACCGACATATCACAGCAGACCAATATCTGTCTGGGCATACACCACCAGACGTGTGTGGCTACTTTTAATCCTTCATGTCTGTCCATACTTCTAGCTATTAAAGAACTTCTTTTCCTCAGTCTGCTTACTGTAGGTGACGTGAACGTTACGTTACCTACTCGTCTAAAAATGAATGTGACGAATTTTTGCTGACAGATACTAACCTTTGCTTGAAGTACACGAACAGAAGGAGGAGGAGAATGGATTAGCTTTGGGAATCAAGAACTGGTGGAGAATATTTGAAACTGTGCACGATATCGACAGAATTTCCTGATAAGTTCAGAGAATATTACAGAATGAACGTAACGTTTGATTATATTCTGGATAGTGTGAAGGATGATCTGCAGGTTATTCTGATTTCAGAAAGTGCACTGAAGCAGAAGAAAAACTTACTGTTGCTCTTCGGTACGTACTGGTTATTGTGGTAAGGATAAAATAAATTACATTTGCAAAATATTACATGTCATGATAATTCAGTGTAATCTAAAGGGAAATTACGCAAGAAACAGTAAGAGCTACACTGAACTGAAGTATGCTGCAGATTTACAAACTTAAACACAAACATCAGTGATACTGCATTAACATTTCAATTCGAAAATTTTCAAATTTACATATACGGAACTGATAAACCATTCTTCTTCGTCTACAGTAAGGACACACCCTTTAGAAGTTTTCAGAATTGAACCTGAAACTGACGTTGCAGTAAATCTGCGCTTGAGATGTATGCGTTGAAGAGTCTGAATCCAGAGAATGTGTTGCATCGAGACTTGCTGAGCTGAGGGCACGATGTGAGATGCTGCGTGAACAGTATTAAAAGACGGCAAAAGATTCTTAAAAATTCGAATTCTCCAATTTACACTGCTTAGAAATTGTAATCCGAGTTCCCTTCCTTGAATGTCCAGTTTTTGAAGGACGGTAAAAGACTCAATAGGAACATGTAGTATGTGTCTTCGTCGACTCTGGACTTTTTTCATCGGCCTCTCTTCCAAGTGTTTAATCTTCATTTTCTGCAAATGTAAAGCTTCTTCTTGAAATCATATCTTTTTTCTTGTCTCTAGATTTTTATTTACTTGGCGTTCATCAGAAACCCCTTCACTGAATTCATCATTGTCATTATCATTAATCGAAACATTTGTTGAAGCACTATCATATTCAAGATTTGGGGTACTCCCAAGGGCTGATACCTCAGCTGCTGGTACATTCGATAGTGTGGGTTGTCGGATTATTACAGTTTTTTTTTCCCCGCGAACGACATCGCTGTAGATTATCGCCATTTCGATTCACGTGTGGTCCCTGCTGCTTGGCCACGTTTTGTATCTTGTAGCCTTTCCAGCTCTCTCCAATACATACCTCTCAGCGTTTTCCACATCTTTTTGCGCTTGTTTACCTGAAAGAACGTTTTAGGTACTGACTGCTGCAGACTTTCACGACATAAATTTGTAATATTTTAGTGTAAGAACGCGTGTCTTCAGTTTCTTACTGCCACGCAAACATTTAAGAAAGTCATGTTTCGTTTAATAAATTAGTGTATAATACAATCCGTAAAACAATACACTAATCAGTAAAATGTCAAATTTAAAATTTTATTTTTAATAAATGGGAATGTTTGTGTTCTCTGATATTTTTCGACAGGACAGTCTTTCCGTTCTCTTGCTTTCTCAATTCGGATGGATCATTATACAGTTGGAAAAATAGTAAATGAAGTTAGTGGTGTTCTTTGGACCTAGCATTCATCGAAGCACGTAACAGTTCCGGACCCTAACAGGTTTTTGTGTACAGCTGTTAAGTTTCAAGAAAGATGGAATTTCCCTTATGTTATCGGCTGCATTGATGGCAAACACATTTCCAATAAATGCCCCACAAAAGCTGGCTCATCGTTATACAGTTACCGTTTTTTTCTATAGCGTTAACGAGGCGTCGCACATTCTGAAAGCAGATTCATTTTTATAGACACGGGTGTTAAAGTTAAGCAAAGTGATGGTGTTAAATTTTCTGGTTCTACTGTATATCACTTCTTGGAAAACTTTGAATCTGCCTTACCAAAGCCTGCAAGTTTTGAGGTGATGAGGCCTATCCTCTGAAGACGTACCTATTGAAGCCTTTCGCGAGAAAGAATCTGTCATGTGAAGAACGTGCTGTCAATTGCAGTCTGTCGCGAGCAAGGAGATGCGTTTCGCGTGCCTGTGTTTCCTAACAGCAAAATGCCGATTGTTCAGTGAAGCAATTGAAACGAACGCCAATAAAGCTGAAAGAACAAGTAGGGCCGAACCATGCAGTTGTAAACCTACTGTACTACTAGGTGAGATACACTTGTGTCCGACTGTATGTGTAATACACAAAAATTGTTTGTTGTTGCTGATTTCATATCTCGGCATATTGTTGTCTAGTGAAAGGTCAACCTTGTCAGAGGACGGACACAGCGACGTCAGTAGTAGTTGGAGATAATACCGTATTGTCTCGAATTTAATACGCCCTGTAATTTAAGACGCACCCACCTTTAAAAAAGGGAGTTTCTGGAAAAAGTTTTTGCAAGCGAATGTATTTCGCACTTCGTACAATTTCCTACTCCTTGATCGTGGCCACTTGTTCTTCGAGGACATTTATGTTTTGAAGGCTTACGAATATTGAAAAATGATACCTCGAATTTAAGGCTTACCCTAATATTCAGTTCGAAAAAACTGTAAAAAAAGTTCGTCTTAAATTCGAAGTAATACCGTATCTAGTCGGCGTCTTGACGTCTCGAATTTCGTTTTTTACGCACTACCGCTTGTGGAGAATGTGCGAACCAAGTGTGGAACATACATAATTTCGTGACAAAGCGTCGTGTTACGAAACGAGTTGGTTGGCCTATTTGAATGAACTGCTGATTCTCCTTGACAGCTGACGTCGCTGCAAGGCCCAGGCGTGCATTCCACTCCGTGATAACGTTACAACCAACAGTGGTATTGGTCACACGGTCACCGCTTGCTGTTTGTTCGTATAGCTAGATTTATCGCTAGCGGAAAGGACGTTGCAGCTCGTCTGGCTGCATTTGTTAGGAGCGTTCGCAAAATTGCGAAAAGCGACTATTGGCTTCGTCATGTCTTTGTGTCACCGTGGAACAGCCCGGCTCCCACTGCACGGAGTTTCATGAAATTTGGTAGTTCAATATTTTTCGTAAATCTGTCGAGAAAATTCAAGTTTGATTGAAATCTGAGAAGAATAACCGGTACTTTACATGCATACCAATACACATTTTTTATTATATCTCGCTCAGTTCTTCTTAGAATGACAAATATTTCAGACAAAATTTGCAGAGAAAATCAAAACACATTTTGTGTTCAGTAACTTTTCACTTCCGAAAATTGTGCCGTTTATGAAATAAAGTGGAAAAATATTGTAGGGCGGGGCAGGCCACAGATAACTATATGGCGTATGCGCATTGCATGCTGGATACCTAAGGCAACAAACACACACAATATGTAATACTTATTGCTTTTCCACTGCAGCAATGGTTACGCGAACGCTGCGCGATGTTACGTTATACGCGCATTGCCTGTCTAGTTGAATTTCGGTATAATTTTTTTTTGTTAGTAAAAGACGCAGAAAATGGAGTCCGGAAATTTAAATTTTAATGGTTACGTACGCCAAATAAAGTTGCTTATTTACCTTTATTCTTATCGTGCATAGTGTAAACACATAACAAAATACAGGCTTCATTACGAACTACAGCTTTCATTTGGAAACGTCTCTGTAGCGAGATAAGAAGACAGTTGTTTGGCTGTGCTGCGTGCTGCACTTAATGTAGCAAAAGGGCACGTATAGTTGGTAGTGTTGACACGGAGGCCAGTAATATACGCAGGATAGCAACGGACGTATTCAGCCTGTACGCACCAGCCCCTCGCCGTACGGGCTTAATGCATACCGCAAAAATTGTCGTTTATACGAAAATCCATAAAGCCCAATCAACTGGTCCACATTGTCATCCGACACGCATTACAGGCCATTTGTCTGTAAAAAAAAGAGTAGTCCTGAAGCGAAAAGACATACGCATTACCGTTGTGTGATAAAGTTAATGTGCGTAAAGCGAGGAATGTTTGTTCCTGTTTGGAGTAACTCATTGTGATGTGAATTAAGTTCGATAATTGAGCGAAATAGCTTGGTGCCCTGAAGGAATCATAGGATGGCACTTAATATATACTTAACCTTTCTAACAGTTCATGTTCCTACGCTGAATGACCATTTTTAGGCGCGTTCGCAAAAGTGTGAAAAGCGACTATTAGCTTCGCTATGTGTGTCTCTGTCTGTCCAGCTGTCCGTCCGTCTGCATACAACTTGGCTTCCATTGGGCTGAATTTCGTGAAATTTGATATTTGAATATTTCTCGAAAATCTGTCGAGAAAATTAGTTTCATTAAAATCTGACAGGAGTAACGAGCACTTTACATGAAGACCTATGCACTAGGTCTTGCCATAAAGTCTGTTACAACTTTCATGTTGTCCAAAGCTGGAGACATTGAGGCGGGAGGGTTGTAAGGATGGTTGTTTTTCGACTACTGCCCCTTCAGGTACTTGTGCCCAGGCAGTTTGCTCTCGTCTGTCACAGCGTCAGCATGGAGTTGGGTGTCATGTAAAAACCATGTGGCTGTGATTGCCCTTCCCATTTGCGGAAGATCCCATTCTCAAATTTTCAAACTGAGCCGTCGACCTTGGAGGGCCTGGTTCGAGGCTTCATTTCCTCCCCTTATTTTTCCTTAGAAGGCTATCGTCTGTTGATTGGGCCGTAGTGGAGATGTGAAAGGCATGGGCGTAGCTTTCCGAGGTTTCCTCTGGGGAAACGCTTATTGTCTCGATCACTCTTGTTTCAACTCCTGTTTTGATCTTTTCGTCTTGGGTTCAGCTCTCCGACTGTACTTCTGCCCGGGGCAGGAGCGAGGAGCTCCTTCTGCAGCTGTTTGTTTCAAGAGAGACGCAGACGTCGGGGCATGTCCGGAAGGTAAAAGTTTAGTTTTGGTCTTTTGTATTTTTGAATTGACGTTTTGGTTTTCTTGGATCATGTACCCCGACGTCTGCCTAGCCTTGCCTCGAATAGGGGCTGACACGGGTGTACCTTCCCGTGAGTAATATGTATCATTTTGTACAAGAGTCAAAATACCCATGTTTAGTTACTGTATTACTCTCTGGTAGTATTCTGTTTACGCACGGCATTGGCCGATTACTTGGCTTATTGTAATACGTATTTTGTATCTGCTGTGATGTCATGTTGTGATATTGTAAGTTTACGAGGGGCCGATGTTTCTATCATTGTGTTGTGTTTGCTGTGTATCGGCCGTTGTGTACTGGTAGATGTACGTGGTAAACTTACGTAAGCCGTTGGGCTTGATCACTGTATTACGTGAAACACGATCGGCCGAGTGCTTGTTAGAGCATGTTTTCGGTTTTCCATTTTCATTACTGTTGCATTTGTTTTCAATTATGCTTTAAGTTTATCAATACAATTGTTATTACTGTGTTAAATTGTATTGTACTCTTGTTGAACTAATCATTCCCCACAAGACCCGATTATTCGAGTTTCGGCGGCTCAAAGGACCGAGGGCTGAATCGTGCAGGCCCCCTGATCGACACCTAGTGACGCTGCCCTTGTGGCTAGCTACCTGGGTGCTCAAAACTCTTAAAAAACCATTGAAAATTTCGCGAATGTTCATCTATCCGGGTTGAAGACAGGGCTCGGTAAGGACGCCTGAAAAGTATGAGGGCTGAAGCCGCTATCAAAACAGTACGGAGCGGATTCGCCGAAATCCTCTCTGGAAACAGAAGATCATGTCCCGAAAGCTGAACATATCGACCCAATCAAGTCGTGTCCCATCGGGGACGATCTACACATGAGAGCGCACCTCCACTCAAAAGGACATCTCCTTACTCCTGCTTTGAAGGAAATCCGACGGACAAGAGCAAAGCGTCCCCTCCAGTGGCACGCCGAAAACGGGCATGAAAACATTCTCATCACGGACGAGAAAATTTTCACCATCGAGGAGCAGTATAACAACCAGTACTACAAGGTTCATGCTCAAACGTCCCCTTAGATTCGTTCTGAGGTTGCAGGGAGGCCATCGCCCTTCCTACGTCATGGTTAGGTGGGAGGTGTCCCATCAGGGGGTGACTCATCTTCATTTTTGCATGAAAGGGGTGAAAGTGTGTCCGAGTATATCAAGAGGACGTGCTACAAGGAGTTGTGAAACACCTTAACATGGCCTTTTTCACTGGTCGGGAATGGGTCTTCCAGCAGGATTTAGTTCCTGCCGAAAAGGCCAAGACAACTCAGGAGTGGCTGCGGAGGAACCTTCTGGCCTTCACCAGCGCCGAGAATTGGCTTTCGTGGAGTGCAGACGTCGTAATCCTGGACAAAAAACTGTGGGCTGTTTTGGAGGACATGGCATGCCAAAAGTGCCAACGGCCTGGAGAGCCTGAGGAGATCCCTTGTGAAGGCAGCGATAGAGATCCCCCTAGAGACGGAGCGTGCGGCGACAGCAGTGGCCGGAGCGTCCCAAGGCTTGCGTCGAGGCATAGGGTTGCCATTTTGAGTGACATTATTGTAAACGAAAACCTGAAATTATTCAAAATAAATTATTTGGCTTGAAAACTGGATGTTTTGTTTAATTTTCCTTCTAGGTCATATTGTACTTGTAACATAACTTATGGCATGACCTATTATATGTTTATTATCTCACCGAATTCTTCGTAGAATGAAAAATGTTTCAGACAGAGGCTGTGGAGAATATAAAACACCAATTTTATGTTCAATATAAATTTTTTCCCTGAAAATCATGCTGTTTATGAGATAACGTGGAAAAATATTGTAGAGCCGGGCAGGTCACAGATGACAAACATGGCGCACGCGTACTGCATGCTAGGTGCCTAAGGTTATCATGCTGGATAGCTAAGGTTACAAACACACACTCAGAATATGTAATACCGCTTGCCCATGGCAACAGTGGTTACGCGAACGCACCTGAATGTTGCTTTATATGTGCATTGCCTGTCATGTTCATTAATAAGGTTCTGCTGACGTCGTTTACGTAACTGACACGCCTTGTGAATATTGCTCATTCTGTTTATCGTCTGGGAAGTAAAGTGGACTTTTGCAGACATTCTTGCCTGCGACATGTCCACTGGTTGGTTTTGAACAGAACAAAGGATTCCTGCAGCCTTGGCCGAAATATTTATAAGCCCCAGTTACACGAGTTACATCATGCTAACATTGTTAATTACTTATCCTTGTTAAACTACAAAATAAATTCGTTATTTTGCGTTACTTAAGTTCTCTTAATCCTCCAAAGTTTGGTGGATATTGTTGATTGATTGTACCATTGTTATGCCGGATGCATTGCCCATTCTCTGAAGTGTGTGTGTGATACCAAGAACATTTTGGCATTTGGCTGCATTTCCACAGTAAGGTGACTGGGTGTCCTCATTCTGATATTTGTATTGTGTTTTATATCACAAGACCATTCGGACAGCCCTTGCAGTTATGTTACGATCTTTATAATACTATTTTGAATGATGCCATCCCGTTTTGTACGTATAACTAATTTATTGTAATGTGCCGTCATTACAAACATATAAAAACAGTTGTAATATTACAACTGGTTAAGCTCGGCTACATGTTTCGGCCGTTATCCGGCCATTATCAGACCAACAAAGAAACACTGTTTCATAACCTCCCACATATCCCGATTATCATAATTGATTAAAAAATGATTAAATTCTTACTTTATTCTAAGTCATTTATACAACATCATGGTTAGAACTTATTCATTGACTGGATCCCAAGAAGACTTATTTAGGTCAGACATCTCCCATCCCCCCCCCCCCTCCAATTCTAGAATTGGTATAGTTATGTCTGTTTGGATTTCTGATTAAAACACTGTTTCTTTGTTGGCCTGATGATGGCCGGGTAACGGCCGAAACATGTAGCCGAGCTTAACCAGTTGTAAAATTACAACTGTGTTTATATGTTGTGTAATGATGGCATATAACAATAAATTATTTATAATTCTAGTCTACATTCATAACTCTCACATATCCCGATTATCATAATTGATTAAAAAATCATTAAATTCTTACTTTATTTTAAGTCATTTATACTTCAGTTTTTGCAAAGTTCAAAATTAATGAGGATTGTTATTATTTAATTAGCACAGTGTTTAAGGTGCTGTGCTACAAATCGGACGGTCGCTGGTTCGATTCCAGCTGGTGTCAGTGGATTTTTCATTGACATAAAATCCTTCCGATCGCACTGTGGCCCTGGGGTCGACTCAGCCTCTAACAGAAATGAGTACCAGGAGTATTTCCTGGGGGTAAAGGCGGCC
>Ga0131853_10019715_pt1 | contig 12269 bp, 10 predicted proteins | sample TergutLab28metaG_FD_92764 | JGI IMG/M metagenome (GOLD analysis project Ga0131853, IMG submission 92764) | Labiotermes labralis P1 segment gut microbial communities from Petit-Saut dam, French Guiana - Lab288 P1 (version 2) (version 2) | ecosystem: Host-associated > Arthropoda: Insects >...
ATATTGCAAATACATGCGCTACATTGTAACTACATGCACTACATTGTAACTATATGCACTACATTCAACTATATGCACTACATTCAACTACATGCACTACATTGTAACTATATGCACTACATTGTAACTATATGCACTACATTCAACTATATGCACTACATTCAACTACATGCACTACATTGTAACTACATGCACTACATTGCAACTACAAGCACTACAAAGCTACTACATGCACTACATTGTAACTATATGCACTACATTCAACTATATGCACTACATTCAACTACATGCACTACATTGTAACTACATGCACTATATTGCAACTACATGCACTATATTGCAACTACATGCACTACATTGCAACTACATGCACTACATTTTAACTACATGCACTACATTCAACTACATGCACTACATTGTAACTACATGCACTATATTGCAACTACATGCACTACATTGTAACTATATGCACTACATTCAACTATATGCACTACATTGTAACTAGTTGCACTACATTCAACTACATGCACTATATTGCAACTACATGCACTACATTGTAACTACATGCACTACATTCAACTACATGCACTACATTGTAACTACATGTACTACATTGTAACTACATTCACTACATTGTAACTATATGCACTACATTCAACTACATGCACTACATTGTAACTACATGCACTACATTGCAACTACATGCACTACATTCAACTACATGCACTACATTGTAACTACATGCACTATATTGCAACTACATGCACTATATTGCAACTACATGCACTACATTCAACTGCATGCACTACATTAATCTTTCACAAATTTTAAAGCGTAATGAGTTGAATGGAAGAATGTAGCACGCACAAACCGAGATTAGAATTATAAAATTCTAGTTAGAAAACCTGAAGGAAGAAAACCAACTGGGGGACTTGGTACAGATGGGGAGATTAAATCACTATTGATATTGATGCATTATAGAAAATACAGACTCAGTATAGGGAAAAATAACGAATGTCGATGTTATTTCACCTGCCTTTTTTCTGGGAGATCTTGGGTCCAAAACTCGGTACAGAGACCCGATATTCTAAATGAAGTTTTCGTACGTTTCCCCAGTTGCAAATAAATACTGGCAGATTTTCTCAAAATAAGCCACGACTGCCTCATTTCAAGTTCTTTCTAATTATTTATTTATTAAAAGCTCTTGTGACGCCATTTCGCCTCAGCTGTTGACGGAATCCTTAAATAAGCAATAAATAAATATGTGAACAGTTACCGACAACTGGCTTTTGTTAAAACGACAAGAAACCTTCAAGTTTCAGAAAATTCAGGTAATTTCATGAAAATGAGAGAAAATTAGTTTCAAATTAACAGGATTCAGGGGTCGGTGTGGGTGGACAGTCGTGCCTGAGAGGCCCACTGCTTCACATTACGAACAAGAACCGCAGGGGTTTCGAAGTAAGTTCCTGCTTCTGTCTCCATGTGTAAAGAGGAAGGAGAAGAATCTGAAAAATTTCAGGGTTTTGTGGCTTTTATATACTTAGGTTCCTCATTTCAAATATAAAAGATTAAAGTACAGTCAACAAAACTACATTATTTGCAGTATTTGTTGCGACATGTTTCGACAAAAATCGGACATCTTCTGGTTAAAAATCATTTAAATAACACACGAAAATTTGTACGCAGTTTTGTTCTGGTTATTAATACTATTATGAATTATTAGTTCATGAAGATATGCCGGTCCCAGTGGCCGCGCTGTCTAAGGCGTAGATCTGCAGCCGCTCGACTTCTGAGATTGTGGGTTCGTATCCCACCTGGTGCATGGATGTTTTTCTGTTGTCAGTGTTGTGTGTTGTCAAGTAGAGGTCTCTGAGATGGGCCGATCACTCGTCCAGAGGATTCCTACCGACTGTGATGTGTCGCTGTATGTGATTAAGAAACCTCAAGAATGAGGAGGCCCTTGCCCGCGTTGGGGCGCAGCGCCACAGGAAAAAGATGGAAGTTTATGAAGTTACGTGCTGCTATTTTCTAGTATGTGAGAAATGATTTTATTGTGTAGATGAGCAACAGCTGTCGAAACATTTTGCAACAATAAATGCTACATATAATATTGTTGTGTTTACGGTCATTTGTTCTTTTGTAATTAACACAACGGGATAATTAACTTAAAAAAAAGGTTTTATATTTTCTTGTAGTTGCTTATTCGTTGTATTGGTAGAGTCCAGTTGAAATGTGATAGCACACGGTGACGCACAGGAGTGGAAGTGAAGGGGAAACTGGCGAATGGAGTGGGTAGCCAGTACTCTTCACACTACCTCGGAACATGGTGTATCCAGCATTACTACTGCTGATGCGCACACCTCGGCTACCAGTAGTCGACTGAACTGACGCCCACCGGCGATTTAAATGGACTCGTCTGTTTCGCCGAAAGACGAAATCTGGTTTCTGCGAGTGTGCCATCACATTTCAAACGCAGTCTACTACTGAGGATATACCTCGGTGAATTAAAAAGACTACAAAATTTCAAAAATGACGGTATTTTTATATGCTGAACTGAAAAGAATTTATAAATTAACATTTTAAAGAATTACGTTAAACGTACATTTACGACAAAAAAATGGCTGCAAAAAAACTTTAAAATGTTATTTACAAGACGAAAAATATAGTTGCAATGTACGAAATATAGCCCGATATTGTACATGCCAATAAAATATCATAGCTAGTAGGGTTTCAGATTTTTTTAATCACGTGAATGTTTAAATAACATAGCGGAAGACATAAAGAAAATGTAAAGTAAACCCGACTGTTACAGACCCGTTGGAAACAGCATAACTCAATTTCACGCAGATAATGGAAATCGTCCAAAACTTCAGTCAAGAATGTGACTAGTGATTCCTAAAGAAGTTATATTCTGTCTTTGGACTTTAGACACTGTACTCATTTTAATAAACACTACGATTCGGCAGCCGTTTCTTCTTCCATCTTCAGGTAAAGGAAAGCACTTAATCTGAAGGACCCCTTAGAAGGAGCTACCCTCAGTCAATGGTCCCAGTGAAATGTACCAAAATTGAGATGATGAACCAAGTCCAAAGAATGAATATTACTACCATTGGTAGATCCCTGTAGTCGAATGACTGCTTTTGTCTCAGTGGAGACTATATAAGCTGCGAGGACCTAAATCAGTGTCGGTACCTGAGCGTAGGCAGCATGGCCGCCCTTAGGACAATTGGGCCCCGGATTGCTGTCAAGAAATTTAGGAAGGTAGGTTTGGAACTCCTCAGATGTAGGCCGGATCACGCCATCCGTCGCAGTGGAAGAGCAGGCCACAGGCGATAAACCTGCAAAACGAAATGGAAAGAAAATGAAATCCTTTTTAACATTACTTATAAAGAAATATTATACGCCAAGAAAAGTCCAAATATTTGGAAAAGGGGCTTGGAATTCATGATGGCAGAGAGTAAGGATCGGAAACTAAATGTTTGTCAGCTTGCTAGATATATTGGTTTTGCGAAGAGCTATCATCATTCAATTAAATGTATACAAACAAGGATAATTTAACCCTTTGACGCCTAACGACCGATATAGGGGTAGTACCGCACCGCTAACCTCTAAAGTTGCATTTTATATATTTATTCAACAAATATAGGTACTGAATATTTTAAACGTGGTATATACTCTTTTTTTTTCATTTCAAAATGCAGTTTGTTTCATAATTCTAACGTACTTGTTTTCTGTATTATTCACGTTTTATATACAAGGTGTGCTAAAATTTAAAAAATAATTCCGGCGCCAAATGGTTAAACATAGCCTTTTAGAATGTTGCGTGTCTTTGTGAACGTTTTGAGATAAATACGTGGTTTCCTACTATGTTCATATGTGATGGGATGTGTTTACGTAAAGCACTGTCCACCAGTCCTATGCCATTGGAGACCGGGTATATATATATATGTACACTTGTGAGCACATTTCAATATTAATGCTTTCATGTCTCCATATTGGGACAGGGCAGCCCTAATTTGTTCTTACGTAACTTCCGGGGGAATATTCGCCACGCGAACACGCCGTATTCCCATGCCTGATATCTCCACAGACACCATGGAGAGCTCCCCACTCTCGTGATGGAATTCAAGAACTTCCTGTATAGTTTGCGGCACAGCGATCGTTCGTTCGTGGTTCACATATTTTATGTATACTTTACGCTGTGGACCATCGATTTGGATCACACGAATATCATCCTCGTGGAGATGTAACTTGTCGTGGAGATTCTTGAAATTGTTAGGCGGTGATCCTCGGGTTCTTCGAATCAAAATAGCAAACAATTTTGTTCTGTCCTTCATTCATATGCTTGTCCTATTCTTTTATACGGTGTGCCCACGTCACTAACAAAAACACCCGACTATATAAACAACACACTACATTCCTTCACCAAACGATCACTGATCTTCTCTGTGCGTCTTACTCTCACCACAACTCAAAGCAGACTGTGGGATTCGAACCCACAATCTCGGCGTTTTAGCGCCCGCAGACCTACGCATTAGACCTCGCGGCCACTGGGACCTGCAAGATCTCACTTCTTATAAATATATTTACAATTTTTATTTCCTTAATACATTCAATTTTTGTTAAAAAATTTAGTGATATTAAACTGTTAAAATCTTTTAGAAAATTACAAATTTCGGTTATGGCTAGGGTACTTGATTTTGTTTGATGTTTTATTCAATGTCATTCTTTTAGCATGCTCTAAAATCACCCTGATGATGACTCCATAGAGTCGAAACATGTAGCTGTATAAATACTTTATAAAGTAGTAGCCGATGGTTATTTGTTTGCTCCTTGTAATGTTAGGCCTATCTGAATATGTGTGATAGTAGGGAAGGTCTGAAGTAAGGAAATGCGTGGCAGCTTAATACATGCACGTAGTTTCAGAAAATTTACATCTATTTCCACTGCATACAAATATTCGTTGAACCAGTACCTGGGACCGAAGACAAACTACAACAACTCTCTAACGTGGTCCAGTCGAAGTAGTCGTCTAACCAGGACGAGGCAGGACGTGCCAGGTACGATCTGTTGCAGAAAGAGAAATCAGGATGTTTATCGAACGTCGAAATTCACGGGGTGTAGAATACTCATATTTTGACAAACTATGTGGAGTGTAGAGACACTGCGTATTATGAAACCTATCTTCCGGCCTCTAAATCCCAGTGTAGCTTTGACGGCCAGAGATACTCTCATTCGGAAAGCCCACCCCTGCATCACAGTGAGACATCATTTACACTTTGTTGCATAAAGAATTGTATTTAACTTTACATGGACGGTCCGTTTGACCAATATAGACTAAAACCATCTATTAAATTTTGTTTCTCATTTCGTCATGCTAAGTGAGATTTGAGGTTCTTACAGCGGTATTGATGAAGATCCAAATCTTCCGGGGTGTTACGCAGTGTAGACTGGTACGTAAATACAGTAGTGTGTTCACCTGCAGTGCCGAGCAATGATGTCGCAGACTGTCTGACTCTGAAGATGAAGACATTACGATATTTCGAATCACCAGTAATTACTCACCAGTCCTACACGGTTTAACATCCCAAAAGACATCTTTATCGTTATTCTAAATGAAGGAAGAAAATTAGTATTCATAAAGTATTTTATTCAGTCACAACACAATATCAATATATAGTCAATACTACATAGTTTTGACTTCATGTATCGGTTTCATCAAACCATCTTCATGCCAATATTTGTTATATGAAGGTACATTATAGTATCCCATATTGTTTACACTCGAGATTTTCCGCCCGTCCAGACCGACCCTGGGGCCCACCCAGCCTCCTGTGCAATGGATGCCGGGGCTTTCCTGGGTGTAAAGTGCGGCCGGAGCGTGCTGCTGACCACTCACCCCTTCTACTGCCGCGGGCATGGAAGAGTAGAGCTATATATTTACCCACCCTCAGAGCCAAACCGGGCCTGTAACGGGAACGCTTTACCTTTACCTTTATATTTTTCACACTAATAAAAGCCAAAATCATAACAGCTTTTAGTAATTTTAATTCCATGTTAATGTGTTTTAAAATCTATTAATCGAGTGTATTTTAAAAACGTATGTAAGAGTTCATGTCTGTGCGTAGGTACGTTCATAGTGAAACGTATGTTGACTTATGTACATATTAAAGTACATAGGCACTGATATGAATCTTACATATGCTTTTAAAAATACATTCCGTCAATATAGTTTAGAACTACATTCCTTAAATAGATTTTAAAAATTCATTCCGTCCATAGATTTTAAAATACATTTCGTCAATAGATTTAAAAAATACATTCAATCAATAGATTTTAAAAATATATTCCCTCAATATATTTTAAAAACACATTCCGCCAGTATATTTTGAAATACATTCCGCCAATATATTTTAAAAATACATTCCGTCAATAGATTTTAAAATACGTTCCGTCAATAGATTTAAAAAAAATACATTCCGTCGATAGATTTTAAAACACACTCCGACAATATATTTTAAAATTACATTCCGTCATTACATTAAAAATACATTCCGTCAATAGATTTAAAAAATACATTCGCCAATATATTTTTAAATTCATTCCGTCGATATAGTATAAAAATATATTCCGTCAATATATTTTTAAAATACATTCCTTCAATAGATTTTAAACATACATTAACTTGGAGTTAAAATCATTGAAAACTGGCGTAATTTTAGCTTTTTTTACTGTAAACAGTATGGGATCCCATATGGTTTGATTAAACAGAAACATGTAACCAAAACAATGTAGTATTTACCATATATTGATGTTTTGTTGTGATTGAAAAAATACTTTATTAATATTGAAAAACACAACAGGATGGATCCTATGAGAAGGTGAAAATTACGCTAAAATTTCATTCTTATATCACAAATAACACAAAATGTCTCTATGATAATAATTTACCGTTAGAATGCTTGGGGAAGTACAATGGTAGTCATATGACAATGTGTAACTTTGTTTTATGGATACAATTCAGGGTGATTAAAAGTTAAAGCAGCTGGTACATTTAGCAGTAAGTCTGCTTTAACAGGTTAATTCATAACCAGGTGCAAATTTTGCATCTAAAAATATGTAAAGTGTTAATTTTCTTCAAAGATTACAAAGTTATATTGAATGAAGATAAGTACCCCTCTGGAGCCAAATGTGCGCGAAAGAGGTAGGTGCTCATAGAGTCTGGGTTACAGCCTTGTCCGCCACAAATAAGGTTCTGTGCGTCCCAGTCGCTGTAGTTCATGCCAGCTTTCACGACGAAGTATACTGGCGGTCCCATAGACAGTATATCCTTCATGTACTGCAACAAACACACGCATGGGTAAGCTTCGGGATCCGACAGACGTAAAAAAAAATTTTGTCGAATATGATACAACATGAGAAAGTAGGCCAATTAAAAAAAAATACTTTAACCTTTTGACGCCTAATGTCACCTATGGTGGTCGTACCGCACCGTTAACCTCTAAAGTTGCATTTTATATATTTATTCAACAAATATAGGTAATTATTTTTTTAAACATGGTATGTACTCTCCGTTTTTTTCTCTTCAAAATGCAGTTTGTTTCATAATTCTAACGTATTTGGTTTCTGTATTATTCACATTTTATATACAGGATGTGCTAAAAATAAAAAAAAATAATTTCGGCGCCAAAGTGTTAACTATGAAAGTCTCTTAGAAATATCTTTGGGGCTAAGGGAGGGAAAGGGATAGGAAAATGGGGTCAAATACACACGGAACAGATCTATAATTTATACACTTGAACAAATATTGCTACAAAGATCAGTTATAGGGTGATGATGTGAGAGAAACTTAGAACAAACACTGTGGGCGCAAAAGTTTTTAGAAAGAGAAAAGTAAAAGTTCGAAGTTCTAGGCGTTAAAACGTTAATTATATTCCGTGGTTTTAATGGGATTCAATACTATCCTAATACTATCTTATTCTAATACTATCCTAATCAAAAGAATTCCCTCTAAATTTATAACCGTACTTTTACACGTATTTAAATACAGGGTTATTCAAAATGATTTTCTGGTATTTAACAACTTGCCACCTCGTTCTCCAGATGCAACCCCATGTGATTTATTTCTATGGAGTTACGTCAAGGATGAGGATTATGTTCCTCCTCTTCCCGCAAGTATTCCGGAACTGAAGGTACGAATCAGAACCGCCATTGAAACCAACACCACCGACATGCTACAAACAGTTTAGAACGAACATGATTATCGTGTTGATGTTTGTAGAATCACAAAGGGTACACATATAGAGCACCTGTAAGGTATGTAACAACAACTTGGAGTGTTGTTCTATTGAATACAAGAAAAACGTATACTCCTATCTCAAGTTTATTTTGTATGACAAGTTGTTAAAACCCCGACAATCATTTTGAATAACCCTGTATTACCGTACCATCTCTGTCTCCGTCTTTCCTATAGTATCCTTGCTCCTGGGTTTCTAACAAGAATTGAGTACGTATCTGTCACCCACCTTAAAAAAGCTTTATGCTCCGCCCATCACATTTTCCTTAATTTCGTCCCTTAAGTCATATATGCTGACAAGCAACAAATCGCGAAACTTAATGAATGTAACTTTGTACATCCACTTGCAAAAAGCTTTGATGATTTTGTGTGTTGGTCAAATTTAATTAAAATTATCAAATCAACGAGTACAGTGGGCAGAACACGTAGCATGCACGAGAGAGAGGGTAGAAGAAGATGCGTCCGGGTATAAATTTTAAATCTGGCGGAAAACTCCACTTGGATGGTCTTGGCGTAAGAGGAAGTTTGATATTAACTCTTATCCTGTTAACGTGGAGAATATGGTGAGCTTCTAACAATGCCAGCAGATGGCAGATGGGACTTAGCTCGGCGTTTAAAGGGTTAATATGTGTTTTTAAGAATATAGGATGCAAAGGCGTGAACTGTATCCATCCGGCTCAGGATTTGAACGAACGTTCGGCTGTAGTGGGCCAGATACGGGGGCTTCGTTTTCCAAAAAAAAAGTTTTGATAGTGTTTGACTAGTTGAGGAAATGTTACTTCCGCTGCGTGGAATTCACTTGTCTCCTGTACCCGTTTGTGGATCGGTTAGCTCGGTCGGTATAGCGACTGACTACGGGCTGGACGGTCCGGGATCGAATCCCGGTAGTGACGAGATTTTCCGTCCCGCCAGACCGGCACTGGGGCCCACTCAGACTCCTGTATAATGGGTACCGGGTCTTTCCCGGGGGTAAAGTGCGGCTGGGGCGTGCTGCTGACCACTCACTCCCTTCTAGTGCCGCGGTCATGGAAGAGTAGAGCTATACCTCTACCTATCTTCTGGACCACACCGGGCCTGTAACGGGATCTCTTTACCTTACCTGTACCCTACTGCCTGTCGCGTACTCTACTCTGCTAATACCTTCAGAGCTTACCTGGAAATAGACAAGAACGTAGGAGTCCTCAGGCATGGAGAGCTCCTGGTCGAGTCCGACTTCTGTGAGTGGGAAAAGGCTGATGCTTGCACACAGCCACAGTAAGAAGAGGAGCACAACCACGGCGCGCACCCAACGGTATCCCAATAGGTACGGTGCGTAAAATCTTTTGAAAACATTGCTGAGGAAGTTTTCTTGTTGCTCGGAGCCAGCATCTTCTGCAGAAGACCTGAAGCAGCAAGCTAATTCGAAACGGTTGCCCTGCAAAACAGTCCATACAACATCACATACAGTAGCAGCATAATAACTGTTTTCTGTCAATATTTTTATTGCATTTGGAGCATGAAAATGTATTAACCATTCTAACGCCGAATTAAATCCCATCTGCCATTTGCTGACATTATTAGGTGAAAAGGTAAAGGTAAAGAAGTCCCGTTACAGGCCTGGAGAGGTCCAGAGGGTTCCAGGTATTTAGGTTTCCCAGATTTCGTGGTAACGGCACACGATTGTGGTAGGTTGTCAGCCTTACGCACCGGCCGCCTTTACTGCCAGAAAATATTCCTGGTACTCATTTCTGTTAGAGGCTGAGTCGACCATAGAGCCATAGTGGAATCGGAAGGATTTTATGCAATCACCATTTTGGTGATCTGTATCACAATCAGCTCCTCTAAAACTTCGCACATCCAGTACACTCGAATGCCATCTCCTATCTATCAATACGTGGTCAATCTGGCTGTGAGTTTTACCGTCAGGGGAGGTACAGGTGTATTGATGAATGTTCAGGTGAGGGAACATCGTGCTTTTAACCAGATTTTTTGACGTGGCGAAGTTAGCTAGTCTAACCCCATTATCACTACTATCCTGATGGAGACTCTTCTGCCCAGTTGTTGGGTTGAAAATATTCTCTCTCCCCACTTGTGCATTAAAGTCTCCTAGTAATATTTTCATATGATATTTCTGAAAGTGATCGAACACCTGCTCTAATTCCTCATAAAAACTACCTTTTGACTCATCGCTTTTTTCCTCACTTGGTGCATGCACATTTACAACAATGATGTTACGCCAGCGACCTCTCAGCACTATATATGACAACCTATCGCTAACAAACTCTACTCTCTTCACTGCTGATACTATTCTACGGCCAACAAAAAACCCCTTCCCAATTGATGATTTTCATTTCCTTTCCCGTAGAAAAAATCACAATCCCCTGCTCTTACTGTGCCCCCTTTGTCCCGCCTGACCTCCTGCACACCCACTACATCTAATTTATACCTCGCTAATTCCCTCGCTGCTGCCTTAAGGGACCATGCCCTATAAAGATTCCTAACTTTCCAAGTACCTATTTTCGTCTCTCTTTGTATGCTGCGCGATGTTTCCCCTAGAAACACTCCCCCCTCCCCCGGAGAACCGAGTAGTGTAGTAGTTTACCTCCGGATTGTTTTGTCTCCAGAGCAAGCATCCCGCATGTGACTGTTTCTTAACATAAGTGTGTTTGACGGTAAGTTCCACGCACATATATTTTCATACTAATTGAATATCACACAACGGGGATGACGCACATAAAGATTAACATAAGTGTTTTACAGGGAGGGATTGTTAGCACCTCGCCCAAATCCAAAGCTGGATTACCACCCCTCGTCGGCTGCCCGCGACTGCTTATTCAATTTATTCGCAGATACCCTCCTTATCAGAGGCCGTTCCTCTATCCACAACCTGAGGACGCGCCATGCCGTGGTGACAGGTACCCACTGCATAGACTTGAAGTCTATGCAGTTAGGAGGGAGGTGTTATATAAGATTCTCATTGAGTTTGGTATTCCTAGGAAACTTGAAAGGTTAAACTTTTGACGCCGGAATTATTTTTTTAATTTTAGCACACCCTGTATATAAAATGTGAATAATACAGGAACCAAATACGTTAGAATTATGAAACAAACTGCACTTTTAAGAGAAAAAAAGGAGAGTATATACCATGTTTAAAATATTCAGTACATATATTTGTTGAATAAATATATAAAATGCAACTTTAGAGGTTAGCGGTGCGGTACGTCAAATGTAGTTGATATTAGGCGTCTAGAGGTTAATAAAGATGAGTCTGATTGAGACATATAGCAGAGTCCGGGTAAGCAAGAATGTGTCTGACAGGTTCCCTATTGGGAATGGTTTGAAACAAGGAGACGCTTTAAGACCAGTACTTTTTAACTTTGCTTTAGAGTACGCCATTAGGAGGGGCTTGAAACTAAATGGTACACATCAGTTTCTGGCTTATGCCGATGATGTTAAAATACTGGGAGGAAGCATACATACTCTAAAGGAAAATTCAGAAACTCTAGTAGCCGCTACTAGGGAGATTGGACTGGTAGTAAGTGCCGATGTGTAAGTGATCATGTCTCGAGATCAGAATGCAGGACGAATTCACAGTGTGATGATTGATAATAGTGCCTTCGAGAGGGCGGAAGAGTTTAAAAATTTGGGGAAAAATTTAACAAATCAAAATTCTATTGCGGAAGAAATTAAGAGCAGATTGAGGGCAGGAAAATCTTGCATTTATTCTGTGCATAATCTTTTGTCTTCCAGGTTGCTATCCAAAAATTTGAAGATCAAGATATATATAGAACTATAATTTTGCCTGTTGTTTTGCATGGGTGTGAAACTTGGTCGCTGACATTGCAGGAGGGAAGGAATCTGAGGGTGTTTGAGAACATGGTGTTGAGGAGAATATTTGGACCTAGGAGGGACGAGGTGACGGGGGAATGGAGGAGACTGCATAACGAGGAGCTAAATGATTTGTACTCCTCACCCAATATTGTGCGGGTGATAA
>Ga0131853_10019716_pt1 | contig 12268 bp, 2 predicted proteins | sample TergutLab28metaG_FD_92764 | JGI IMG/M metagenome (GOLD analysis project Ga0131853, IMG submission 92764) | Labiotermes labralis P1 segment gut microbial communities from Petit-Saut dam, French Guiana - Lab288 P1 (version 2) (version 2) | ecosystem: Host-associated > Arthropoda: Insects >...
AGAGCAATACAACCCATGAAATAACTCAACAAATAAGTCGCAAGCTCCTGAGGATGGATGTATTAACATCCGAAACATGTTGAGCATTAAATATTGAAATAATAAAGCAAGTGACATCAAGTTAGTCTCTCTTTATTCAACTATCAAGATGATGCACGGTCCAATAAACATAAAATAAAACAGGCTGTTTTCTATACAAAGTTACGATTAAGTGCCTTGAAGTAAGTTCTCGGTCTGTCTTTACCCGTGTCGTGTGGCTAAATGTCACTTTATAATTTAATTCACATAATGCGATTCGATTTTATAGAAGCAAAAGCAAACAATTCGCGGCAAAACGAAAGTTTCTGCTTCCATCACTGTAATAGTTTGTGTATGTCGGGCGACACATTGAATTGTGACTTCACTTTGCGGCAAACATAAATCATGCCAGGTGATTTCAAATCGAACTAAAACTTTGTATGTGAGTATAATTGATACTTTCGAAAATTTTGTCTCAATTGGAAGATAGCGTTTACTTTTATCTTTCAATTTATTTTGATTATAAATTCCGAGGTGTAGAGGAATTAGTAAGAGTTTCTGGGGAGGCGTTCTTGAGTTGTGTTGCTTGTTGACGTTGGGGATGTCAGAACATGGAATTTACTTCGACGTAAATTCAAGTCAAATTGTAACTTACTTTTCGTTTGTAACAACAACTTTACACGCGTAACTTCTATTGACACAGACTTTTTAAAACCGCGTGCTAAAGTCAAAGGAACTAACTTCTGTGTTAACCTTTTGGCGCCGGAATTATTTTTTTAATTTTAGCACACCCTGTATATAAAATGTGAATAATACAGGAACCAAATATGTTAGAATTATGAAACAAACTGCATTTTTAAGAGAAAAAACGGAGAGTATACACCATGTTTAAAATATTCGGTACTTATTTGTTGAATAAATATATAAAATGCAACTTTGGAGGTTAGCGTTGCGGTACGTCAACTATAGTTGACATTAGGCGTCCAAAGGTTAAATCCTGATCAACTGCCATAACATACAGCTGAACCATGAGTGTGTGTTGGGAAACTGTAATAAACTCAAGTAAGCCGATAAGCAGGACCTCCGTATTGTACCAAAACGAAGGATATAAATTATTAAAAATGTACAATTTTGTTCTATGTCTTATTGATTGCTGCGGCCCATATAATGAGTTCGTGAAACAAAAAGCGGGTGTAACATGTTTTAACATTTTAGCTAATTTGTTTTTTTTGCTTACACATCAGAGCTTAATGTGGTTTATCCATTTGCTTTCTAGATGCAAAGTTGCTAATAAACATTTCCTATGCCACATTTCTTATACTTCCCATTCTGTTCATTACAATTCAATTGCCCAAACTTCAACCAATCAACCAAAACCGAATGTCATTAGATTCACAATATTACTTTTAAAAACACTGAACTTCTACATGTGTTGGACCTTACTGGTCCACCATCAGGGTGTAATTTAATTGTTGTTGCTAATCAAAATATTGATAAGTAATTGTTTTATACAACAATTACCGTATTCCCTTATGATGGAATATTAAGGTTCGAAACACGTAGGATTTTGTTTTCAAATATATTACTTTGAATATATTGACAATTGTATGAATTTATAGCTTGAAATTACACAAAGTACTAATAAACACTCAGGTGACCGCGCATCGTGATAAATTCTTATAATAAAACCAACTAGAAGCATTAACTTCTCAAATTTATTTTTGTAATAAAAATCTACATGTTTCGGACAGTAGTTTTATTACAAAAATACATTTGAGAATTTAGTGCTTCTAGTTGGTTTTATTATAAGAATACTAATAAAAGGTACTCACGCTGTACAGAAATGTATATAGTGGAGAATACACAGGAAACTGCCTTAGTTTATTATCAATAATTTCACAGCCAGCGCTTTATGATTCATGTATGATGGACCAAAGCTGTTCGGTTTATATGGAAGAGTCAGCCATTGGGCACAAGGAAATTTAGTTCCTGGGGGAATCTCAACATGGACGCAAGCACACGTCCGGAGTCTACATTTTCCATTTCGATAAAGTCTATCGTATATTAATAAAATCATGAAGTTATACACGTCGCGCTGTGGTGTCACGAATTCACGGACGCACCAAATGCGAAAGGTCCCGAGTGTTGGTTGTATCAGCAATAATATAATTTATTATTAAGAGCGGACATATCCATGTTATGTTGGACAGCAAACGTTACATTTTTGCTCGCTAATAAGAAATTTACATCTGGTAATGAAACGTCGTGATACAGTTGGGATGGATGTACTTTTGTACAAACCCAAGCCGTGCCTTCTACGAACGTATCACGATGAAACGTCATAGATCCAAAATACTTGGTCCGAAGGGGCAGATGGGCCGAGATAGCTCAGTCGGTATAGCGACTCGCTACGGGCTGGGCGGTCCGAAGATCGAATACTGGCGGGGAGCGAGATTTTCCGCAACCGTCCAGACCAGCCATGGGGCCCACCCAGTCTCCTATACATTGGGTACCGGGTTTTTTCCCGGGGTAAAGCGGACGAGGCGTGGCGTTGGCCACCCAGCCTATATAGCGCCGAGGATAAAGAATGAGTAGAGCTATACCTCTATTCCCCCTCTGGGCCTTCGTGGCCTGTTCTAGGGTGAACTGTACTTAACCTTTACCTAAATGGGAAGTAAATTTTCAGCAATAAGAAGTCATCACGATTGGGGTTAAGAGAAATACCGCGCCGTGTATAGTAACAGGCTAACTGAATGTGCAGAGGGACGTCGCCACCAATCAACAGCAGTCCTTTTCCGCTGTAACAAGACACTGGCTGCTTTTTTGATCTTCTGAGGCTGCTCCCAGAATTTCCACGGATGGTGGACTATACACCATCGTCGAATCCTCGCCTTCTCCCTGCTGCTGTACCTCTTACAGCTCTCTACAGCCTGTGTTAAAGGTAAAGGCGCCCTGTCCACGCTAGCATTACACAGTTCCACTCCTTAACATCTGCACAACATGGAGATGAATGGTCAACTTCACGGCCGCTCTCATACAAGGAAATAACCTCCTTACCCATTAAGTGGGGGACAGAGATAGCACAGTGGTTAGGGTGCTGTGCTACAAATCGGAAGGTCGCTGGTTCGATCCCAGCTGGTGTCAGTGGATTTTTCATTGACATAAATTCCTTCGGATCGCACTATGGCCCTGGGGTCGACTCCGCCTCTAACAGAAATGAGTACCAAGAGTATTTCCTGGGGTAAAGCCTGACAACCTACCACCATCCTGTGCCGTTGTCACGAAATCTGGGAACCTTAACTTTCTAAGAACCCTCTCGGCCTGTCCAGGACTGTAATGGGACTGCTTTACCCATTAAGTAGGAGGATGTATGAGCCCCATAACCGGTATAGACGCTTTTGAGAAGAGAAAATATCTTTCCCCTCCCTGGATTTGGGTCCCGGATCATCCAGCCCGCACCATAGTCTCTACCCCATGTTAGTCGGACCAAGAGCAATTACCTCTAGTGGAAGTTATCGCTGACCGACTTCGTATGAAAACAGAATGGACACCAGGCTGAAGAGGGAAAAGGTGATAGTTCACCGTAAATCAGGCCGTAAGTAAGGCCCAGAGGGGGAGAAGAGGTATGGCTCCTCTATTTCTTTAACTGCGGTGTTAGCTGGAGGAGAGTATTCAACGCCACACTCCGGCAGCAGATATCCATTTTACAGGAGATTGGGTGGGCCCCAGGGTCGGTCTGGTCGAAGCAGAATGCAGGGAATTAAAGACAAAAATTGGATGGAAATGTCGAACCTGCTTCTGTGGCGTCAGAAGACAATTCTGTGTCTGTGGCGAATTATGGTGAACTAAACAATCTAAAATTTATATGTATTTTTTAAATTAAATTGGGAGAAACACATTTTATGACAAACGATTTTGTAAATTTTTTGGTACGAGTTTTTCACCACTTGTTTTCCAGGTGCAAATTTGCACAAAACAGCATTTCACAACGTCAACCTCTGACTCGACCCACACAGCAGCAGCATTCAATGGGCATTTTCTTCTGAACAAAGTTAAAGTTTACTTTTCTATTTTATTTTAAAAACTTGGATTTATTTCACTTTTTTCAAAGGGAGAAATTAGTGAGACAGGCAAAAATTTTTGTACAGATTTTTTATAGTCCAAGTGACGGAAATCAATCAAGAATACCGTAAAATAAGTTTCATGCAAAACCCTGAGCGTGTTTTGTGTATTTTCATAGGGAGGTTTTCATAATTTTCATCAGATTCTCAAAGAGGTCCGTCACCCCAAAAAAGTCAAGAATCACAGCTTTTAAAGCTTTCGTTTCTTAGTCACAAAAATTCTGAAATTTCGCCCGACCAAAGCACTCTTGGTTCATCTCTTTCGAACTGCTAATCTAATTTTGAAACTGAGTTGTTTTTTAATTTGTCGTTATAAACGTTAATAACAGTTGAATTGGACGGATGAGACTTGCTTAATGTCGGTGGCTTCATGAATTTGCAGAACACGCGCCGATGACAATAAGATCCAATTCGTAAGTTATATTCTAATAAGGATACTGATCTCATTCGATATATATTTTAATAAAGATACTTATCTCATTAATTAGATACATTCAAATGAAGAAACTGGTCTCATTCGTTAGATAGATAATGAAGATACTGATCTCATTCGTTAGATATATTCTACTGATGATACTGGTCTCATTCGTCAGATATATTCTACTGATGATACTGGTCTCATTCGTTAGATATATTCTAAAGAAGATATTGATCTCATTCATTAGACATATTCTAAAGAAGATACTGATCTCATTCGTTAGATGCATTCTACAGAACATATTGATCTACTTAATTAGATATATCCTAAAGAATATACTGATCTCATTCGTTAGATACATTCTACAGAACATATTGATCTACTTAATTAGATATATTCTAAAGAAGATACTGATCTCATTCGTTAGATACATTCTACAGAACATATATATTATCTACTTAATTAGATATATTCTAAAGAAGATACTGATCTCATTCGTTACATACATTCTACAGAACATATTGATCTACTTAATTAGATATATTCTAAAGAAGATACTGATCTCATTCGTTAGATAGTTGTCAATGAAAACACAAACTCCGTCGTTAGACAGCTGCCAGTACATGATCCACTGTCAGAAGTATCCAATTCGTAATTTACAGAAAGACAAACTCTTTACTTGCAACGTTGCTGAAGATTCAAATCTTCTGGGATGTTATGCTGTGTCGATTGGCAAATAGTTAGCGGCATTGCAAAGTATTATGGCGCTACAGTTTCACAGTGAAGAAGATCACTGCAATTTGCCAAAGGATATAGATTGACATCCCAAACATAAATCATCGCGAGTTACATGTTCTTTGAGCAGAAGACAGACAACCCTACGGCAATACAGCAGTCCTTTCGCAGCAAATAAATGTGATATTCGTCTGTTGAGAGACCTGAAAAAATAAATTACAGAAATTGTCCACGCACGCACGCACGCACGATGCTTAACATACTGCAATCCGAAGTGCTATACCAAAAATCATATGAAGTAAATTCTATTGTGTGCCAAACTATTTCTGTGGCTATGCAATGTGCTTCCACGTCAGTGAAACTGCTGTCCGCGGCTACTCTAAAGTTATGTATGTGGTAAGGATTTATTGCACGTTTGGGAGTGTGGACGGAAACTTCAGTCGTAATGCCACTTAGCAAGAACATTTCTTAGCCGCGAGAAGCCCAGCACCATAGCGCCATTCGAAGCGGTTCTGTTAAGCCCGCAAGATGGACACGAACCTGCACTTCAATTATGCGCCACATGTTATGAATATTTCTCATTCATTCAACCAACGACCAAGTCTCGTTTCGTGCCTTATAAGTAGGGAATTGAAGAGCAGACCATTTTACGTCGGTACGTGAAATATCAGTGGGTCGCGTAGCTCAGTCGGTATAGCGACTGAGCTACGGGCTGGACGGTCCGGTATCGAATCCCGATGGGGACGAGATTTTCCGCCTGTCCAGACCGGGCCTGGGGCCCACCAAGCCTCCTGTAAAATGAGTACCGTGTCTTTCCCGGGGGTAAAGTGCGGCCGGGGCGTGCTGCTGACCACTCACTCCCTTCTAGTGCCGCAGTCATGGAAGAGTAGAGCTATAACTCTACCCACCCTCTGGGCCACACCGGGCCTGTAACGGGATCACTTCACTTCACTTACGTGAAATATCACGATTTCTTTAAAAAATGAGAAATTTTCGCAGTCAGCATTTTAACAGATTCCTTGTGTGTATTAGCGGACAATTTTGTGAAGTTGGAAATTCTTAAATTTAACTTGTTTTACTCTTCGGGGAAACTGCTTAGCCACAATTGTGCCTACATATGAGGAGGCTCTTTTTTAATAGTATGTCCTGCGACCGGCCACCTTGACACAGGTTTTCCTTGGTTTCCCTTCGCCTAAAAGCAAATGCTGAGATGGTTCCCAAGATCCCAAGTTGCCACTACATGCTTCTCATGTAGCCCTCCCGACTTAAATTTATTAGTAACCAGCTTCATATTCTGTATACATGTAAAATAACCACTGCCACCGGGTGACAACCCAATTGCAGTAAATAAATATTATTATTTAATTAATTAAAAGGGAGGGTACTGAAAGAGCAAGAATACTATTTCAAGTCATAAGATATTTTCAAGAAGCAGCCATAATGGGATCACTATCAAACTGAACGGCCCCCGCGAATTTCTTTGTCATTGTGTTAAATCGTTTGGAAACTAAGTCCTTCACTACCTTTTACCGAAAATGTCAGCGTGACATCTATGAGGAGTTCTGTGCAAAAACATGCTGCTAGTGAGCAATGAACACCTATTGCTCCCATCTGTGGACAAGTACAGGAGGCAATAGATGTAAATTCACATACAGGGTGATCAAAAAGTCTCTGTGCACATGATGATTACAATACAGAAAACAGGTGCATAGAGACTTTTTGATAACCCTATATAAATAAATGTGTATGTGCCACTGCTGATGTAGGAGTTTGGTACAACTGGCTGACGAAAAACGACACATTCAGTTTGACTATGTGTGTTATTATCGGAAAAGTTCTAAGAATCTGAAATATGTATCAATGTACGAAGGAAGGCAGGGGAAGAAAAGCTGCGATGTTTGTATTACAGCAGACACAGATGGCTCTGTACACCGTACCCAGTACGGCGCTCATGTAAACCCATCCTGCAACTGGATGCGCACAGAAAACATATCTAGTATGTTTGATCACACAGCAACTGGGAAACAAACATTGAGAATTTCACACGGATCGGGAAGGAGAAGGAATTTGATTCCACTTTTTCTTATTTGATTCCGGATTTCCGCACAATAATAACCATACCTTTACCTTTCCATTTATAAAGAGGAGAAATTCTTCTCCGCTAAAATATTATGAACAAGTAACAACAATGGGAAATGAGGAATTCTCCGTTATATTAATTTACAATTAAAACAGTTCTGGCAAATTTAATATCGTTGTCTTCTTTGAGTGTTGTCTGCCTGCCTCCCTGAATTACGTTTTCCTGTCTGTGCAATACAGCACCAAACAAAATCACGCACAATGCTTTTATTTAACCACTTGCTTTTGTGAAACATTCTTTGCAGTTTAATATATCGAACCTGGTTTGGCGAAAGACGTAATGGAAAATTGGAATGGAATATGGCACGTTATTTATCCTTTACACACCGAGTTAAATCCCATCTGCCATCTGCTGGCATTATTAGGAGCTCACCATATTTTCCACGTTAGCGGGTTAAGGGTTAATTAAAACTCGGAAGTCTGTACCTGAGGCACAATTTATATTATTCGGGTTCGGCAAGGGCGAAGTGGTCCGTCCATATCTGACAGACTCCCTTACACGAAGGAGAAGCTTGTGGGAAAAAGACTGGGCAGAGGCCCTTTTCTACCCCCCCCCCCCACACACAGTGCACTGGCAGAATTTTTCTAGGTTTCTACTCTTCAAGCGGCCAAATGCTGTGTGCCCAAATACATGGTAGTCTCAAAAACAAGGTAACAAGATTCTGATGCTGAGAATTTTATCCTGAATTCGAAGTGTGCGTGACACATCGGTAAAGGACCCCAACGCAGACAGCATTTACATTTCATGAATCTCCCACCATCTTGCACCAAGGATCGTATCCCGCGTAGAAAAACTTGGCGTCAAGCTGTGACAGCTTGCTTCGCGTCGTTGTCTTATCGCTTGCCGGCCAGATGCTTCTTAAGGAGCCCAAAATGACGGCTATCTCTGAGCACAACACTTGTGTCTGGTTACGGCGCTATGGCTGGGAGGTTATGATTCACCTGCGCTACATCTAAACCTCGCGCTCGGTGTTTTCCATCTTTCTGGACCCTTTAGGAAGCACCTGGCTGGCAAGCATCTTGTAACAAACACCGGCGTGAAGCAAGCTCAGTATTGATATTTGGAACTGACACCTTTTACGATGGTATAGAAGCACTGGAGTCACGGATGGACAAATCCTTAAAAGTCAATGATGACTCTGTGGAAGTCTGGTGTGTACAATCTGCTACAAGGTGCCATGTACTAATCGAAGTAGGAATGAAGTTCTCAGTATCACATGGTTTGTTATTTTTTATAACGCCTCTGTATTTCCATTTCAGCTGTGGACAGGTCGCCAGAACGAGAGGAACAGAGAAAACAGAGATGATTTCCAGCAACGGGGGGTCTGCAAGCTTTTTCTTTATTTCGAAGAACTTTTGGAATTATATGATTAGGCCACGGCCGTAATGTGAAAGGGTTAACGAATAGAAAATTTTTGAGCCAGGGGGTTTTCCTAAACGTGTAAATTTTCGTGATGAAACAAAAATTTTTCCAAAACAGCTCATACCCGAATAGCAGGAAAAATTACTTATTTTGTGTCTACTGATTTTAACCTTCATATTCGAAACCGAAGAACAAATACTGGCCAAAAACCATAAATTTCTACCGAGTTAATTAAATGTCCCAGAAATTTTTAAAATAATAATCTGAATACAAAGTAATGGCATTAAAATAAACTTTTACGGAGCCATTGGTCGTGCGTATTCTATACCAAATTAATGCTGGCTACGTTACGTCACATTTCTGAGTGTAGCACAAGAAGTTCTTTTGCCAGAGCAGGTTCATTGTTGAAGTGGATGTGATTTCGCCACTGTGTCGCCTGTGGCTTTGCTGCTGCTACGAATCCACCTATAGAAAAACAAAACGAAAATACGGAGAAATACAGAACAGCAGTCGCAAAGTCATACTTCTTATTTACAAAACCCACAATAATTTCATGCTTCACGGTTTTTTGCTAAAATCAATCTCGAGGGGTGGCAACACGTCATATTTCTCTTCTAATTAATAAGTAATAACTAACAATCTTTTTACACTAATTAAAAACAAACCTTTGAGCCACTTCCCAAAAGCACTCTCTTTTTCAATTTAACAATCATTTCTTCTGTAGCAATGCCGTCAGAATTCTTTGACTTCTCTCCCAGCTTTGTGACGTTTAGAAATGAAACATCAAATTTCAAACATATTATAAACCCATCCCCGTTCCATTCACCTACACAAAGGCTTGCATTTAAATCAGAGAGAGAACATGAAGGCATTTGGGTTCAAAAAATGAATGTGTTTAGCAGGGTTATCTTCACTTGGCCATTGAACCTGAGGTACGTGCGCATTCTGTTAGAAAGAAACAAGCTCTTTCAGGAAGCTCTCTTCCCGAAAGAGCGCAATTTTCAGCCGAATAAAATATTCATTACCGGTAGATCGCAGCTTATTATTCACCTCCGAGTCCTTATATTGCAAAATCTACGTGCTTTTATGCGCACTTTGACAGCCACACGAAAATAACTCTACTGTATATACAAACATTATCGTGTGAGTGGGACTTTTATAGTGGCGTTTAAAGCAATTTAGTGGATTATTTCCCTTATATACATCAAACGTCTTCAAGTTAAGGATCTATCGTGTTAAATACTTCTGTAACAGGGCGGGCACTATGCAAGTCTCTGTAGTGTTACAGAAAATCATTATCATGAGCACTGAAAACTCTAACTTCGCCTGCGAACATTTTCATATTTTGCATCCATTCTTCTGAAGACCGTTGCTGCCACAGGGAGTTACACCACTTCTTGATAATAATATCACCGTATGTTCACCACACACTGTCCCAAACAAACTCCCCGCCTCAAACCCTAACACTCAGCAAAAAAGTTTATGTGGTTAGTCTTTCTTGAAATCGCTTGCTGCTTCCAGATGACAATGCAAGGATATTGGCAAAATAATTTTACCTTCTCCAAAAACTTTAGAGAAGTGTACATTTAGGTAAGTACAGCAAGTTAAAATTTGTTAAATTTTTACATCATCCAACAAGCAACTCTCTAGCATTAGAGTCACCAATGTGTGAAAATTCGGACTGAATGTTTTGAGGATCTGCCAGCATTTGCCGGTGCTTTCCTGTCACTCTGTCATGCCCAGGCAACAGAGTACAAGTCACTGGCACTGACGTCTGTTCCCTCGTGGATTTGTGGGCCCTCCGTTCGGTCTGCAACAGAAAAACAGGCAAAGGGTCTTAGCCGTCAGTTTTACCAGGTGCGTAGAATATACAAAATGCTGATTTGAGTCATGCTACACGTGTTTCAGGCATGCCACGGAAAGTCGCAGAGCGTATACAGGTGGTACAAGACGGTAACTCTGCGCAGGCGCATTACACTTTTACTGCGCACTATTCCTGTATCGCAGACAGCATTCTTGTCAGATTCACCACTTTACAGTGCAGGTGAGTCGAAAGATGTTTCCACTTTGGAGAGTAGAGTATGTTTCCTCCAGTCCCGCCTGTCCAGTTCGTATGATTTCTCGTGGCGTGTCCCTGAAAGATGTAATTTTGGTCCCCCGCCCAACGGGAGAAACCACAGATTAACCTTAAGTTGCTAATGGTTCCACTTGGAAACGTGGTTAATATTTTTGAACCCCATAAAAGGTTCCATTTGTGCCACTGATTTAAATAACCTTACAGAGAAATTCGGTGAGTAGGGATTATAATTTCGTTGTTACACCGTGCATGTTGTCGAATTACTCAATTATTATACCAACTACTGCACATATATAAAATCTCTACAATTTACACATTAAAACATTAAAACGCTCCGACATGTTTCGGTCCTAGGACCGAAACATGTCGGAGCGTTTTAATGTTTTAATGTGTAAAAAATTTTATAAATTTTATATATGTGGAGTAGTTGGTATAATAATTGAGTAAAAGGACTTATAGTTGGGATTTAAGGGGAGTTTCAGAAAACGGTCTTGTGGTAGAGGAATTAGCAGTAGGATGAAGAGAAAAGGCACTTTGTAATTAGCACTTGTTACCAATAAGAGACTAACCAAATAAAAGAGAATAAAATTGGCGGGTGAAACAGCACGCATGAAGAATTGATAGATTGACTCCCGGCAGGAATGGAAGTAAAGCTCACCCACCTTTGTGCCTTCATGACATGCGCAGTGAAAAATTTATTCTTTGCAAAACTTTGACCCATCATTTGGCATATCTGGATGAAGATGGGAGGATATTATTAAATTGGATCTGAAAAAAAGTGTGAGGACTTGGATTCGACCGCACTTCGGGACTGGACCCAAGGATGCTGTTTGTGACAATATAATGGAAAGTACGGTTCCATAGAAATGTTAATTTCTTGAGCACCTCATAATTAGCAGCTTCATATTCTTTCGTGGGTGCGCAACGGCCGACGGCCGACGCATGAAGTTGACCATCCACCGCCATCTAGCTTCAGGTTAAGAAAGAGTGGAGGCATACTTCCACCTATTCTTAACTCGCACTGTAGAAAGTCAAGTTATTTTTCTCGTACTTCTTTAAAAAACAACAATATGGAAAAAAAAGTTGAAGATCTTCTCAAAACGCAGGGTACGTTGAAGGCTATATCGCTCATTTGCAACAACACTGTCACAACAACACTGTCACAACAACTGTGTCACAGCAACAGTCACAACAACAGTGTCACAACAACACTGTCACAACAACAGTGTCACAACAACTGTCACAACAACACTGTCACAACAACTGTGTCACAACAACAGTGTCACAGCAACACTGTCACAACAACAGTGTCACAGCAACACTGTCACAACAACAGTGTCACAGCAACACTGTCACAACAACAGTGTCACAACAACACTGTCACAACAACTGTCACA